>Ga0307947_1001464_pt1:15000-18700 | contig 18700 bp, 16 predicted proteins | sample OrgLakmetagen232_FD_201840 | JGI IMG/M metagenome (GOLD analysis project Ga0307947, IMG submission 201840) | Saline water microbial communities from Organic Lake, Antarctica - #232 | ecosystem: Environmental > Aquatic > Non-marine Saline and Alkaline > Saline | place: Antarctica...
CCTGCTAGGAACAACAGGCACCATCTACAGCAGCCACACAAGGAACCCACTCCACAGCCTCAGAGTTACTGGTCTACATGCCACAGCACTCATGAAATACTTAAGCCTACATGCAGTTAGATCCGCAACAAAAATCACACGGATGAGACGAGACATCGACCACAACCCCCACAAATATCTGAGCAATACTCCTGGTGGTGTGCAGGCTTCTGCCTCCCAACCACCTGATCCCCATTGCTCTTATTTTATTCTCCAGGTGACATGTTGTGTATCTCTGCATCCATTGGGTGGTGCAGAACTCAAAACTACATCCTTTCCTTCATTCATGCTGGTAGTGTTTGCACTATCTGCGTTCTTTTTTTTCTTTTTTAAGCGTGTGCAGAACTTGATAAGTCCATGAATCACTTCTGTTTGCAAGAAAAAGGTCAGCTGGCACAACTTTCTCAAGAAGAGGATTGTTTGAAGAGAGTAAACTGTTCCAGATTCGTATGATGCATCCAAACCAATAGAAAAAATGGGCACCTGACCTGTTTTGCGAAGTACGCAGTGAGTATCCGTACCGTTCTTGACACCCAGTTTTTCTTAGGAAGCTAAGGATGTGTGGTTTTTGAGGAATCATTTGTCAGAGAAGAAGTGGCCATTTCGTTTGCACCTTATAGACTGTTGCGTTGTTTTTCTTGATATTAATGGCATCCACCTTGATAATGGCTTGTCTGGTTAACGAGTAAATGTCTTCTTGCTGTTCTTGGGGCAAACCAGGTTGGGTGTACTTTAGATCTTGGATAGCCAGGACTATGCCCTCCAACAAGTTTAATTTCTTCAAAAAATGCTTTTTTGTGCATATGACCTTGAATAGGTGCACTCAACAGGCATTCCTTGCTCAACCAGGACATGGGCAAAAGGACATCGTATAGGCTTGCATTGGAGGTAAAACGCGAATCGGTTACGCAACTGTATGGTAGAGAAGTTTGGAGGACTTGTCGGGTGGACAGGGTGCCACTGGGCATACTCATGAAACGCACCCCCCCCCCACCCGGGTACTCATAGTATTCTCAGGCCCTGATATTTCAATCTTGCGCCCCTCGCACAGTTTGCATTTGGAGGTAATTACGCGAATCCGTTACACAGTTTGGGGACTATGAGGACTTGTCAAATAATAGGGTCGGGCTACGCATGGGGTGAGGATTTCAGGGCAGGTGTGCTTGGCATCATCTCAACCCTCCTCTATTCTCACACGCCATTGCCTGCACCTGCTGCACATGGCCTATGGACTAGGAATACAAGAGAATGCTGTAGGCCACCCAATTTTTATTAATTTTTTAACAAAGAAAACACCACCTTACTTTTTTCAGGATTTTCCAGGATTTTCCCAAATATCAAATTAAGAATGTGTACAAGATAGCAGATGCCGTTCGGCAGGGCAGCTTAGAGCAATTAGGAGTATGGGCCTTTTGAGGAGCTGTGCAGAGCACCCAGCTCTCAAGCTACAGCTCTCCCAGCTCTCCAGTCTTTCCCGTTCTGGAGTGTGGAAGCTCCAGGATTTCCAGGCGTTGGCCCCAACCGATGTGGAAAGCAACCGCAGGCACAGCACCTGGGGCACTGCACCCACACAGCCTGCTTCCCTTTTGGGCCACCTGCTCCCGCAGCAGCAGCACGAAGAAGAGCAGCAGCACGGTTACACGGCAACAGGCAGGCAGCGCCTGGCTGATGCCCAGGTGCTCCTGTGCGGGCGTGGGGCACCCTCACCAGGCTTACCTGCATCAGCCTTGGCATCCTACTGCACTTCATTTGGATGCTCCTCCCACTCCTCCTTCGCCACCATGCGCCACGTCTCCTTCATACGCACCCTTAGCGTGAGTGCCGCACATTCTCGCATTTCACTTTTGCATTTTTGATGGACATAGGGATGCTTCCTGACCGCAACACTTGCACGCCATGAAGCTTGTAAGCCTGTGCATGTAGTAACACCCATGCGTGAGCCCGTGCACGTAGTAATAGTAAAACTCAGCACGCCGTACACGCAAATGTGCACACACATACATATCCCCACATACACACGAACACACACACACACACACACACACACACACACACATAAACACATACATACACACACAAACACACCTACGTACCGCAGAACGTGATCCCAGGCTTGCCAGGCGATAGCAAGAAGGGGCCTCGGGTGGCGGGCCTGCCTGACGCCGCGGATGCAGATGCAGCCATTAGGTATATGCTCACATGCTCCTGGTCACTCAACCATTTCTCGTATCTTAAATGCGATAGGTAGGGCAATTGCCACCCGTTGCAGCAGATGCAGATGCAGCTATCAGGTAAGGTAGCAGGCTGCTCATGTGTGTTGTAAGCACAGGAAAGGAGAGGGCTATTGCCACTGTTAAGGGTGCGGCCATCAATCAGGCGTCGGTAATTCCTCAATGCAGCTCAATGGCTTGTAGTGTACAGCACTGAGTATTCGCCACTGTTGCAGATGCAGCAAACAGGACGAACCAGGGGCACAGAAGAGGGGGTGTGGGACACATGGTGGGCTGGCCAGTACCGTGCATTCACGACATGAATTACGGATTTTCTTTGTTGTTAGGACTGTACATTTTAATTGCATGTGCCAGGGCCGTGTGAAGATGCAATCAGCGTAAGACTTGCCCGGTGAAAAAGTCTTTTGCGCTTCTGTAGCTTTGGCCAGGGCCGTGCGTGGATTTATAGGATTGGCCAGAGCTGTACTTACCGTATATAAATGTATGATATGTAGGTACCCTGCTCAAATAACCGTATGTACCCCATATACGTATATACATACATACATACACCATACGTACACCATATACGTATAAACACCATACATACGTATACATGATGCATGTATAGGTCTAGTTCTGCGTTGTTATGGGCTCTCCCTATGGATGTGACGACCGCATGTTGCTCATGATTTTGAACTGAAAAAGACAGCCTTCAGACTTGAGACATGTGATGGTGAAATTGGTGCAGCCCTTTGTATGCTGACCCAGCATGAAAGGGATACACGTAAAAGGTGTAATCAGGTGTACGTGTCTCAGTCTGCATAGACACACGTGCAAATGTTGCATACGCGTCCGTGTGTGCTTGTGCAAAGAAAGCACCGCGAGCATGACGCGCTGAGCGAGTGCTGTAGGGTACACCTTTGCCAGCGTAGTGAGAGTGGCTAGATGGCCTGCGTGTGACATAGGACATGCATCTCCAATAGGGTTGGCCAGAACCATATATATATACGGTGTATATACGGTATTTTTGGTAGGGATATCACCAAATATACGGTCATATACGGTGTATATATACGGTTCTGGCCAACCCTAATTTCCAGAGTAACTCACTGCAGTTATACATGCAGCTTGGAACGAACCGAGCTCAATCGCAGCCCGTTTTAGCAAATCACTGGCTATCTTCCTCGAACACTGCGATGGACATGCTTCTCATTACCGTGTGCGTTGCCTTATTCAGTTTGTGTTCCCCTCACAACACAGCCACGGCACTGATTTCCTTTGTGTGTGTTTGTGTCTCCCTTGCAGTGATTACGACGCTCCTTCATATGTGTGGGTGTGGGTGTGCGTGTGGGTGCGGGTGCGGGTGTGGGGGTGGGGGTGGGTGTGAATGTCGGGGTGGGGGTGGGGATGGTGGAAGGGGTTGTGGGTGTGGTGGTGGGTGTGGGGGT
>Ga0307947_1001465_pt1 | contig 18700 bp, 22 predicted proteins | sample OrgLakmetagen232_FD_201840 | JGI IMG/M metagenome (GOLD analysis project Ga0307947, IMG submission 201840) | Saline water microbial communities from Organic Lake, Antarctica - #232 | ecosystem: Environmental > Aquatic > Non-marine Saline and Alkaline > Saline | place: Antarctica: Organic Lake...
CCCACCTCACACAAGCACACACACATACCTGCTGCCACACACTGCACGCTTTCTCCTGCAGGCAGCCCCACTGACCAGGAGCCGTTTGGGGCCCACTCTTCAAATGGCCTGCAATGATGCACGGCACCACAAATGTTGTTAAAAGCACTGCATGCACACATGCACATACGCACGCACAAATTATAAACACAAGCGTAACTATGAGCCCAGTTCTTAAACCCTTTATTTACACACATTGTTTACATGAACGCTGGATGTTGTTTGCACTCACACCCACACCCACACCCACAAAAGTAGTATACTTTTACACACAGCCACACCTGTACTTTTACACACAGACACAGCAACACCTGCACTTTTACACAGACACTTTTACACACAGACACAGACACACCTGTACAACAGCATCACACAGACACAGACACAGACGCACAAACATATACACACACAGACACAGACACAGACGCTCACACACAAACACAAACACAGACACAGACACTCACACACAGACACAGACACAGACACAGACACAGACACAGACACAGACACAGACACAGACACAGACACAGACACAGACACAGACACAGACACAGACACAGACACAGACACAGACACAGACACACCTGTACACCAGCATCAAGAGAGGGCCTGCCATGCGCAACAGGACTGGTGTACAGGGCTCCCTTCTCTCCCACAACAGAGTGAGGACTTGATCATCTCGTACACTTCACGCGCAGCATAACCCCCCAACCAAACCACCCTCACACACACACACACCTGTACACCAGCATGGAGGGACTGTCTCGCGAAACAGGGCTGGCGTACAGTGCACCCTTCTCCCCCAGCGCACCCACACTGAAACCGTAGAAGTCAGTGAGCAGCGGGACCCTGCCCAAGCCCATGGCATTCGCACGGCCGGCATCGTGAAATTGCAACTGCACAGGCACAGCACGGCACGGCACAGCGCAGCACAGGAAGGAGTGAGGGTGATGTTTTTTGATTTGGAGCAGGGGAGAGAATAACTTGCAAACTGTGCTTTGTACAAGACCCTGCCCAAGCCCATGGCATTGGCACGGCCGGGATCATGGAATTGCAGCTGTGCAGGCGCAGCACGGCACGGCACAGCACAGCGTACGTAGCACATGCTTAAGGGACGTCACCACCAAGATGTGTGTGTGTGTGTGTTTGTGTGTGTGTTTGTGTGTGTGTGTGTGTTCTTGAGCGTGTTTGAGCAAGAGAGTGCCTTTGACGGATCAGAGCAGCAGAGCGGTCTCTTGCGACAGAAGCACGTCACATTTGTTTAATGGTTCCCCATTAACAAAAGTGCAGTAGCAACAAACGTTGCATGTGATATCCAGACACTAGGAGCTGCAAGTCATAATGATGCGGATTGATTTTTAATCCTTCCAAAGAACACGGTCGTATAAGAAGGCCACTCACCTCAATCACGTGGTGGTCCTTCCAATCCTTCCAATCCTTCCAAAGTACACAGTCATGTTTAAGAAGGCCACTTACCTCAATCACGTGGTGGTCCTCTACAGGCCTGGTCACGATGCAGCCCTGCAAACACACACACAAAACGCAGCAACTCGTTTGGCCCCATGTGGAGGTTTGCGTGTGCTCTACAGTTTGAAATGAGGAACACAGTTTGGGCATAATACGTTGCGAAATTATGATCATTATGCAGGCAAGCCGAAAGTCCAAGCGCACACGCACTCGCACACACACATACACACACACATGCACAGGCATATACACATGCAAACACACACAGCATCATTACGTCCATGGTGTAAGCGAGGGAGCGTGCACACACATACACACACATACACAGACACACACATACACGCTTACGCAGGCATATACACACGCAAACACACACTGTACACACTGCATCATTACGTCCATGGTGTAAGCGAGGAAGCGCACACAAACACACACACACACATACACAGGCATATACACATGCAAACACACACACTGCATCATTACCTCCATGGTGTAAGCAAGGAAGCGCATACACACACACACACAAGCAAACACACACAGCATCATTACGTCCATGGTGTAAGCAAGGAGGCGTGCACACACACTCACGCATACACAGACACACACACGCTTACGCAGGCATATACACATGCAGACACACACACACCGCATCATTACCTCCATGGTGTAAGCAAGGAAGCGCGCCCCAGAGGCAGAGGTGGTTTCTACGGGCGTGCTGCCTGGTTGAATAGGGGCTTGAGGACTAGGGGGTATTGACGCTGCCTGGTTCCTGCACACACACAACACACACACATGTGTAGGTATGTGCAACACACGCACACGTGCACACACAAACGCGTTTGAAGATGTAGGTTCTGATACACACGCAAGTACGCTCTTGAGCCTGACGGCTAGGGGGTATAAAGGCTGCCTGATTTGTAGATGTGTGCACTGGCACATGCACAGGCACGTGCACCGGCACAGGCACACACACATCACACATGCATTTCCAGACGTGTGTACCTGCACACACGTACTGATGAATGCAGGTCCAAAGCTGATGCTGGCTTTGCAGCATCGCTCATTCCTAATTCATTTTGTTTTGCTTGTGCATCACCCCTTCTGGCTCCTTCCATTTAAAGGTATACCGTCTCACCACTCTCCTAACACATCTCTTTTCACACCTCTTTTTGCACACACCATCGTTCAAATACCCCACCATATACGCATCTGTAACATTGGCAACAGGTTTATCAATTGGATGTCAATTCTTAGTATCACTGCTCTTCGTATTATTAGTATCACTGCTCTTCGTATTGCTGGGTACATACAGCGCACATAACCAGCAATGACAGCATCTAGCTCACACATGTACCCTTAAAAATTAAATATGAACTACCACAACTCCCGTCACTCTTTTCCCTTCCCCTCTCTTCTTCTCCTATCGCAGAACCTGATCATGACTTACGCCACATATCACAACTCCCGTCACTTTTTTCCCTTCCCCTCTCTTCTTCTTCTACCGCAGAGCCTGTCTTGACTTACGCCACATATCACAACTCCCGTCACTTTTTTCCCTTCCCCTCTCTTCTTCTCCTATCGCAGAACCTGTCTTGACTTACGCCACATGTCACAACTCCCCCTTTCCATCCCTCAGACCATTACCATCCCACATGTCCATCACATCAAAACTCAATAACCAAATTCCGCCCAACAACAACACACAAATCATCATACGCAGCATCATATCACAACTCCACCATTCCACCCCTTGATTACCAACCCCCACGTTCAACACTCCAACACCCAACACTCATAACTCATTACCCAAATTCCGCCCAGCAACAACACACCTCATCATACGCATCGCCCCTCAAAGCTCCCGTTCGAGCCTCATAATTCAATATACTCAAATTCCGCCCAACGGCAACACACCTCATCATACGCATCGCCCGTCGAAGCTCCCCTTCAAGCCTCGAAAAATCTCCTCCCCCTCCATGCCTCCTTGCCAACCCTCCTCCGCTACCTGTTCCCACCCCTTCGTCTCCCTCCACCCCTTCGTCTTCCTTGCCTCGCTTCCCCCCCACCCTCCCGCTGCCTCCCTCTGACTCTCCACCGTCCTCGCCACCAAAAGCCGTGCCCCCTTCACTGCCACCTGAAAGTGTATTTAGGGTTAAAAGCAGAACAATGTATGGCTACGCCTCCTTCACTGCCACCTGGGTATGCATTAAGGGTAAAAATGCATCAAAGGTAAAAACATAGCAATGTAAGGTCGTAGCCCCTTCACTGCCACCTGAGTATGCATTAAGGATAAAAACAGGGCAATGTAAAATCGTAGCCCCTTCATTGGAGTGCAACCAGTGAAGCACTCTGTTGCTTTCCCTATTAATCTGTGTACATTTTTGTGTACATTGACTGTATAAAGCCTGCGACCCAACCCTGTCACCTCCTTCTTTACCAAGGCCACCATGACCCATACAGAGAGAGTTTACAGATAAAGCCATCAGTCAAATCGTGCGACTGCTAAGCACCATGACCCATACAAGTGCAGCAAAGTGACAAACACCATTCAGGCATATCACCCATACAAGTGCAGCAGCGCATAAACAGCATAGACCTGCTCCCAGAGAGGCTTCACAGCCACTTACCTTCATATCCCTTGCCATTGCCTTCCACCTCATCACAAATCCGCCACTTACATCGTCACAACCACACAGCAACGAACGCGTCAACAGAAGGTTAAGACACAGGCAGTACAGCCACACAGCAACAAACGCGTTAACAGAAGACTATGTATGGCACAAGCAGTACAGCCACCCACCATCGTCACCCTCACTATCATCTCCCGCTTCATCGTCAATCAAGCTGGCTCCTCCTGTGCGAGGGACCTTGCGCCCTTTGGCTGTGGTGACAGGTTCACGTACAAAACACGGAGCGTAAATTGGTGTGCGCACGTGTGTCGTGTGGGTGTATGTGCATGTTGTGTGGTTGTGTGTTAACATTTCACTGTCACATACCCAGATCGCACATAAGCTACATAAAAGGATTGCCCCCTTGGTGTCCTATACACAAACAAACGCACATCACACCAAGACAAACACAGATCACCGATCACAACTCAAAGCTCAAACCCTAATCCCTAACCCTAATCCCTAAGCCCTTTTATACATACACACACGCAATTTACAGACACATGTCAAACAGCTTACACCAGCCTCATTAATAGAGACAGACAAGCGCACACCATGCTACACACTCAGATCACAGAATGCACAGGCACTCAGATCACAGTATGCCACGCACTCAGATCACAGTATGCCACACACTCAGATCACATGATGCATTGTACTCAGATCACAAAAAGCACACACAGCTAACACCAGCCTCGCGTTTCCTTCTTTCTTTTGTCCTGCGCTCATACACATATTGTCACTGCACATTCCCTTTCTTTCGCTCTGTATTCTCACACGTTTTGTCACTGCACTTTTTCTTTCTTTTCTTCTTTACTCACACACTAAATCGTCAAATCCTTTTCTTTTTTTCTACCCACACACTTGTTGTCACTGCATACTGTCCTCCCTTTCTTTTACTCTATGCTCCCACACCCGCTGTCACTGAACACTCCCTTTATCTTGCTCTGTACTCCCACACGCGTTGTCACTGCACACTCCCTTTCCTTCCCTCTGTACCCTCACACTCGTTGTCACTGCACCTTTTACCTTGTTTCTTTGCCCCCTCCTGTCGTAGCTGCTCCAGATCGCAGGTGGGGCTCGGCAAGCGTGCAGGCACAGCATCTTGCCACACACCCACCCTCCCGGCCTCGTCCGCTACAGCCAAGCAATTACCTGCAAGCACAAGTTAGTCACAGACACCGTGTGGATGCGTGTGGATGTGTGTGGATGTGTGTGGATGTGTGTGTGTGTGTATGAGCAGGCACGGCATCTTGCAATAACCCCAAAACCTCCTAGCCTCTTCCGCTGCAGCCAGGCATTACCTGCTAGTGCAAATGCACTTACATAAACCATGTAGACGTGTGTATATATGAGTAGGCATCTTACTATCTCAACACAAACATTCACGTACAAAAGCACATGTACACACAAGCGTACACACATGCACACGCATACACAAAAGCACAAATATATGTGGGTGCCATGTGATGTTGATGGTACTGCCAGTGCCCAGACACACACACACATACACACACATGCACTTGCACACATAGACACACACCCATGCATACACACATAACAGACACACACACACACACACCTGTGGGGTGCCACGTTATGCTGCTGATGGCACTGCCAGTGTCTGGGCTCACACACACACACACACACACACACGCACACACACACACGCACACACACACCTGTGGGGTGCCACGTGATGCTGCTGATGACACTGCCAGTCCCTGGGCTCACGCTGTTCTCATCCTTCTCTGACGCAGGCCCACTCACAGCTTTGCTGATGACCGTGGATTTGGCCACATCCCACACACACACGCACGCATCCTCTCCGCCAGTTGCTGCATACAGACCTGCAGATCAATGCCATGTTCGCAGATTAGAGTTTGATGCTTCATTGGAAAGGCTTGGGCCACAACCCACACGCACACGCAGGCATCCTCACCGCCAGTTGCTGCATACAGACCTGCAGGTAAATGACATGCAGTGGATGCAAACAGATGTATACATCTTTGCAAAAGCAACTTATAAATTTACACACACACCATGCAAGGCATGTGACACACACACATGCAGATGCACGCCGACACAGGCAAACACATGGGCGCACACGCACACGCGCACACCGTGCACGCACGACCTCACACTCAAGTACACACACATAGGTACGCAAACACATACACACATCAATGTACACACACTCAGGTACATAAACAATTACACACACTAACACATTGGGTGATGCCACCTTTGCGGGCCCCCTCCGCCCTCCCCCTAAAAGCCGAGCGCCATCCAAACACCAAACACCAAAGCTATTCAGATCCGAGATCACCACCAGCACCAGCACCAGCACCAGCACCACCACCTTCTTACCGTTGGGTGAGAAGGCCACCACGTTCGCAGGCCCCCTATGCCCCCCCCCTAAGTAGCTGGACGCCTCCCACGACAGCCGCTCATACAGTGCAACGTCTCCATCTGCACTGCCTGCCACTGCCAACAAGGCACCACCGTCAGGGTGCCAGTCCACGCCGCATCGTGCAGCGGACGCTCGATCCACCTGCATTCAATAACACGCACAGCGTTTGGTGTACACACACGCACAGTGCAGCACATCTACATCCGCACTGCCTGAGTCCACGCCACATCATGCAGTGGACGCACGATCCACTTGCATCCAATAACACACACAGCGTTTGGTGTACACACACACACGCACAGTGCAGCACATCTACATCCGCACTGCCTGAGTCCACGCCACATCATGCAGCGGACGCACGATTCACTTGCATTCAACATGCGCACAGCGTTTGGTGTACACACACGCACACAGTGCAGCACATCTACATCCGCACTGCCTGAGTCCATGCCGCATTGTGCAGCGGACGCACGATCCACTTGCATTCAACACGCGCACAGCGTTTGGTGTACACACACGCACACAGTGCAGCACCTCCATCCGCACTGCCTGAGTCCACGCCACATCATGCAGCGGACGCACGATCCACTTGCATTCAACACGCGCACAGCGTTTGGTGTACACACACGCACACAGTGCAGCACCTCCATCCGCACTGCCTGCTACTTCCAGAGGGTCATATTCCCCTTGTCGGAATCTACAGACTGCACAAAATGTACGGAGAACCGGCATCTGAAATGGCTGCATGACACTGCTGAGTTCAGTGCGAGACTTAAGAACTCCAGTTCTTGTAGTGCAGCCAAAGTGATGTGCTACTTTATAACCCTTGCTTTTATCTGTTTTCTCTGTTGTTTCTTCATTCTTTTATTTCTTTGGCAATAGATCCCCCACCTACTGCATCTCATGATGCAAAAGAAAAACAGCTACATATCGAGATGTTCCGAGATGTCGACTCGGGTGGATGACAAGACAAGCGAATCGTCAAGGGACGCATTCTGTCTGCACGCAAATACACATACACTCTTATACACACATGCACACACGTACACATGCATATACACACATACACACACCTTGCGTACCACCTTCTTGCGTATCTGCAGCTTGCCTGTGCCGGCGTCATATACAGACAATGAACCGTCTGCCTGCAGTGTGAGTATGTGTGCGTTGTGCTAGTGTGTGTGAGTGTTTGTGCTAGTGTGTGTGAGTGCGTTGTGCTAGTGTGTGTGAGTGTTTGTGCTGTATTGCGTCGTCAGGTTCAACCAACCACCGTAGCAATACAGTACATGTAGGGTCGGCCAGATGCGTATATGTATACGCATATTTGATGATTCCCTGCCAAAAATGTCGTATACTCACTGGACATTATGATTCTGGCCAATCCTAAGTACAGCACATCAGCTAATTAGTTGTTGTGTTAGGGTTGAGTCTCACTCAAGCACACAGGCGGAGGATGGCAATGATGGCCGTCATTTGTGTGCCTCTCTCTTTCTCTGCTTCCATCCTTTTCAGCAACGGAAGCTTTAATTCCACAACCGGAGACGCGAGTGCACCGCAGAGAAAAAACTGATTGTCAGTGATGAAGGACAGTCTGAACTTACTTTGCTCCAAGATTATTCGCAAACTGCCGCATTTTTAAAAAATTTCCTGGCTGTTTTGTGGTGGAGTAAAACGCTGGTCGGGCCAAAAGTGGCTCCGTTTCTCATTTACCATGGGAAGTGGCTTCCATTGCATGCGCGATCTTTCCTATCTTCCTACACCCAATTCAAGCATGCGTGTTGGCTATGTGTAAGAAAAGAAAAACTACGCAGGCAGTGAAAACCACTCCCCACATTAATTAAGGAAAAGGAGCCAATTTGGTACCGAGTACCATAAAGCTCCTCCACCGCAATAAGGAAAGGAAACATCAATGGGGATCAGGAGGGTTGCAGGCTTGGCCTGAAACCGGCTCCTGGTGAGAGTTGATAACAGTACTGGAAAGGGCACGTCTGGTATGGACAGGTTTAGCAGCAAAGTTCACAGAGTGCACATGGAGCTTGGAGGCAAGCTTCTTAACTCTTTAAATTGAGACCCAGCTCCTTGAAAGGCTTCAGAGTGCAAGTGTTGTAGATGGTGCCGCCCACACCCAAAAGGATGATTTGAAGAGTAACAGAGGCTCCTTGGAGAATGTTGCAAAGGTATTTGTGCTGTTCCTTTGCGGCGTTCAGCTGGTTCTGAGGTCTGGTTTCCTCACAGTACTTGATCTTGACAAAGTGGATGTCACGCCGAGGTTTGCTGAGGTCTTTAGGTTGGTGCTGTCTGGGGTTGGTGGCTTTACTGGTGGCTGGCGGTGCTGCTGAGGTGCTCCCAGTCTCCCTCAATTGCCCCCGGCCATTTCAAAGAACCCACCCCCCTACATTAGTTTGTTTTCGTGTTTTTGCAGCGCTGGGAATAACCAGCACAAAATCTGGGCGGCTGGAGGTAAATCTGTCTTTATCTGAGAAGCGGGGTGGGAAGAGCCATTCGGGAACAATTCTACTTTCGGCTGTTTCAGAAATCTGGAGATTTTGCATGGTCATCCGTTCGTTGCTGCCTATATCCATGGAGACAACGCATGATCCTAAGGAGCCTGTTTTGCTGATAGCCTTAAAGATCATGCGGCATGCTAAGTTGTGTCTTTCGGTGATCATGTTCCTTAATTGCGTGTGTTGGCACCCAGAGAGGATGTGCAGGGCACCGTCTACTTGCGGGCAGAGGGGGCAAGTTTGAATTGTTGAGAGTTTGAACAATACCGCATGTTTTTGATTATATAGGGTGCCAGTTCTGTATTTCATAATGATGCATTTGGTCTTAAAGGGGACATCGGATGATGTTAGGTAAGCATTGCTAATGGCTCCATTGGCAGTGCCGTCCTTTATGAGGGTCTGGTAGTACTCATGGTAGTTCGCTTCAGTTTTGGCATTTCCCAGTTTATGGAGAAAATGCATGTGTGCTTGAAGGGCGTCACGGTGGTTTGGTAGGCACCAAAGCTTTGGGGGAGGAGAATGGGCCATGTTTGTTGTATGGGTATGATTCTGGGTTTGTGTTTGGTTTTCTATGTCTTCTTTTGCAAGCCAGTGGATGTTGTAGAAGGGATTTCCCTCAGGGCCTGCTGTTCTGATGGAGGTGTCAGTAATGTCGGCGTAGGTGGTGGCTGACTTTTTAGCAAGGGCGTCGGCATGTTCATTACCAATAATACCGGCATGGAACTTTACTTTGAAGAAATGGATGGGCGATGGTGATTGGCGGATTGCTTAAGCAATGGATTGAAGGACATCTCCTTGGATGTGGTGGCGATGGAGATTCAGGTGCGACAGCTGCTTTTTGATTTGGTGCAGTGATGTAAGGCTGTTTGTGGCTATAAGTGTGTAGCCATGTATGACTGCAGCTGCTATAGCTGCTAGCTCTGCACGTGAGATGGTGTTGGTAATACCCATGCCTTTTGGGATAACATAGTGGAAACATTTAAGTGAGGGTGGTATACACCTGATCCGGTGTCTTGCCCTACTTCATTCTTTTGGAGGCTGCCATCAGTGTAGGTCCAATCGCACCAATCTTTCATTTACAGGTTAGGTTTTGGCTGGAGCTGTTTTGGGCTGCTTCGTCGAAATTACAATTATGAGGTTGGTCAGTGCTAATCAGGGCACTTGTTTTATGTGGGCTCTCTGAGGCTTGAGGGTGGTCATTGGGCAGCTTATTAAATTTGTTGAGTCCTGAGCGTTGTCCGGAACCTAAGGCTGTTCGGTAGGGATGGTTATGTATGTTTTGAATTTCCCACTTTGCCTCAGGGATTTCTTTGGCAAGTTCTTTGAGCCAGTCTTTGTTGTGAGCATTGAGGCAGACCCTGCCCCTGGTGTTCCATATGGTAATGATCTTGAACTCCCAGGTGTGTTTGAAAAGTGGTATTTGTATGTTGTTCCAGAAGGGTACTTTTCATACTGGAGTTGGTATGATGGGATGGTGCCCAGGAATTTACACATGTGTGGGTATTTGCGGCAGAGTGATGCATAGGGATTTGTGGTCGTTTTTTTATTCCAGGAAGGGAGGAGCATGGATGTGGTTGTTTCCTCTGTGCTGACAGCAGCAGAGTAGATGGCGTGTCTTGTTGCTAAGAGCATGGTGTTTTCTTGGTAAATGGGATGGCAGATGGAGAATCCAGAAAAACGGGAGGAGAAGGCACTGGTGTTTGCCCCAAACACTTTGTCCCTTGGGTGCTCACTCCAGTAATGGGGGAATTTGGGGTCATGGTCGAGGCTAATGGGACGTGATCGTGCAGACCGCTGCATTTTGCCCTGTGAAAGGCCTTTCGTAGTATGTTAAGGCGCTCGGGAGTAAGCATACCGTTACACTTTCCGTCGACATTGTAAATACAGACTATTGTGTCAGTGTACACTTCAGGAAGCATAGTGTCATCTGGGAAGGATAGGGTACTCTTTTCTTGATACTCCATGAGATCAATGGTTGTGATCCAGTACTCACAATGCCCTGTGGCCGTAATGTCAGCCTGTGAGTTGGTGGGTTGGATGTCAAAGCTAACTTTGTTCTGAAGATCGACATTATAGGGTTGGTACGCATTGTCCTCTTGGATGGCAGAGAACCCTTGTTTTTAAAGATCATTTAGTGTTCATCTGGTGCAGGCTGAGATAAGTTTGGTGCGTTGTGTAAGCACTGGTGGGTTTTGGTAAGCACTGGTGGTGAAACATCGATAGCCTGTGACTTTTGATAACAAGTACCAGGAGGTATGTGTAGCCTGTGCGGCTGCTACGAGGGAGCGTCCCCTCAAGACCCCAGAAACCACACACTCTATATGTGTGCCCTAACTTCCTCCTGCTCTCTGCCTTTCACAATATTTATTGCACGCGGCTAAAACATTGCACGTGGCTAAAATCAGTAACCCGTGACTTGCCTGTGTGGCTGCTACGAGGGAGCGTCCCCTCAAGACCCCAGAAACCACACACTCTATGTGTGCCCTACCTTCCACCTGCTCTCTGCCCTTTGTAATATTTATTGCATGTGGCTACAATCGCCAAAGCCTGTGACTTGCCTGTGTGGCTGCTACGAACGCGCCCTCAGGGTCCCACGCCACACTCCGCACGTAGCCCTCACACCGCAGCTGACGAATGTTCTGTAGTGCAGGATACAAGGGGGGGCACAGCTGCTGTAAGCACAGATTGGGACATGTGTTTTAGGCACCTTGCTGAGCACCCCATGTGTTGCATGACCAGGATGCACTTGCAAACACACACACACACGCACACACGCACACAAGCACACACACACGCCATCATCCTTTGTATCTTCTGTCCTGTTTGTTAGGTAGTTTATTTGTCAGCTGCATTGTGAAGACATGTGCGAGGAGTGTGTGGAGCAGGGTGCCGTAAATACAGAATACAAGAGGATTTCCAACAACATGTCCAATTTGCTAATAAGCGTTTTTCCACAGGTCGTTACCTGCGGGTCATTGATCAGCTGTGTGAGAGGGATACGTGTGAAGAATGTGTGGAACAGATTGTTTGTAAACACACGCCACAAGGGTCCCTTCTAGTTCACACAAGTCAATAATCAGCTGAGGGGGCTCGTGTGAGGAGTGTGTGGCGCAGGTGTGTGTGTATGTGTGTGTTGACAATTTGGTGGATGCGTCCTGTGTGCGGCCTGAATTAGGGTGGCTTTTAAGCATCCTCCTTGATATAACGCCAAAACACAATGATCTCTCAGTCAGATCCCTTAATCCAGCTTACCAGCTCCCTTAAGCATAGGTGACACCGCTTCAATAAAATAGTGAAGGGGAGAAAGAGCTGCCGAGCAAGGCAGTCCCAAGCACAGTCATGCATGGTTCTTTACACACATGTGTGACGTCCTACCTGCACTTGTCTTGCATTTCTACGGAAAAGGACAGGATGCTCAACAACTCTCACTGGCACACATATACACATGTCAATGGACACACACTCACGCATTCATTCACACACACAAACACACACACGCACACACACACACAAGCACGCACACACGTGCGCACCTTGCAGCAACGTGCCCTTCCCCCCCCCATCACCTCCTACTCTGAATACTTCACCCACACGCGCACGCACACACATACACGTGCACACCCACCAAGCCATCCTTCGTCTGCAGTAGCCGAATGTTTTCCCCGTCTCCGGCAACAGCCAAGAGTGCTGCATCAGGGCTAAAGCTCATAGCACGCACAGGAAGCTGACTGCGTCCAAAGGTGCGCTCCACCTCCATGCTGGGCAGAGTCACGGCCTGTGTGTGCGTGTGTGCGCACACGTGTGTATGTGTGTGTGCGTGTGTGTGTAGTGTGCGTGTGTATTTGTGCGTGTGTGTGCGTGTGTGCATGTGGTGTGTTTGTGTGTGTATGTCTATGTGTATGTGTGTGTCTGTGTCAATGTACGTGTGCACATTTGTGTGTTGTGTTTGCGTGTGTGTATATATGTGGTGTGTGTGTGTGTGTGCGCGTGCGTGTGCGTGCGTGTATGAATGTTTGTGTGTGTATGTGTATGTGTGTGTATGTGTATGTGTATGTGTGTGTATGTGTATGTGTATGTGTATGTGTATGTGTATGTGTATGTGTATGTGTACGTGTATGTGTATGTGTATGTGTGTACGTGTACGTGTATGTGTATGTGTACGCGCAAGTGTGTGTGTGTGTGTGTGCATGTGCGTGTGAGAGTGTGCGCGCACACGCGCGCACCTACGTAATACGCTAAACAACTCCTGCCGACTCTTTCTGGTGTGCTGTGTATGCTATAGCTTGAGGCCAAGAAACAGGCAGATGGATTCAGGAGCATTGCATCTTCTGTATTTGCAGAGCTGGTGAGATGGCTGAATGTGTGCTGCAACCGTATCGACAGCTGACTGTCAAGTTCAAAACTTACTTTCACGGCGTGCTCCCCGCCCACCGCCACAAACCCAGATGGATGGTGCGCAAGGATGTTGCAGGCTCCGTTCTTGAGCACGCCCTCGCTCGCCGTGCTGGCCTTGACAGCCCCTGTTCTTCCGTCGTGCAGGCAAACGGCGCCACCCGCTCCGCAAGACACTAAGTAAGTATTTCCACATTTGGAGTAGGCAACGCATGACTGACCGCCTGTATCGGTCTGCTGCCCCTTCAGAACCAAGTGGTGATCTTTGGGTGCAGCCATATTGAAAAATGCGTTGAATTAAATGAAATGTTATGATCAAATAACTGTATTGTTGGTCTGGAATGCCCTTATAACTTTATAATCAAATGGCTTATCAGGAAATGGACTGCTCGTCTATAGAAACCAGCTCCGTCATAACATTGATCAGGACACTCTTGGGCACACAGGCTGCATCAGTCACTGAAGAAGGGCCTCAGGATGAAGCATCACGATTGCAAGAGGAGGCGGGTGAGTCCTGCTAGGTTTCTGTACGCTTGTGCACTGAAACACGCCAATTGATGCTCGCATTTGATGTTGAAACGCACACTATAACTGAGGCACTTGTTCAATGCTTGTGCATGACGCAGGAGAGCAACTCTGGGTGAGTTAATTGGAATGTGTGCATCCTGGATGATCACCTATTGGATGGGAGCAAATGTACACTTTGCAGCAAATCGTCAATCAATCAAGCAAGGGATAGTTGTTGCACTTCTAATAATGATTCAGTTCCCTGTGTGTTAACAGTTGTGCAGTTTTTCCCTGATGTGTGCGAGCTCTTTTCCGTCCAGCATGTTGCAACCCCTGACTCACAACATCTTACTATTATTTTTACGTGTGCAGGACATGGCGCTGGGTGATGAGCTCGCAAATGTCATGGTAAATTTAAATATGATTTGGGCCATGAAAAGGGGCGGGACAATAAGCTTGTTCTCTAACATGCTTCTTTCATTTCCTGCATTTGCTAAATTGCTCAGGCAGCACAGCCTCAGCCTTAGTATTAAGGCAGCCAAAACGCAACAATAATATTAACGTATCATATTTGACGCATCCGAGCAAACAATACATACATACACAAAACACTTGCCGCATGCTTCTACTGTCTCATCACTGCGCATCCCTCTTGATCTCTTTTACGAGCAGCACTGCATTGTGTGGTCAAGAGAGCTCAACAACCCACCTCAAGCGCACGCCATGCCATTCTCCTGGCCCTGCGCCCCCTGACCTCTTGCAGGTTCAAAGCCAAGTGTTGGACGTGATAAACACGGTGATGGAGGCGCAGATTGGCCCTAACGCCAAGCAGGGAGCCTCACAGGCATTGCCACACGCTGCGGGCGTCGCTTTCCACTCTGGGCGTGCGCGCCTCCTCGAGTGCTGCCTAGGCATTCTAGCTAATATAGGTAAGGGGGAGAAAGAGAGGTTGTGATCCTTGAGCAAGAATACACATTTTAAAATTCATGCCTACATTTCAGTGCATTGCCCAATCTTCCATATTTATTTTCTAGCTTCTTTATACCTGGCATGTAATGGCAGCCATTGAGCTCACTTGTAACTTTGCTTGTTTCACATATTTGCCCTGAATCGCTTCCCCTGAATCTATTTAGATGACCCATTTTGTACCTCAACCTTGGTTTTGTCTTGCATGCCCCATGCATGCCACTGTCACACACACACACACATACACGCACGCACACAAACACACACACAGTTTGCCACAGCCTGCAGAGGAGTTGGTACACTGAATCCCACAATCCACTGTCGTGTCATTTTTGTGTCATGCCATGCCATCAATGCATGCTTACAGCAAAGAAAATTCCCACAATTCTACATACACCCACTCTCACAAGCACTCACACATACACACCCATGCAACATGCGTACACCCATGCACACTTGCACAATCGTACAATAACTCACACGCACATGCACCTTCACACTTGCAAACACACACACACAAGCACGCATGCACACACACGCAGTCTGCCACAGCGCACTGAGCCCCCTTGTTGCTCAGCACGCCCCTCTGCTGAGCTTGCTCACCGGACAGTCCCTGTGGCTAGCAGAAGCACCCCCCTTAATCGAGCTGTGCCGTGCTGCCAGTGTGGGCCTACGCAATCCGGTATGCCTTCGTTATGCTCCGCTGTGGGACACGCTCTTTCTTCCCAGCAACCTCTCTCATCTTGTTTGGGGTGACTTCTTCAACTTGCCGTGCTGTGCTGCCTGTGTGGGCCAGCGCCAACCCGGTGTGCTTTCATTGTCTCTTTGTTGGACACATTCTTTTTTGCTTGCAACTTCATCTTGTTGGGAATTCTCTTTCTTTATGCTGGAGTTCTTTTTCTTTATGCTGTTCCGTGCTGCCCAGTGTGGGCCTGAACTGGTACGCCTTTGTGGTGCTCCTTTGTTGAGTAGGGTTGGGCCAAAACCGATGTGTGTACGACCTTTACATAGTACTCTTTGTTGACAGGGTCATCTCCAAATATACAGTGAACATGAACGGTTGAGGCCATTTCGACCCAATTAAACTGTCAATGACACCCGGGGGATGTGTCATACGGCGTATTCATATAATACGCCGTATTATAATAGTATAATACGCCGTATCGTATTTAAAACTTAATACCGTGTTGAACGTCCTAAATGACCGTATGACACATCCCTGATGGCACCCTTTCGTTATGCAGCGTCGTGCAGTGTAATTGGTACCCTACCTTTCGTTTTTATCCCACACATTTTTGTACATTGTTAACGCAGGGCTGGCGCGCGTGGCTGCAGCACCTTGCCACCCCTGCGGTGTGTTCTCAGCTGCTGTGGATCGTGTCTAGCACCTTGTACCCCCACCTGCATGCACCTGCATCGTATCTTGTTAACGCAGGGCTGGCGCGCGTGGCTGCAGCACCTTGCCACACCTGCGGTGTGTTCTCAGCTGCTGTGGATTGTGTCTAACACCCTGGACCCCCAGCTCCATGCACGCGCCCTGGACTTGGTAGTGGCGCTGCTGCATGCAGAGCAGCAGCAGCAGCAGCAGCAGCGGCGTTCCGTGGGTGATGCTGAAGGGGGACCTCAGCTACAGCAGCAACAGCAGCAGCAAGATCTGCAGGATGGGCAGCAGCAGCAGCAGGAACAGCAGCGGGAATTGCAGGATGGGCAGCAGCAGCAGCAGATTTCTGTGGGTGAAGCTGAAGGGGGACCCCAGCAGCAGCAGCAGCAGCAGCAGCAGCAGCAGCAGCAGCAGCAGCAGCAGCGGCAGCAGCAGCAGCAGCAGCAGCAGCAGCAGCAAGAACAGCAAGAGAAGCAAGAGGCTGCACATGATAATGAGGAACAAGAAGTTGGAAATGGTGAGTAGTTAATGATGTGTGTGTGCTTGTGTGTGTATGTGTGTGTATGTGTGTTTGTGTGAATTTGTAGGGAAAGATGTGTGAAATAAATTATATAGGTCAAGGCGTGCAGGGTATAGATGTGTGTGTGAACTTGCAGGGAGGGATGTGTGATGTTAAGTTATTTCAGGTCGAGGCATGCGTGGTGTGGGGCATGTGTGTGATTTGCCGGCAGGGACGTGTGAAGTGAAACTTTGGGCCAAGGCGTGCAGGAAGAGATGTGTGCAGCACAGGTTTAGGGCTAGGTGTGCTGGGTGTGGGAGGGAATAAGGGTAAACAAACATGGGAGCACAAGAAACATGTGAGAATGTCTTGCTGTCGTTTCAATTAGCCACGGCATAGCTAAGTCGAAACTGCACGGATACCACTGTATCCGTGCACTAGCATGTATCCGTGCTTGCAACTCTGCTTAGCATTGCATTGATGCCCGCGCACACATACACACATGCGAACACACACAAGCACACACACGCACACACAAACACACACACATACACAAACGCGAACACACACACACACACACAAACACACACATGCATGCACACACGCACTCACACACAGGACTTGAACCATCGCCGGCCGTGGGCATAGCCACGTCTGCGTTTTTAAAGGATGGCCTGCTGGGTGTGCTGCAGGCAGTGCTACAGATGGCGGCACAGGTGGCCATGTTCCCTCGTTTGATGTGCTAAAGGACTTTTTTGTAAGCAATGCAGCTGCACGCGGCAGTGTGCATGGCTCTCTTGGCATGCATGGCTGCACTGTGTTAATGAGGTGTGCTACAAAATACACAGATGACAGCACAGGTAGTTTACAGTACGTTTTTTGATGTGCGAAAGGACTTAGTGTTATGCACGCAGCCATGCACGGCTGCACTGTGTTAATGAGGTGTGCTGCAAAATACACAGATGGCGGCACAGATAGTTTATAGTACGTTTTTTGATGTGCAAAAGGCCTTATTATTATGCACGCAGCCATGCACAGCTGCACTGTGTTAATGAGGTGTGCTGCAAAATACACAGATGGCGGCACAGGTAGTTTACAGTACGTTTTTTGATGTGCAAAAGGCCTTATTATTATGCACGCAGCCATGCACGGCTGCACTGTGTTAATGAGGTGTGCTGCAAAATACACAGATGGCGGCACTGGCAATTTGTATTGCTTTGAAGGTGATACCGACGAGTCGGCTTCTCAAGGAGGTGCCCAATTTGTCGAGGCCAAATGGGTATAATAACTTGATATTTGCTGGGCGTTTTTTGTTAAAGGCAACAACTTGCCTTTGTTGAATTGTTTTGTCTCCGCACATGTGATGATTTAATAGAGACCCAGTCAGAACAGTGTGAAATGACTTTTTCATACCCCTATATATAACCTGCAGCAGCACCCTGTTTGCTACCCCAAAAGCACGTCATCAACCCGCACATCCTACACACACACACACACACACACACACACACACATAAACACACACACGCAGGGTAAGAGCACGCGCACTAGTGCTCAGCTGGGATGGGGCCGCACCCCCTCTGCTTCTGTGCTACATCATGCAGGGGGGCAAGAGGGGGGGGTCTCTGTACCTAGTGCCACACCTGGACCTAACGCGCCATTGGTGGGTGGGTGTGTGAGCGGTTGTGTTTTCGTGTGTGTTATTGTGTGGGAGCGATTGTTTATGTGTGTTTGTGTGTAAGTGTGTGTGTCTGTTATGTTTGTGTAAGAAAGAGGAGAGAGAGAGAGAAAGAGAGAGAGAGACAGAGAGAGACAGAGAGAGACAGAGAGAGACAGAGAGAGACAGAGAGAGACAGAGAG
>Ga0307947_1001466_pt1 | contig 18688 bp, 23 predicted proteins | sample OrgLakmetagen232_FD_201840 | JGI IMG/M metagenome (GOLD analysis project Ga0307947, IMG submission 201840) | Saline water microbial communities from Organic Lake, Antarctica - #232 | ecosystem: Environmental > Aquatic > Non-marine Saline and Alkaline > Saline | place: Antarctica: Organic Lake...
CCAATTTCCTGCCTGTTAAGTGGCAGCTGATCAAATGGCGTTCATCCTACATCAGCAGGCGCAGACGTACATGGCTGTGACACTTGCAATTGAGACTGCCACATTCTTCATCTGTCCCTACATAGTAATGCAACGCACAACCCTTTATATCACTGAATGCCTCCACACAAACTTCATCTTCTTTCTATGCTTCCCAAGGGATTGGACGATATTAATCAATGCGAAAAAGCCGTCACGCGTTTCAATTTTGTTAAGGGCATTGCAGCGCACCTGCAGCACATCTAGATACCAATGTGCCTAACTCTGTACGCTTATCAATTATAAATCTGCGACTGCGACTGCATTGTCGTCCTTTTAGGTGTTCATTCCTGAGCTGGGTGCCACTTACCGATGCCATCCTCGCTTCCGACTATTTGCAGCCCAGAACCCTCTGCAGGTAAAAGCAGGGAGAAAAACGAATGTGTAAAAGCATGACAGCAACAGCTTTCTACTACAGATTCAACATTGAAGCCATATTCAAGCCCAGGCACAGTATCTAGATTAGTCACACACGCACACAAACACACACACGCACACACATGACAGCTCACTAGCTTGATGTACCTTTGAATGGCCAGATCTGCTTTGTTGGTGCAGGAAAAGTTTGGATTGTGGAGGTTGGGAGTTTGACCCCTACACATTTCTTTGCCGAGGCTTTTGCGTGATTTTTGCTTAGTGACTTTTTTGTAAAAGATGTGCCCTGTTGTCAGTCTCCGCCAGCTACCTTTCACAACTGCATATGCCTCTCTCTCACTCTCCTTTCGACCTTTCAAACTATGTTTCACAACCAAGCCCTTGCAGCCATTGCCATCGGTGGTGTCTCACATGTACCTTGGTATTTTGTATTAAATGCAATATAACGCAGTCATGCCCGTTTTTGCTCCACATCTCCAATATGCTTCATACATGTTTTGCTCCATAATTCCATCCACAGGAGGGGGGTGGCCGCAAGGGCCTCCCGCGCTCCTTCCTTAACCGCTTCACACGCGTCTACGCGGAGGCCTTAGGCCCCAAAGACCTTCGCGCCATTGCCTCCACCCTGCACCCCCGCCTGCCCCTCTCCACCCTTGACCGCATGATCGCGCTACTCGCTCTAATGAGCGCAGCCGCCACCGGCGCCTCGCTGAGTGGCAGCAGCAGCAGCAGCAGCCGCAGTGCGGGCCACACTGCCAGCGGCAGCGGTGCACGCTTTGCTGCGCAGGGAGGCCCTTGGGAGTTTAACTTGCGTGACCTGCTTCGCTGGGCAGACCTCACAGAGGGTGCGGTGGCAGCGCCACGCCCTGCCGTGTCTGGTGACGGGAAGGGGGGGACACAATCAGGAGAAGGAGCAGCAGGGTTACCACAGAGTAATGTTCTGGCAGGGAGTGGCGCTCCTCAAGCCCACGCGCCTGACTCTGCTACACAGCAGCAGCAGATGGGTAAGACGACGCAGCATGGCGTGGCTGGCTTTGACGCAGGTGTGCACGCGCGCCTTGACGAGGCCGCGGAGCACTACGCCCACACCCTGTTTGTGCAGCGGCTGCGCACTCCTGAGGACCGTGTTAGGTTTGGCGAGCTGTTTGCTCGTGCGTGGGGGCGGCCGTTGGCGGTGCCTGGCCGGGTGCAGGTGAGCGAGGGGGGAGAGGGGAAAGAGGGTAGAGGGTCAAGTACAAGTCGCAGGTATGAAGGATGCTCGAGGGGTCAGAGGTCATGCATAAGTTTGAGCTGTGGTAGGCATGGTCTTTGAGAGAAGAAATGGTCAGGCGCCCAGGCCGACGTTTGTGTGCATGAAGTCAAGGTCATCGGCAAGGTGGTCGTGCACTGACAACATCTATTGTGCTGACAACATTTATTATGATGATCTAAATAACAAGTACACCGAAACAGCCGTTTGCAAACAGACCAGACAGGGAAGCGGCTGTACACTCCTTGTTTAAAGTCAGGGTGTAGGGTTTGTGTTGTAAAATTTTCGAACTGGCATACAAATGTGGAGTTTAGAGGCAGATGCTTAGGCGCCCACACAGCTGGTCACAATAAGCTAGATGGCTGCAAGGTACTAAGCAAACCAGGACTGCTGTGCAGAGCAGAGCAAAAGATTTGGTTATACGTGTGACTGGATTTTCATGAGCTTGAGCCTTCCAGGTGTGCATACCTAATGAATTTAATCCCAGTCCATCCTACGTAACTACGTAACCCTCTACTTGCGCATCAGCTTGACAAGCTCCCCGAATCAAATTTGCATGGAGCTTTTCTTGTTCTAGAGCTCGCCTCTTTTCTTGTATCTCTTACGTTCTATTGCACACGCACATTACACAACCCTCTCTAATTTTGCGTGTCGCCCAACAGGTCCTGGTAGGCCCCCACACTGCTTGCATCGGCCGTGCATGCATCACCCGCCAGGGCTGCAGCAACAGCAGCAGCAGCTCGTTGGTTGCCCACACAAGCGCAGCTGGTGATGTGGACGACGATGCTGCAGAATGTGAAGAGTTGCAGCAGCATGGAGGGGTCGGTTGCCCAGATGGAGTGGCAGGGGATGTGAGCGAGGTGTGTGTGTGTGTGTGTGTGTGTGTGTGGTTGTGTGTTCAGAGGCAGGGGGGGAGTAGAAGCGTGGGTGTGGGTGTGGGTGTGGGTGTTTGTGCGAGTGTGGGCATGGGGGTGGGGATGGGGGTGGGGGTAGGGGCTTTAGAAATAGGTCCCTACTCATCTTTTGCATCGACTGTGCTCGTGCAAGATGATGTCCAGCGTCAAGATATATGGAGGTAGCCAAGGAAATACTCACACAGCCACTCTGCCACATCAGCAAGTACAGGGTTTCCACCTCCTTGACTGGCAGCTGCCTATGCCGGAAAGCACTTCTCATGCCCTTTCACCCAACTGAATATATCTAGGTTAGTTTTTAATCCGTTGTTTGCCTGTACACACATGCGTGCAGGAGCTCCACCTCTTCAACTGGCAGCTGCCCATGCTGGAAAGCATGTCACAGGCCCTCTCGCGCAGCTGGATGGTGTTACTGGTGGGCGGACCTGGCTGCGGCAAGACTAAGCTGGCACGCTTGGGTGCGCGCGTAGCAGGGCGCACACTCATTGAGGTGCCCCTCACCAGCGGAACTGACACCTCTGACTTGCTGGGCAGGTGAGAACTACGCATCTTGGGCGTGTTTATCGCGGAAAAGCATTTACCCAGCAGGGCACACGCTCATTGATGAGGTGCCTCTTGATTGATGAGGTGCCTCTTTGATTGATGAGGTGCCCTGATTGACGAGGTGCCTCTTGCTAGTAGAACAGACTCCTCTAACTTGCTGGGCAGGTGGGAGTTATGCCTTTTGTTTTTTTATGACATATGGGCAAAAGCACCTAGCAGGGCACACTCTCATTGGTGAGGTGCCTCTTGCTCATAGAACAGCTACACCTCTTGACTTGCTGGACAGGTGGGAATTATGTGTTTGGCACAAATTAAGGAGGACACTCACGCATCGAGGTGCCTCTTCCCCTCCCTGCAGCTTTGAGCAAGTGGAGCCAGGCAGGCGTGTGCAAGCAGATGCTGGGAAGTCTGTGTCGGTTTTTTCACCATACCTCAATGCTCTTCTTGCCCTTTCTCTTTTTCTTTTCCTGCAGCTTTGAGCAAGTGGAGCCGGGCAGGCGTGTGCAAGAAGCTGCCCGCCAAGTGGCCAGCCTGGTCGCTGCGTGCTCCCAGCACTTGCTTGCTGTGGGTGCTAAGGCCAGCAGCAGCAGTGACAGCGCACTGGCAGCTGTGCTGCGGCAGTGCAAGGCCCTGCAGGTACAGGGACCTGCTGAGATGCCGATGAATGTATGCTGGGTGCTTAGGCTGCTTGCCTAGAAAAAATGTGCTGCGGCAGTGCAAGGCCCTGCAGGTACAGGGACCTTCTAAGATGCCTGTGTATGCTGGGTGCTTAGGCTGCTTGCCTAGAAAAATGTTCTGCAGCAGTGCAAGGCCCTGCAGGTACAGGGACCTTCTAAGATGCCTGTGTATCCTGGCTGCCTAGACTGCTTGTGTTAAGAGAGAGTATGTGCTGCAGCAGTACAAAGCCTTTCAGATACAGGGAACTTTTGGGATGCCTTTCTGAGCTGCTTGCTTAAACTGCTTGCCTAGACAAGATTTGCAGTGCAATGCCCCGTAGGTACAGGGCCTGTTTTATGTGTACTGGTTGCCGTGACTGCTTGCCTATCTACTAGACACTTCTGAGACATTGCTAAAGCTCTTGGATTTGGATAAAGCTGATACTGATTACCTAGACACTAGGCACGTGTGACGTTTGCTTCATTGTAGAAAATGTTTGATTCAGATTATGGGGGGGTACTGTTGCATGTGAGGGGCTGCACTCGCCAGAGGCACGCGTGGTCCTTGCAAGAACTAATTTGCATGCACACACACACACACAAATACACACACATACACACACACACAAATACACACACATGGGCACGCACAGGCACACTCACATACACACACTCACAGACAAACACACACACACACACTCACAGACACACAAACACAAACACGTTAACTGCAAACACACTGATAACTTACGCACAGGCAGCGTGGCATGCGTTCAACTGCCTGTCTACTTCAGAGCGTCATTCTCGCAGCGACGCAACCCCTGAGTCTCATCTTCGGCAGCTAGCTGCCCTGCAAACTACACTGGCGCAGTGCAAAGAAGCAGCGACTGCACTGCTGACTGCGCAGCTGTCTACAGGTGCGGATGCTTGTGCATTGTGTGTAGTTGTGTAGAGTGTAGTCAGTCTGCGGTGCGTGTTTGTGTGTGCCATGCGTCTGTTTGTGTCTACCTGTAATTGTGCATGCATGCATTTGTGTACGTGTGCTTTGAGAGCAGGCTTCTGCTCCTCTCTTTCTACGACCCCCATGCTCACCGTCAACAGGCCATCTCAACAGGCCATCACTTGTTCGCCCTGTGTACCCTAATCCATACGACCAAACACGTGCTACCACAAAGCCACTCCTACTCCTCTCAACAAAGCCACTCCCACTCCTCTCCTCACATGCACCACACCAGGCCGCCTGCTCCAAGCAGTCGACGCAACCACCTGCCAGCTTTCCGCCCTGGAGGCCCTGCTGGCCGATGAGTCGTCGCGTGCGGTGGCAGACCGCTTTGAGTGGGTGGACGGCGTGCTGGCACGCGCCATTGTGAACGGCGGCTGGGTGCTCATGGACAACGCCAACTTGTGCAACCCCACGGTGCTGGACCGTCTGAACCCGTTGCTGGAGCCGAATGGTGAGATGTGCGATGACAGGCGGTGTGTGGTGTCAGTGTCAGTGTGTGCTTATGGGTGTGGGTGTGGGTGTGGGTGTGGGTGTGGGTGTGGGTGTGGGTGTGGGTGTGGGTGTGGGTGTGGGTGTGGGTTTGTGTGTGTATCAAAGCCTTTTCTTGCGGCAGGATTGAAATAATTTCATGTTGGTAAATTGCAGGGTGAAGGGTATATCTATGTGTATGTGGGAACTGGTAGAGCTGAAAGGAAACAAAGGGGAGATTTGGCACACAGTGCACATGTCCTTGCTCTTATGTCACACACACGCACACACATGCACAACTTCACACACATACACACATACCCCCATGCAGGTGTGCTGTATATGAATGAATGCGGCAGCGTGGGCGGTGTGGCGCGTGTGCTGGTGCCCCATCCCGACTTCCGCCTCATTCTCGCCCTAGACCCACGCCATGGAGAAGTACGTGTATGTGTGTCAGTGTGTGTGTATGTGTGTGCATGTCCGTGCATGCATATACATGCTCTCTTCTGTATCTGTCATTGTGTGATATTGTTGTCTTGAGGCTGTGCTGGCTGCCGTTTCCTGAATGAGCCGTCAGCTGCGCATTGTTTTGCTGTTATTAGCTCTTGCCTTTGTAGACCTCAGACCAAATGCAGGTGCATAAAAACAGGCAAATTCCAACACATACACACATACAAATGCATACATGCACATACACACATTCAAACACAGGTGTCCCGTGCTATGCGCAATCGAGGCATTGAGCTCTGCCTGTTACCCCCCTCCCCTCCCCCCCTCCCCCCACTCTTCCACTCCCCCACCGGCAGCAAGAACGCCACCCTGACTCCCTCAGCACTAGCTGCCGCTGCGCTAGCAGCTGCGTGCCCTACAACAGCAGAGGGCCCCAGCCGTAGTGGCGGTGCAGAGGGAGGTGCGCTATCACCAGCACCAGCACCAGCACCAGCAGTAGCAGCAGCAGCAAGCGCAAATGCCACTGCTGCCGCTGCACACCAAACCCATCAGAGCGCACTACGTGTGCTTGCCACAGAGGGCATCGCAGCAGCAGGCCCTGGCTGCGTGTCAGCCATGGCACACACGCATGCAGCGGTGTGTGTGCTTGCAGTAGCAGCGCACAGGAAGCCTCCTGGGCTGGGTGCTCTGGCAGGGTGGGCGAGGCTGGCAAGGGTGCTGGCGCAGAGGGGGTGGGCGGCAGAGGAAGCTTTGACCGAGGCGTGGCATGTGGTGAGTTTTGGTGTGTTTGTGTGTGTGTATGTGTGTGTGTGAGATTGACCTTGTGTCACTGTGCGTATGTGCTTGCTGGTGTGTGAATGTCAGTGTGCTTTGTGTGTGCGAGTTTGTGTATGTGTGTGTGAGGTTATGCATGCAGGAGGAGGATGTGTGGTTCTTGTGGGCGTGGGTGCACAGCACAGTACAGTGTGGGTGTGGGTGCACAGCACAGTGTGCGTGTGGGTGCACAGCACAGTGGGTGACAAAAGAAGCCCTTCATGAGTCACGGCACTGTGATGAATTAATGCGCATATTTGCGGGTGCAGACTTCCAGGGTGTGTGGGTGAATGCCTCAAACATGTTGTCGAGTGCGAGCAAAGTAGAGGGAAAGGCTGGCTTGAATAAAGAGTGCTGAGTCGTTGGATTTGTTTTCACTGCCTGCATACATGTTTCTTATGTTCTTTTTCTATGGGTGGCCTCTGCAATTGCTCAGGGACTCAGGGGCCAGGTTTGATGTTTGGGGGGTCTTGGAGTGATATCAGTGATTGCGTGTCAAGGAAATCTGTGCCTCCTTCTGGTCTCACCTGGGCACTGTCCTCCTTCCTTCGCTCTCCTTCAGATCATAGCTCATAATCTCATCTAGGTGCATGCCCCACTAGTCCTTCCTTCAATTCCTCTTGCTCGTGTTCCTCCTACTCAAGACATATCTGCATATTACGAAATGTTCACACACACACACACACTTACGCACACACACACATACACATACACACACACGCACACACTTGCAGGCGTACCTGGGAAGCTTAGTCCTTGCTCCCCACCAACTAGCTGCGGCCCACGCACTGCTAGCCTCCATGCTTGCCACCATGGGCCTGCAGCCACCCCTTTCCACCCCTCCAGACACCACCACAGACAGATCCCTCTCACACACCAACAGCTGCACACCCCACTCCCATGCGCACGGCTCTATGTGTGCTGATACCAGCACCAGCATTTGGTGTAAGGAAGAGGGTGAGGGGGGCTGGGGCGGGGTAGACACCGCTGCCGTTGCCCACATCGACCTCACCACCTCGGCCTATGCACACTCCCCCTTAGCAGCAGCCGCGCCAACATCAGCAGCAGAGGGTGTAGGAGCAAAGGGCAATGGATCCGCGGCAGAGGCAGCTGCGGAGCGTGAGCACGTGGTAAGACCACACACGATGCTACAGCCATCGAGCTGGCCACGTGTCCTGTCCGGCTCGTCTTTAGCCTCCAGGTGAGTTTCAGCAGCGCGCGTGTATCTCACAGGTGAAGGCCGGGGGCCATTTAGGCTGGCCTTTTAGGCGGTGTGATAGTATTGCAAGTAAAGGAGTAATACCAGTGCAGCAACAGGGTGTTTGTTGGGCTGGTTGCCTGGCATCAAATGTTTAGAGTCGGACATAACCATAAATATACGGTATATGAACGATGTTCTTGGCAGGGAAATCACCAAATGTACAGTCATATACCATATACGGTGTGTATACGGTTCTGGCCAACCCTACAAGTAATGCCACCTGGTGTGGCAGGGTGGTTTGAGCCTGCTTGTGGTGAGAACCCCAGGGAACGCGCCCGTTTCTGCCGGCGTTATGTGCTCTGTAGTCGCTTGCACAGCTCGCTCACCTGCTTGACTCCTGTCGCGCAGACAAGTGAACTGTGCAGACCTCAGCAGCTGCATTTCTTTCTCGTGCACCGTTGGGTGTGCCCGAGCGTTTAGGAATTGATTTTTATCCCGCTGTCTATGATGCTGGGCCCTCGGTATGAAGACTGCTGGCTGTGGCTCACAGGTCAGAGCGGTGCCGGCAGTGATTCAATCGGTCGACCTTTTGTGCCGTTTCACTTTCCATTCACGTTTACATGCAGCTAAGAAAGAGTGATTATACATCAGGAAATTCTGTGGTGACACAAATCGGCCACTCATTGAATCACTGGTGACCGGGCTAGGACGCACGGGTGCACACTGCGCCCCCTGCTAGTTCTATATTTATTGACAACAATCAAACCACGCCCTGCCAGACATGCTCCTAGGGTTCGTGGTTTTTTTCTTACGAAGTGTTTCACAATGTATGGAAACCCTTTCACTGGAAATATGAATTTACAGTATGATTATACGGATTTGGCCAATCCTGCCTGCATTACACAACTGCGCAAGCACGCTTAAGGCAATTGCTTAAGCAAGCTGGATGGCAGCATGGCACAGGTGACGAACTCATACACACACGTGCACACACACACGTGCACACACACACACGTGCACATACACACACAGGCACACACACACACACACACACACACCACCACCACCACCACCACCACCCCCAACCGCATAACTGCTTGACTTGTCTACCCCACTACCCACTACACATCAGTCGTTCATACTGGTCTTCCACCATCTCCTCACTCATCACTAGTCGTACACTCACACTCACAATCCAATATTCCCCATGCTGCCCTCTAAAGGGGGAGATTGTGAGTGTGAGTGTACCTCCTCTCCTGCGCCTTCACCTCCACACCCCCGACCACCATGCTGCCCTTCTTGCGTATCTCACTACCACACACCACCCTCATCTTCTTCCTCCGTGACTTGTTTCTTTGCACATTCACTACCACGCTTCACCATCATAAGCATACATCATGCCGCGTATACAGTGCCCTCACCTCCACTCCTGAGCGCGACACTGCCCTGCTGGCTCACCTTGCCGCTGCGAGCGCGTGCTGCGAGCTTGTGTCACAGCACAGCAGTGACAGGCATCGTCTGGGAGGCCTGCTGGCACAGGTTGAGCAACGACAGCTGCTGAGTTGGTTGCCTCCTCCTGTCCTAGCCGCAGTGCTGCAACCACAAGGAGGGCAAGGCTCACAGGTGTGTGTGACGCACGCATGTGTGCATGTGTGTTTGCAGGCACTTTTATGTGTGTCTCATTTGGCTGCTTCTACTTTTATGCTAGCTCCTGGAGTAAGTCACATGTTTTGCTAGGTCTTTGCTGGAGGCCAAAGCGAAAACAATGTTTTTCAACACAACGTCTCTATTTGAGCAGTGTAGTCTGCACACGCACTAACATTAAAACACATACACACGTACAACAATCAACGTACACACACATTATATGTTTTTGCGACCATGCAGGAGGGATGGGCTGCATGTTTTGATGGCAGCAGTGGCGATGTGCATGGCTTTGATGCTGTGGCGTTGCACTGGGCAGCCTGGGCAGAGGGGCGCTTACTTGTAGAGCGGACGTTGGGGGGTGAGGGTGATGCGGCAGCTCGGCTGCAATGGGTACGCGCACTTGCTGCACAGGCGCAGGTGAGAGAGTGTGTGTGGATGTGTGTGTGTGTGTAGGTGAGGGTGTAGGGGTTGTGTATATACGTGTGCGTGCATGTGTGTGTGTGTTTGTGCGTGCTAGCGCGTAATCAAAGCGGGTGTGTGGGCTTGGTGTGTGTGTGTGTGTGTGTGTGTGTGGGCTTGTGCGTGCTTACTGGGTAGGTGAAACGTGGGTGTGTGCATGGGCGTGTCCATGTGCTCATGCATAAGTGCTAGTGCAGGGATGGGCTGTCATTCTAGCACAATGTTGCATACTATTTGCTTATGCTTTGCCCTTTCCGTCCTTACGAACAGCAACCCCTCCTCCCACAGGACAGTGTCCGGCACACCTCATGCTTCTCTCACCCATACCCCTCTCTTCTCGCCACACAGGACTTTGCACGGCTGACGGGCAACCCCCACACCTCTCCCACTCTCTCTGGAACCCCCACCAGCCCCACTGCACAGCTCCTTGCCCTCATCGCTGCAGTCACGCAGCACCTCCTGCACCACCCCCTTGCCCGCACACTCCGCACCGCGTTCTGCACTCACCTACACGCCCTGGGAGCACCCCCCCAGCTGCTCACCCTACAGCCCCTCGACCCACGCTACTGCCACCACACAGCAGCAGCCGTAGCAGCAGCAGCAGCCACCCCAGCTGGCGGGGTGCATACCACCACACCCTCTGGCTGCCCTTCCCCTGCAGCGCTTGGCGCAGGAGGCCAGGAGCGTGAGGGTGGGAGCTCACACGGCATGACTGTAGGTAGTAGTGGTGGAGGCTCAGGTGATGCACTCTTGAGTGGGCACCAGCTGCGTTTGGCGTGGACACAGTGGCAGGGCCTGGCACGTGCATTACCGCAGTGGCTGCTGCAGCAGCACGTCGCCAGCCAGGCGGACGCTGCGGTGGGCGCAGGTGCAGAGACGCCGTATCAGGTACGGCTTTGGGATGCTTGCGCGGTTCAGGGTTTTGTTGTGTTGTGTTTGACTCTCATGCGTTGTTTTGCATACGTCTTTGTATCTGGTTTTGTTTAGTGTGTAGCAGCAGGGCTCCACAATCTGCTTGTGCTGCTTTGCACACATACAGACGCTCACGTCACACGCGCAAACACACACACACACACACACACAGAGCTCCTGCTGGCGTGCCCCCCGCCCTGAGGCCCGTGCCTTGCACGATCCCCCCTTCCACCCTGTCGTGGATGCCCTTGCTCCCATTCTGCACACCATCACCGATGTGGAGCAGGTGCTGCTAGCACTTCCCCTTGCCCAGCCTCAGCAGCAGCAACAGACACAGCAGCAGCAGCAGCAGCAGTTTAAGGAGCCCTGCTGGGATGAAGCAGTCGCCAGCGCTCTGGAGCGCGTGGCCACTTGGAGGGGTGCACTATGGGAGTTGTGCCATGGCCCGCTTCACGTGCCCCCTCCCCCCCTCACACACACTGACCCTACCCACGGCACCCAACACCCACACCAGCAGCAGCTGCCTCAGGCATTTGACATAGAGGCAGTGTCTTGGGTGTGGCGCCACCTAGACAAGGCCCTAGCCCGCCTCGTGCGCGCCCTGCCTTCCCTCCTCGACGAAGATACTGCCCTCCTCTACACACAGCAGCTGCAGCAGCAGCAACGGAACACAGGCAGTGAGGATTCCTTTGCCACAGCCGGTGCGGCTGATGCACGCCTCGTACTTGCCAGCCGCCTCGCACACGCGCGCAGGGAGGGTGGGAATGCATTAGGCATGCATTCTGCTCCTTGCAAGCCGCTGCTGTGGCGGATGGGGGGGCGGCCGCTGCTGCCTCGAGCACCAGAGGTGTGTGAACACAGATAAATACTCACACATGCATTTGTGTTTCTAAGGTGTAGATAGGCGACTATACATCCGCATATGCAAGAACAATAACAGTATTCTAGGTACGTAACCATGCATGCTCTCTCTCTCTCTCACACACACACACACACACACACACATACACACACACACAAACACACACACACACACACACACACACATGCACACAGGCCCTGGAGGCACGGTTGCGTGCGGCTGGCCTTGGCAAGATGGCAGGCCTGGAGGGTGGAGCACTGGGGCAACTTGATGTCCGTGGCTACCCAGCAGCCCTGACAGCAGCCCTGGGGTGTGTCGGAGATGCTGCATGTGCAGCTGCAACAGGTGCCGCAGCTGCTGCTGCTGCTGCTACGGTCGGTCAGCAGAAGGGAACGAAGGGGGTGGAGGGCATGGATGTGGATGTGGACGGGGGTGAGGGTGGTGGGCAGGAGGAAGTTGCGTGGGGTGGGGTTGAGGGGCTTGTTGAGGCTGCCCTCCATGCAGCAGGTGCGCCTGTGGATGGTGCAGAGGGCTCTGTCGAGGCTCACCACAGTGTTTCGCGCGCAGTGGCCGCAGTTCTGGCCACAGACGCACCCCTGCGTCGTGCAGTGGCGCAGGGGCTAGCGATGCTGGCTTTTGCACCGGTGGCTGCTGCGCTTGCTGCCGCGCCCTCTGCTGCGGCCTCTCCAGCTGCAGCAGGGGCAGGGGCGGCCAAACTTGGCAACAGTGCCGCTGCCACTACCAGCAACAACGCACAACCACAACAGCAGAAACAGCAGCAGCTCGGTGGTGGTACCCCTGGAGGCAAGCACGGCAGCGAAGTGGTGCATGTGCTCTTAGGAGGCGTGCTCGCGCGCGTGTGCTCCGCCGCGCACGCTGCCGCCAAACTGTGCGCAAACCAGCAGGCAGTGGCGCTCGCAGACGACATTGTGAGCATGGGTCTCTTGGGAGGCAGTGCGCAGGGAGGAGAAGATGACGACGCTGCCACAGGCACGCACACGCCGAGCACGGCTGCTGATGCTGGAGTGGGCAGTGGCCAGCTTCTGCCTGCACGCTTCATGGCCTCCCCAGCGTGTCGGCACCTGCAAGAAGGCCTAATGGCGCTGCAGGACGTGCACAGCCTACGCAGTCAGGCAGGGCTGTTGGCGGTGGCTGGACAGATTGTGGCAGGTGTGAGGATGTGTGTGTTTTGTGTGCTGTGTGTGTGTGTGTGTGTGTGGGTGTGTGGGTGTGTGGGTGTGTGTGTGTGTGGGTGGGTGGGTGGGTGTGTGCTGAGTGTGTGTGTGGGTGGGTGTGTGGGTGTGGGTGGGTGGGTGGGGGTTAACTGTGACTGCGGCAGGTGTGGTGTGATTTTGTGGATGTGTAGAGTGCGGGTCTGTGTATCCACTCATGTTTACCTTGATAGCATTGCTTGACAACACACACACCAACATACAGATGCACACATATACACATTCACACACACTCACGCACACCTGACAACCCCAGGATGGACTGCTCACTCCACCACCCATGGCACTCCTCCCACCCCCTTCCAATGCGCACCATCTGCTGCCTACCTGCTTCGCGCGGTGCGTGCACACATGGATGAGGGCGTGGGTGGGGGCGGGCGGGCTCCCACCGACTTTGCGCCGCACCAGCAGTTGGCTTGGGTGCTGGAGGAGATGGTGGCACAGGCACAGGCACAAGATCACACTGAGGCTGTGCCACAGAGCGGTGTGGGCGTGCAGCCAAACCACGCAAAGCACGCCACTAAGGGAGCAGCTAGTGGAAGTAAGGGCGAGGTCATCAAAGCAGGGTCCAAAGCCAGCGGTGCCAGCAGCAGCAGTAGCGGCTGCGTGCGCATGAGTGTCCAGCAATGGGCCCATCTGCACACGGTGGTGCTGCCTGCGCTGCTGCACGAGCTGCGCCTGCCGTGGCATGCTGCGCTGTGGGCATGCGCGACCGCTGTGGGCGTGCACTCAAGCGTAACAGGAGGAGGAGTAGGGGTGGTGGGGGCCAGAGCTGAAGGAGCATTGACAGAGGCTGCAGGCCCTTCTGTGCTGCTTCATTCCGCTGTCCGTACGCTGGTGGCTGCGGGCATTGCAGGTATAGTGTGAGTGGGCCTATTATTCTTGTGAGCATGTACATGCATACGTTGCAATGTCTGTGTGGAATGTCTGTAGCAGGGAAGGTTCTGCTGCTGCTGTTGCACCCAGGGAGCACATTCAGCTTGTAATGCATTCTTTCTACTACCCACAAATTGAGGCAAACAAGTCAGGAAGGGCATACCGAACTTCATCATGAGCTTTCTCATTGTGCCGACATGCGCACTCCTACACTACACACACTACACATATACTTAAAACATGCAAACGCCACACCCCTGGTCACACAGGGGACCAGCGCACAGGGTCGGTGCAGGCACGCCACGCACGCCTAGGACAACTCCGCTTGGCCATCCGCCACTTCTTACAGCTCGTCCCCCCCTCTCACATCTCCTTACCCCCCACCCTACCTCTCCTCATCCCATCACCAAACTCAACTCCCAACAATGTCACCCCCCTAGCAACACCTTGGGCGTCTCTGGCCAGCCTCACTGCACAAACCCTACTAGCTCACGTCTCTAGCTTGCCTGACACAGACACTGCCTCTGCAGCCCGCCTGTCTCACGCGCTGCAGCAGCTCACTGCTCAGATTGCAGCCCTGACCGGCAGCATAGGCAGAAGTAGCAGTAATGCCCGCACTGCTTTCTCAGAAGCTGTAGCAGCGGCGCAGGAAGTGGCCTCCGTCCTGGCTCAATCAAACCACGCACTGCTGCGCAGCCTCATGCAGCCGCTGCTGCTGCCAGCGCTGGAAGCACTGGTGCAGGGAGCAGCGGCAGCAGCAGCAGCGACAGCAGCAACTACGCAGCAGCAGCAGCAGCAGCAGCAGCAGCAGCACAAGCATCAGCAAGGAGGTGCAGTGCTGGTAGCACAAGGCAGGTGCTGGGTGCTACTGGGAGAAGCAAGGCTGCAGCTGCTGGTACCTCCTCCAGGTGCGTGTGTAAGCATCTGCATGCATCCATACCTGCATGCACACGTGTGCGTGTGTGTGTTTGTGTGTTCTTGCTTGCATGTAAATGTGTACAATGTACGTCTTGGTTCATATAGTGGGTGAGTATAATTACTTCCCAAAACTTGCCAAACGTTGGTATGTAGAAATGTTCCCACACATACAATCACCAGAATGCATGTTGCTCTATTGCGCATTTTGCTTTTTAGATCATACTAGGAGCCTTTAAAAAAATATCAAACAGTACAGATGCACAACAGATTAGACCTGCCCCTGCCACATCTCAACTTGAATGACACAATTCATAATACATATAGGTGTGGACCCTGCCGGGAAGTATGGCATTAAGGCGCGCTGGCTCCGATCCCAGCTTGCCTCCCAAGTCGCGCCAGAGGAAGCAGTGCGCAAAGCAGCACAACAACTACCAGGTAAAACAGCACAGCACACTCACACACATACACACACACGTCCTCTCTTCTCTCTCTCTCTCTCTCTCTCTCTCTCTCTCTCTCTCTCTCTCTCTCTCTCTCTCTCTCTCTCTCCCCCCTCTCTCTCTCTCTCTCTCTCTCTCTCTCTCTCTCTCTCTCTCTCTCTCTCTCTCTCTGTCTCTCACTTACTCTGTCTCTCACCCTAGCACGCTTCACTGCTGCTATTTAAGGGTGCACATGACTCACATAGACTATATATCACACACACACATGCGTGCAGGTGGCCCAGATGAGTCCCTTCCCCTTGCACAGCTTGCCGCCACGCGTGCGGAGCTCAACGCCGCTCTGACCACAGCACGCGTGCACGCTGTGCCCCGCCCGCGCCGCTCGCGCTACGCTGCGCTGCGCGCAGAGGTCGCTGCGTTTGCTGCAGGGCTGGGCAGTATGGGGCGTGTGTGTGCACTATTGCACGCACTGTGCCCACAACCCACACCCATGTCCCTCACCTCCTCCGCCTACGCACATGGATCGTCTCTACCACAAGCTCCTGCATCGCTCCCACCTTTGTCGTTAGAAGATGCTGCTTCGCTGCGCCGTGCTGTGGCAGAGGCAGGGTCTTGGCAGTCCAACGCAGGTGGGAGGGGAGTACTAGCAAGCAAGCACAAATGCTGCAGGAGATTAGCGCTTGTGGTGGTGTTTTGAAGGGCGTGTCCTTCTAATGCAGTCCACTTCTACCCATAAAAGCGTATGATCCAGCAATCAGCGAGCTGAGAACATGTGATTGAGAAGAGATAGGCAAGGGGTGTTGCTGTGCTCAAATGATCAGCCCTGTATTGTGCATTCGTTCCTGTGGGCACTTGCGTGTTGAGGTCTTTGACAGCTTGCAAAAACAACACTTGCTGCGTTCCCAAAACTCGTGCTGCACGTCTATTACTCAACACATAAGTTAGTGACATTCATTAACACACCATCAATGGCACTTGAATGTAGGGGCGTGGCTGGCTCGGCTTGGAGTGCACTTCCCTGAGTACCTTGACCTGGTGCAGCCGGTGCAGCTGGCAGTGCAAGAGGTGGGGGTAACAAAGTAGTTGTGTGCCGTGTTGCTGGCATTTGGCGCTGGCAATTGCTTGCCACAACCTGGTGTGGTGAAAGCAAAGAGAGGATTGCCGTGCTGGTGGCGTTTGGCGCTGGCAATTGCTTGCCCTAATCTAGTATATTCTGAAAGCAATCAGCTCGGCACCATGATGCTGGCATTTAGTGTGTGGTCTTGCATGGTCACATGCACACACATGCACAAACACATGTGCACGTACGCACGCGCAACACGCGCAGACATACATACACATACACATACATTAACCACAGGTACGCCATGGCCTGGCGCTGCTGTGTGCAGCTGCCACAGCCCGTGCAGCCTGCACACCTTCCAGGGCCCACCTTGCAGCCCAGATCGTGTCCGGCCTCATGGCATTCCCCCCCCACTCCATCCCCCAGCAGCCCACCCCCCTCCACACCCATAGCCAGCACCACAGTCACACCCATCAGCCTGACCCACCCGCCTCAGCACCTGTGCATCAAACAGGAGCTGGGGCCGAAGGACCAGCACTCACGCCCTCACCACTAACCCCCCACTCCCTTCAACCTATGTGGCTTGGCTCCCTCGCCGACCCCAACACCCTCAATCTTGTGGTTGAAGCCTCAGTGGCAGCCACTGCATCATCCCTGCCTGACCACTTTGACGCCAGCAAGCGCGCACGTGCGGCTGAGCTGGCGGCTTACACGGTACGCCTGCGTGCAGGGCGTGTGGCTCTGCGCGCGCTTGCACGTGCGCTCATTTCTGTGGGCCCTCAGGCGGCGCTAGCCCTGCTGCAGCCTTCCTGCGTCAGCGCTGCTGCCCTGCCAGATCACTGCGGCACACACGCACGTGAAAGCACTTTTGACCCACACACACCACACCTTGCATCGACCCCTGGCCCTGTGGGCACGGGTGTGGCAGTAGCAGTAGATGATGGGGGTACAGATACAGCGATGACTGATGCTGGCCCTCTGGCAGGTGGCGGTGGTGGTGGTGGTGGTGGTGGAGACAGCAGTGGTACCAACAACAGCAGCAGGATTGGTGGTGGCCGCAGTGCCGCAGGGCTGCCAGTGCTGTTGAGTCAGTTGGAAGGGCTGCTGAGTGGGTTCGTCGGTCAATGGAGCGCACTGAAGGCGCACGACGAGAGGGTGGCAGCGGAGGAGGCGGAGATGTTCAAAACCAAGACGCGCAGCACCACCATCATTAACGACGAGGTGGGGTGTTGCTGCGTGGTTAAGGGTTCGGTCATGAGCATCGTTGTGTATGTATGTATACACAAATGTGTGTGAGAGTGGTTATGCATGAGATGGCCAAGACCTAGACGCACAGTATGCTTATAGAGCAGAGGGCAAAATGAAGGTTGGCGCGTTTGACAGCACAGCCTTTTTCCACAATCACCACGGGCACGCACGCACACACACACACACACAAACACACACAAGCATGCACACACACATGCACACACACACGCGCACCTGACAGGAGGAGTCAGAGCGTGACTTCCTACGCCACCACCCTCCTTCCCACCAGTCTCCGTTTGCCGACATTCCTGGCCTAGAGGAGGTATGACTCACAGCAGCTGCCACAAGGCAATGTTTGCGCATCTTTTTTTAACGCTGACACGAAAAGTGTTCCTTGGTCTCATGACAACATCTCCTTGATCAGCTGCAAGCAGCTGTTGATCTCTTGCATAGCACCCCTTCACGCACAAACCCCCACCTGCTTCAGCACGCTCTGATCAACAACCCCTTCTAAAAAAGAGTCCAATGGCCAACCCCTCACCTCAAACAAACGACACGGCACGATCACTGCCCATCCTTTTTGATAGTGATGAGGAGCCTAGGGTGCAGCTTCATCTGATATACGTACCCTCTCCTTTCACCTCTTCCTCGTGTTTTGGTTTCAACCATGCAGGATCTGAACCCTCCTTCTAGCCTGGCCCCCAACAGCGACCCTTTGGACACCACAGCCAGCAGGGCTCGAGCGGCCATGGAGGCCGACCAGGCCACGCAAGATGGAGAGGCGACGGAGGCACAAGCCAGCAGCAAAGTGTGTGTGTGCGCGTGTCATCAGAGCCTTTTGACATTTGCATGCTGCTTGACTGCCGCTCATTATTGAAGCTCTCATGCGCACACACACACACTCTATCTCTCACACACACATACACACACATAAGCACACACACGTGCACACATACACACACTCACATACACATACATATGCAAAACGTACACACACCTGCACACACACGCAGGCTGCTCGACAGCTGCTCGACGGTGAGGCGCTCACAGACATTGTGCAGCTGCATGCTGCCGTTTTCAGCACCCTCTCAGGGGGGCTCACCCACCCGTCCCCTGCACCTCACTACCCCCCCCACACACCACCCCATGCTACCAGCAGTTCTAAGGAAAGTAGACACCAGCATTTGGAGGCCGCATCCACGCAGCAGTCCTTTGCTATGTCGTATGAGTTAGGAGCTGAGCTGCTGCGGAGCTTGGGGCTGGGGGCGGGGGAGGGGCAAG
>Ga0307947_1001467_pt1 | contig 18687 bp, 18 predicted proteins | sample OrgLakmetagen232_FD_201840 | JGI IMG/M metagenome (GOLD analysis project Ga0307947, IMG submission 201840) | Saline water microbial communities from Organic Lake, Antarctica - #232 | ecosystem: Environmental > Aquatic > Non-marine Saline and Alkaline > Saline | place: Antarctica: Organic Lake...
GGTGTGTAGTTGCCGGTTTTAATATGTGTGCAGCGAAATTGGGGTGTGGTGGGTTGGTGTTGTGTGTGTCTTTGGTGGTTGGTATTGTGTGTATTCGTGTGTTATGCTTGAGTGAGTGGCTGTGTATGGTTTACTCAGGGCTTTGTGTGAAAACAAAGAGGAGGAGGAGGAGGAGGAGGTGCATCTTAAGACAATCTGTTGTCTTACCTACATATCATGTACGTCTTAAGGCAAGCTATCTGATATATATTTAAAGGCAAGCTATTTAATCAATGAAGCCCACACGTACCTACGTATATCATAAGACAAGCTGTCTGATCAATGAAGCTCACACGTACCTACGTATGTCATAAGACAAGCTGTCTGATCAATGAGGCTCACACGCCTTGTCCTACCCAGAACTACATCATACACAGAAAAGTCCGGAACATCGTTGAATTGTGACTTATACACACGCACACACACGCACACTCACACACGTGTAGGGTTGGCCAGAACCATATATATACGGTGAATATACGGTGTTTTTGGCAGAGAGATCACTAAATATACGGTGCATATATACGGTTCTGGCCAACCCTACACAGGTGCATATGTGTACTCCTCTAGCTAGTAACCCGAGTTTTGACACTCAGATGCTCCTCAATGCAACACGAGGTTGTGATCTGAAGCGCTAGCCATGCCTGCTTGCATACTTTTCCCTGGCCATGCCGTGGAAGAACCGGACTCACATGCTGTGCGCTGCACTTGCAGAAAGGCACATGCAATCCTGTTTCCGTTTGCATGCAGCAGAAGCGCTCGATTTTAGCATTTGCTGCTGCGCTTGCATAGAGGCACGTTCAATCCTTACACAATTTGCATGCAGTGGGAACATTTGAGCTCACTACTCGATGCTTCATTTCAACGACGCACCCCTTGAGGTGCCTCATGCACACCGCACTGACTCATTCCTCATGCACACCCCATAAGATGCAGTCACTCTGAGAGTCACTCTGAGAGATGCAGTCACTCTGAGAGATGCAGTCTCTCCATAAGATGCAGTCACTCTGAGAGTCACTCTGAGAGATGCAGTCACTCTGAGAGATGCAGTCACCCCATAAGATGCAAACACCCCATAAGATGCAGCCACCCCATTCCTCATGCACACCCCATAAGATGCAGTCACTCTTTACACCCCATTGACTCATTCCTCATGCACACCCCATTGACTCATTCCTAGTAAGTTGCAGTCACTCTTTACACCCCATTGACTCATTCCTCATGCACACCCCATTGACTCATTCCTAATAAGTTGCAGTCACTCTTTACACCCCATTGACTCATTTCTCATGCACACCCCACTGACTCATTCCTAGTAAGTTGCAGTCACTCTTTACACCCCATTGACTCAATTCTCATGCACACCCCACTGACTCATTCTTCATAAGTTGCAGTCACTCTTTACACCCCATTGACTCAATTCTCATGCACACCCCACTGACTCATTCTTCATAAGTTGCAGTCACTCTTTACACCACTTGGTCACTTGATCCATGTTTGTGTCAGTGTTTCTTTGTGTGTGTATTTGTGTGCATGTGCTTGTGCTTGTGCGAGTTGAAGACAGGATAGGCTGGTATGGTACCTCGTCTGAACCGGTATCTCCTCACACAATTCCCTACACGCCACGCAGGCACTGATTGTACGTGTGTAAGTGTGTCAGAGTGTTCATACGTGTGTGTGTATGTGTATGTATGTGCGTGTGCATGTATTTTTGTGTTTTTTTGTGTGCACGATGGGTTGCAATTCACTCCACAATACCTCTTCACACCATATAGGCACTCATTTTGAATGTGCGTATACCTCTGTGCAGGTTGGAGACGAGATGGAGCTGCAGGCTTATTCGTTTTTTGCACTTTAAGATGCTCACACAAGCACCCTCCCCACCACTCACTGTACTGTGTGTGTGTGTGTAGGTTGGAGACAAGATGGAGCTGGAAAACTCGCTCCAGACTTCCAGGAGCAAAGTCATGTCGCTGCAGGTCAGTGTGAGGGCATAGGTGTGAGTCCTGTCAGTTTTGGCGGTGGATTATTTACAAGTAAAGATCACAAATGCTAAGGATTTAGGTCCTCACAACCGCCCAGACAAAGGGAAAATGTATATATACATGTAAAGGTATATAAATAAATAGCAATTAAGAAGAATTAAACTAAAACTAAAAATGAATAGCAGTTGTGAGGACCAGTAAATAGAAAGAGCGCAGTTTCAGTCAGTGTGAGCGTTCTTTGGTCAGTACAACCCTGATCAACCAACCAACCAACCAACGCTGGGAATAAATAATCCTAAGCTATTTTTTGGCCTATTCCTGGTACCGAAACGTAAGTGGTGATGGTGATATATGTGAGGTTGCTATCAAAAGCGATGTGGAAGAGAAAAAGGACTTATGGGCCCCCGGCAGTGAAGACCTGGCCAGTACAGGCAACCGGCTGAAGTTTCCCTGCACAGACAAGCAAACATTTCAGCAGCTTTTCACTTTCCTGTTCCCTACCCAGCCCACTGACGCAGGCACTCTCATTCCTGCCATGCACCAACCGTGAAGCAGTTACACACACACACACCTCTGTTGCTGCCTTGCACAGGAAGCAGGAAGGCATAAGATACCTCCCTGACACACGTGCCTTCGTTGCTACCCCTGTTGCTGCCTTGCACAGGAAGGCATAAGATACATTCCTGACACACGTGCCTTCGTTGTATGTGTTGCAGGCCAAGATGGTGTTTGTTGCAGGCCAAGATGTGTTGCAGGCCAAGATGTATGTGTCGCAGGCCTCCCTGACACACGTGCCTTCGTTGTATGTGTTGCAGTCCAAGAACTCTGAGCTGATTATAGAACGGGACCAACTCCAAGGGGAAGATGACAACCAAAAATACACCATCCGAGGCTTGCATCAGCAGCTGCAAGCTGCCAGCCAGAGTGTGTCTTCCACAGTAAAGAGATTAGAAAAGGGGTTTGCGGAGGAGCGCAACCGCCTTATTGCGGTGAGTTTAAAAGTAACACGCACTTCCTTGTGCACCCTCTGCACACACACACATACACACACAAACACACAAACACACACACACACTGACAAACACACATGTACATGCTTCCTTATTGACTTTAATTATTGATAGCATGTGCGGGGATTTGCAAGCTGACAATGAGAGCACGCGTCCTCAAACGTAATTTGGCTGAATAAGTGTGGTTTGTGGAGGATGGGGCGACTGTTGAATAGAGCACGTCCTACAACGGAAATCGGCTGAATAAGTGTGGTTTGTGGAGGAGGGGATGGCTGTCAACTGGCTGTGAATACTGCAGTGTGGTATTTCTGGTGAAAATTGATGCAAGATGTGCTTTGCATTGTTGGAGCAGTTGGATAAGGAGGTTTGCCAAAAACTGCATTTCTGGAGCTTGCACAAGTGTGTCTTTTGTGGTTAACATCCGAACACATGACATACGGGGGAGAGAGAGAGAGAGAGAGAGAGAGAGAGAGAGAGAGAGAGAGAGAGAGAGAGAGAGATGAAAATGCACAGACTGCTACTATTAATGAAGTGGTGTTTTTCATGACCATAAGGGCACACACACATAAATGTATATTGCATTACGCGTGTGCAGAAACACACACACACATACACACACACACACACACAAAAAGCCTATGCTTGCAAGCAGAGTGAGCAGACTAGAGTTTGTGCTGGTGCCTTTGTACACACACACATCTGTACCAAACGGAGGAGATCTCATAAGGCTTGCTGCTAGAGTCTTGAAGTCCCAGTAACGAGAAGTTTTTGTAAAGAACTACGCTTACATGATGCGCACGAATCACACGCACTTGCATGCGCGTGCCCAAACGCGTGATCATGTGCGCATTGTGTCTGGCTCCAGGATGCTGAGGAGGAGAAGTCTGAGCTCGAGAGCAAGGTGGCGTGGCTCAAAAAAGCGTTGCAGGAGCTTGAACTTGGAAAGGCAGAGCTGCAGGTGCGCACTTTTCTGTAGGTTGGGTGTGGCTTGGGGTGCGAGGGTGGGCATGCAGGTGTATATGTGTGTGTTCAGACATTACTATAATCTGAATGATTTACTAAACATGCTCTCTGACTTGACGCAATCCTCACACAGAAAGTGCACACACTCACGCTCAATACACCCATTTGACACCGACGTGCACTCAGAACTAGTTGAAGGCTGTGCTCCTGGCCATGCACTCTGACTTGGTGCAATCCTCACACAGAAAGTGCACACACTCACGTTCAACACACCCATTTGACACCAACGTGCACACAGAACCAGCTGAAGGCTGTGCTCCTGGTCATGCACTCTGACCTGGAGCAATCCCCACGTCCACTATTCCTGTACGCCTGTCGACCACGACCAGTCATAATGAGTGCAGAAGCACTGGTGCCCAACTTTGCCAAGGTGCGTACAATGGGGTACCAAGGTGCGTACAATGGGTAATAAGGTGCGTGCAATGGGTATTAAGGTGCGTACAATGGGTACCAAGGTGCGTACAAAGGGTATTAAGGTGCGTACAATGGGTACCAAGGTGCGTACAATGGGTACCAAGGTGCGTACAATGGGGTATATTAAAAGAGTTGAGATTAATTATGTCCACGCACTTTTGCTGGCAAGAGGAGCAGGCCAGGCACAATCATCGTGACTGTCACAGCCGTGGGTGCCGAAGTACTTGTGGGTGCACGTCTGCACGGAGAGGAGCTGTTTCCACAGTTGAAACCTCAGTGCACGTCTGCACGGAGACGGGCTGTTTCCACAGTTAAAACCTCAGTGCACGTCTGCACGGAGGCGGGCTGTTTCCACAGTTGAAACCTCAGTGCACGTGTGTGATGTGTTAGGGGCATGATCTGAGCTTGTGTTACGCGTGCTGCAGCACCCAGCTGCACAAAGTATACAGTGTGCAAGCAGTGGTGACAGCTGCGACGACAGTGCTCAATTAGGAAATAGAAAAACGTGTGTAACGAGTGCTGAGCACCCAGCTGCACAAAATTGATAGAGTGCAAGCGGGGATGGCAGCTCAATTAGGAAATAAAAAAACGTGTGTAATGAGTGCTGTAGCACCCAGCTGCACAAAATTGATAGTGTGCAAGCGGGGATGGCAGCTCAATTAGGAAATAGAAAATGTGTGTAGCGAGTGCTGGAGCACCCAGCTGCACAAAATTGATAGAGTGCAAGCGGGGATGGCAGCTCAATTAGGAAATAGAAAAACGTGTGTGACGAGTGCTGAGCACCCAGCGTGCACACAATTCACAGTGTGCAAGCGGGGATGACAATGCAAGCAGTGACGACAGCTCGAAAATAGAAAATAGAAAAAAACAGAGACTGTCACAGCCAGGCAGCCTCGCATCCGTATTTTCAAGTAAAACAAAAACTGTTGACCCCAAGGCCTTAGCCTGACCGCAATACCTCCTTTTAAACTGCCCACCCTCATTATGAAGTAGGTGTAACGCTGTGACTTTCAGCTATCTTATGCGTTTTACTTGTGTAGTACATATATGTAAAGGAGCATCCTTATGGTTGCACCCAATTTAAACGTTGTGCCATTTACTACCTGAGGCAGATGTCAAACTATCCTGGCAAGGACCCAACAGCAAATCAGATTGCTTCAAAACTTTTGACATCATGGCTGCACACAGCGGTTTCTATGCCACAAGGACTTAACAGCAAACCAGATTGCTTCAAAATTTTGACATCATGGCTGCACACAGCGGTTTCCGTTCCACCTACTCACCTATGACGGGGTGTGTGTGTCACTGACTCAGGTGTCAAACTCACCTGTGACAGGTGTTAAACTCACCTGTGACAGGTGTTAAACTCACCTATGACAGGTTGTCACTGACTCAGGTGTCAAACTCACCTGTGACAGGTGTTTAACTCACCTTTGACAGGTGTCAAACACAGCAATTTCTGTGCCACCTGCTCACCTATGACAGGTGTCAAATTACGCCTTCAAAGACCCCGTGGTGTCTTTCATCGCTCCGAACTTCGACTTGACTCTGGTCATCATCAGCCAGATCTACACGACAAAAATGATGCACGACTGCCAAGCGGTGCGTGAATTGGTGGCTGTGTGGTGTGCGGAGTGCGGAGCGTATGCTGTGTTGGACTGAATTCTGAGTGTTGAGCGTTGGCCGTGGTGTGCTCAATGCTGGTTGCTGAGTGCTGATTGTGGTGTGCCAATGCTGAATGCTGAGAGTCGTTTGTGTTATGCTGAATTCTGAGTGTTGAGCGCTGGCCGTGGTGTGCTCAATGCTGATTGCTGAGTGCTGGTTGTGGTGTGCCAATGCTGAATGCTGAGAGTCGTTTGTGTTATGCTGAATTTTGAGTGTTGAGCGTTGGCCGTGGTGTGCTCAATGCTGATTGCTGAGTGCTGGTTGTGGTGTGCTAAATGCTGTGTGCTGAACTTTGGCCGTGGTGTGCTGAGTTCCAAGCGTTGATTGTTGGCTGAGTTGTGCTAAATGCTGAGTGATGGTTGCAGTGTGCTAAATGCTGTGTGCTGAACTTTGGCCGTGGTGTGCTGAGTTCCAAGCGTTGAGTGTTGGCTGAGTTGTGCTAAATGCTGAGTGATGGTTGCAGTGTGCTAAATGTTTAGTCTTGAGCGTTGGCCGTGGTGCGCTGGGTTCCATATGCTGAATGTTGGCTGTGTTGTGCTAAATGCTGAGTGATGGTTGCAGTGTGCTTAAGTGCATCGTTGAGCGTTGGCCGTGGTGCTTGCTGAGAGGTGGCTAGCTGTGAGGTGGCTAGCTGAGAAATGGCTAGCTGAGAAATGGCTAGCTGAGAGGTGGCTAGCTGTGAGGTGGCTAGCTGTGAGGTGGCTAGCTGTGAGGTGGCTAACTGAGAGGTGGCTAGCTGTGAGGTGGCTAGCTGTGAGGTGGCTAGCTGAGAGGTGGCTACCTGTGAGGTGGCTAGCTGTGAGGTGGCTAGCTGAGAAGTGGCTAGCTGAGAGATGGCTAGCTGTTGTAAGACAGATCAGATACCACGGCAAGGCTGTTTGAACCTAACGTCAGTGGACTGTTCACGTGTATGTGCAGACGGGTGACCTTAAAGTCTATGACGCTGTGCTGCAAAGAATTGGTTAAACATTGCTTCAAGACTCCACACGTTTTGCACATTGAACATTGATCTCATTGCCGACTCTTTATTGACTGTCTGCATGTGCGCAAGTGGCTCACTTGCACTTCCTTCGTACTTATTTTGCTGTCCTGACATAACTGAGCGACTCTCCCCAAAAACCCTTTATGAAACACATGTGTCAAATAAAAAACAAGGGTGTGCATTTATGCATCCTTTGCTCACAATGCGACAATGCCTGAGGATTCTTTCTTCGTTCACATTCTCATCCTTCGTTTGCGAAAACTGACGCAGGATGAAAAACTGCTCGGGGGCGCCGTGGGCAAACGTATTAAACTTGAAAGCGTTGTGTACGACTTCTTTATGCAAGTGAGTACTCTTTGGTTCGTGCTGCATTTTTGTGTGCTGCACGATGCCCAGGATATCAAGGCTACTCAATTGAGCTGCGTGCAGGTGCCTTGGTATGCAAAGTACTAGATTTAATGTTGTGTTGTGCATGACGTTTTGATGCTACTGAGCACCGTCATGTGTGCATACCGCACCATTATTGGGATATATTTAAACCGTAACAGAGTGAATTGAATAAGGCTGGCTGCAGGACGCATTACTTACTAGGGATGTTAAAAGTATTTTAGTATGAGTACTAAAAAGAACCTTTTAGTCGCTCACCCAACCCCTCTTGAAAGTTGCAGTACTGGCACGCACCCAGATTTGTCTTCTGTCATTCATTTTTGGTTCCTTTCTAGTCACACCTCCTTATAATTTGTACTATGTGTTTTTGTTATTCCACTTGTGCTTTCCTCATTTCCCAGAGGTTTGGCGTCCGGCCAGCTGCTGAGATGCACTTAGCTGCGTTCCTCATTTCCATCACCAAGTTCAGGTAAACTGGGCAAAGGCTGCTATGAGCAAATGATCTGACAACAGTTCAGATCATCTGCTCATTCTGCTGTTGTAGTTTATGCTCCTGCAACTGCTGGCGCTTGTACCAAGCCATTAGACAAAACAAAACAAAGGTTTGGTTGTGAATGGCATGCATGAAATAGCTACAGCCTACTTCAATGTCGTTACAAACTCCAGAGAAATTTTGCATAGACAAAACAAAGGTTTTGAACTTTGTTAATTATTGATGTATTGTCGACCTGTCATGCATAGACGTTGCAAGACGAGGTTTAAATTCAGAGGCGGCAGCGGCTTATATTGCCTCTTCTCCTGCATACAGCCCTGGACTTTTATGGCAGGGCACACCTAAACTCGTGCACCTGTAAACACACAATCCATACACACACGTACGCCACAGGCAGCAGCATGCTAAGATCCGAGTGTTCAGCAGGCTGCTTGGTCTGGATGACCCACTCCCAGCGATTGCCACCGAATTTTACTCCGCGTTGCTCAACAGGTGATGCACATTCCGAATTCATTGGTGTGTGTGTGCTTCGTATGTAGGAGCAAATACTTGAGCTTGTGATTGTGATTGTGATTGAGCGTGTGATTGTGATCGTGATCGTGATCATGATCGTGATCGTGATCGTGATCGTGATTGAGTTTGAGCTTGAGCTTGTGATTGTAGTTGCGGTTGTGATTGTGGTTGCGGTTGTGATTGTGATTGTGATTGTGACTGTGATTGTGATTGCGTGTGTGTGATTGTGATTGTGTGTATGTGTAGTATGTGTATTCAAGTACGTCCAGCAGGTTGCAAGCATAATACATTATGATATGAGCTTTGTAAACTCACATGGCTTGACTGCTTAATTCATTGCTGTGCGCTTCACTGAGAGGTGTCATAAATAGGCCCATAACCCCAGCTCTGTTTGTGTGTGTGAACAAACGCGTTAAAGTCACACCTGACACAGGTTGCAATCTTCCGTATTACGATTGATAATGCACACACACGCACACACGCACTTGAGTGTGTAAACAAACACGTTAAGTTCACAACTGATACAGGTTACAATTTTCCATGTTACGATTGATAATGCACACACACGCACGCACGCACACTCGCACTTGCGTGTGTAAACAAACATGTTGAGCTCACACCTGATACAGGTTACACTCTTCCGTGTAACATTCGATAATGCACACACACGCACACAAGCACGCACACACACTCACACTTGCGTGTGTTAAAAAACACGTTGAGTTCACACCTGTTACAGGTTACACTCTTCCGTGTAACATTTGATAATGCACACACACGCACACACGCGCACACACACACACTTGTATGTACACTTTCACTCAGGATGCATGCACGTGCTGGACCTCTTGTTGGGGAGGCGGCAGAGGGCAGCAGCCAGGTCAAATGCAAGGTAAGCTTAGAAGTTGTACGTCAAGCTGGCCAAGGGTTGTGACTGTTTGTATGGGTGTATGAGGTGAAGAGTGTCACGAGCCATAACTGTTTATCTAGGCGTCTAGGATGGAAATTTCATTATGTGCAGCCACATAGGGTAACTACTTGGTTTTGACCAACCCTTGGCATGCGGGGGCTAAAGTGAAAGATGCATGTTAATGCAACAGGACTCACTGACAAAGGGGCCAAGGCACTTAAAGTAGCATTACAAGCTGTACCCCCCCCGCCAATAGGCCACTGTCAAAGGGGCTTGTGTCGTTCATTATGTCACGTTATGTCACATTATGGCACATTATGTCACATTATGGCACATTATGTCACAATATGTCACATTGTGTCACAATATGTCACGTCATGTCACGTCATGTCACAATGTGTCACATTATGTCACATTATGTCACATTATGTCACATTATGTCACGTCATGTCACATTATGTCACGTTATGTCACATTATGTCACATTATGTGCAATCCTATACCACCAACCACTGCAATGGCACCTGTGGTATGGTTTGTGTCGTTTATTATGTGCAATTCTATACCACCAACCATTGCAATGGCACCTGTGGTATGCTTTTAGTGCACAGCCCTAGTAGGCCTACTGTCAAAGGGGCTTGCGTCGTTCATTATGTGCAATCCTATACCACCAACCACTGCAATGGCACCTGTGGTATGGTTTTAGTGCACAGCCCTAGTAGGCCTACTGTCACCACTATCAAAGGAACTTTATGTTACAATGAGTAACCCCCCGCCAACAGACCACTGTCAAAGGGCCTTGTATCATTCATTATGCACAATCCTGTACCACTAACTATCGCCAAAGCACTTATTGTATGGTTTTTATGCACAGCCGATGCCCACACGTCGTTGCCAATGCAATGAATTGCTTTCTACCTCTTACTTAATAACTTGACAATTTGGGGGCCTTGGTGGGATTTGTAAACTGTAAATTTTACTGCTCACGGATCACTGCCAAAGCACCTGGTCTGATGAATCATGCAACCTTAGGCACACAGATCACTGTCAAAGCACCTGCTTTCAATGAATTACTGCATAATGCAACCCAGTGCCCGCACAGATCATTGCCAAAGCACCTGGTCTGATGAATCATGCAACCTTGGGCACACAGCAGATCACTGTCAAAGCACCTGTTTTCAATGAATTAATGCGCCCACACAGATCATTGTCAAAGCACCTGGTCTGATTAATCATGCAACCTTGGGCACAAAAATCACTGTCATAGCACCTGCTTTCAATGAATCAATGCATAATGCAACCCTGTGCCCACACAGATCATTGCCAAAGCACCTGGTCTGATGAATCATGCAACCTTGGGCACACAGATCACTGTCAATGAATTAATGCATATTGCAACCCCGTGCCCACACAGATCATTGCCAAAGCACCTGGTCTGATGAATCATGCAACCTTGGGCACAAAAATCACTGTCAAAGCACCTGCTTTCAATGAATAAATGCAACCCCACGCCCACACAGATCATTGCCAAGGCATCTCGAGAGCTGCTGCGTGGCTCTTACTCAGTGGCCAATGAGGATCTCTCTAATCTCAGTGACACCCTGCGGCGCTGGGTGGGTGGCTGTGTGTGCCCTACAGTGGCTGTGTGTGCCCTCCCGTGTTTGATGTGCTGAGAGTTTTTGCAGTCGGGTGGGTGGCTGTGTGTGTGTCCTCCCTTGCTTTGATGTGTTGAGAGGTTTTGCAGTCGGGTGGGTGGCTGTGTGTGTGTCCTCCCTTGCTTTGATGTGTTGAGAGGTTTTGCAGTCGGGTGGGTGGCTGTGTGTGTGTCCTCCCCTGCTTTGATGTGCTGAGAGTTTTTGCAGTCGTGATACAACCACATTGCTCAGTAATCAGCAACACATGCTGCTACCCTCAGGAACTTCATCATAGCAGGTGGGTGCCTGTGTATGCCAAGATTGCTTCAAATGAAAGAAGTATAAAGTAGTTGGTGAGGTATGCCAGTCTACATGACAGGTGTAGGTGCCCTGCTTGTGCCGTGATCCTGTGAATTTGTACGCAGGGCAACTTAAGTGAGTCTGAGCATATGCTGTGGTAGCTCATAACCTCAGCTTCAGTATGAGGCTCGATTGGTTTCAGTTTGATGAAGTGGTGTGCAAGAAGTTTCCCCTTGAGGTGCAAACAAGGAGCAGTTCAAGACTTGTGAGTAGGTTTGGCCAGAACCATACATATGTTGGCAGGGAAATCACCATACGGTCATATATGGTGTATATACACGGTTCTGGCCCACCCTACTTGTGGCATTTTTTTAAGTATAGGATCAAACGCAGGGGAGGTTGTTCTTTGGTTTCCCGAAAAGGTCGCGGATTGGTGTGGTGTCAGGAACCTTGGTTTTCAGTTTCCTGGAGGTTGCGGATTGGTGTGGTGTCAGAAAGCTTGATCTTAAGTTTCCCGAAAAGGTCGCGGATTGCTGTGGTGTCAGGAACCTTGGTTTTCAGCTTCCTGGAGGTTGCGGATTGGTGTGGTGTCAGAAAGCTTGATCTTAAGTTTCCCGAAAAGGTCGCGGATTGCTGTGGTGTCAGGAACCTTGGTTTTCAGCTTCCTGGAGGTTGCGGATTGGTGTGGTGTCAGAAAGCTTGATCTTAAGTTTCCCGAAAAGGTCGCGGATTGCTGTGGTGTCAGGAAGCTTGGTTGTTGCAGGAAGGGGACAAGGTTGTTGCAGGAAGGGACAAGGAAGCTTGGTTGTTGCAGGAAGGAGGCTTGTTGCAGGAAGGGGACAAGGTTGTTGCAGGAAGGGGACAAGGGAAAAGGTCCTTGAGCAGACGCACGCACACTTGACTGCAGACTGTACCGCCAGTGTGAATAAATGCACACACACGTGACTGCAGACTGTACTGCCCGTGTGGTTAAACGCACACACACACACACACACACGTGACTGCAGACTGTACCGCTCGTGTAGTTAAACGCACGCACACTCCAATGCAGACTGTACCGCCAGTTTGGGTACACTGTGCAAGAACGGTACCTATGTGCAATGAAGCACTGTACGTACATTGTACGCCTAAGTTGCACTGTACGTACATTGTGCGCCTGAGTTGCAGTGTACGTACATTGTGCGCCTGAGTAGCACTGCACGTACATTGTGCGCCTGAGTAGCACTGCACGTACATTGTACGCCTGAGTAGCACTGTACGGAGCAGTTGCACTGTACCTATAAGTACATTGCAGGCCAGAGCTGGTGAGCAGGCAGACCTGCATGTTTCAATCGTACCAGCAACCAATCTTTTCACCTACACAGCCGCACACCCACATGCTCATACACTTACGCTCACACGTATGTGACGTGCCTGCAGGCGGGTAATGATGAGGAGCAGCAGATAGACCTAGAGGTGTGCCTGGAGGTTGCGCTGAAAGCTTGGTATAAGCAGGTGAGCAGTGGGTGCGTATATATGTAGGGTTGGCCAGAACCATATATATACGGTGTATATACAGTGTTTTTGGCAGAAGAATCACCAAATATACGGTCATATACGGTGCATATATACGGTTCTGGCCAACCCTATATATATGGTATGGTGCATATGTGGTAGATTAATATATGGTGCAAGCAGATGAGCAGAGCTGCGTGACATGTGCCTTGTGTGTGCATGTGCACAGTAGTGGGTGTTGTGTATGTATAGATGAGCAGAGCTGTGTGACATGTGCCTAGTGTGTGCATGTGCACAGTAGTGGGTGGTAGATTATTATATGGTGCAAGCAGATGAGCAGAGCTGTGTGACATGTGCCTGGTGTGTGCATGTGCACAGTAGTGGGTGTTGTGTAAATATAGATGAGCAGAGCTGTGTGACATGTGCCTAGTGTGTGCATGTGCACAGTAGTGGATGTTGTGTATATATATGGTATATGTGGTATATGAATATATACCATGAATATATGGTATATGAATACATATGGTACGTGGTATGAGCAGGTGAGACGTGCTGCGTGATGTGTGTGCATGTGTGCATAAGTGTATAGAATGTGTTCATGTGTGATATATGTTTTGTGTGTATGTGTCTATGTGTGTATGTGTGTATGTATGATTTACTTATGGCATGTGGTACAAGCAGGTGAGTAATTCTGTGCAACTGCCACCTTGATGTGCATTTATTTCATTCGTGTGCGTTGGTATGTGTGTGCATGTGTACAAAAGTGTAGTACGTGCGTCGGGTGCGTGGTGCAGAGGCACGTGGGTGATGCTGTGTGGCATGTCCCTTGCATGTGTGTGTGTATTGTGCAGTATGTGTATGTGTGTGTGCAAGGTGCGTGGTGCAGAGGCATGTGGGTGATGCTGTGTGGCATGTCTTTTGTTTGTATGTGTGTGTATCGTGCAGTATGTGTATATATGTCTAAAGTGTGTGGTACGAGCACGTGGACGATGCTGCGTGACATGTCCCTTGCATGTTTGTGTGTGTGTGCGTATCGTGCAGTTTGTGTATATATGTATAAGGTGTGTGGTACGAGCACGTGGATGATGCTGCGTGGCATGTCCCTTGCATGTTTGTGTGTGTGTGTGCGTATTGTGCAGTTTGTGTATATATGTGTGTGGTACGAGCAGGTGGACGATGCTGCGTGGCATGTCACAGTCATGCTACAGCCAAAAGGGCTCACTTGTGTGTTTGTCTTGACACCAATTGCTCGAGCGCGCCTGTACGTGCACTGGTGTTGTTGTGAACACCCATGTTTTTGTGTGTGTGCGTACACTCACGTGACACACGCGTGTCTGAACAGCTTGACAACCGCGTTGGACCCACAAGTGCACACACACACACACACACACACATATACGTACATACACAATGTACATGTACACACACATATACATACACAATGTACACACACATGTACACACACATGTACATGTACACACACATATACGTACCTACACAAGCATACACATGCACACTCTTATATGCACACACATGCACACACACGCAATCTGGTGGGCATATACACACACTTTAAAAAACAAACGCGCACACGCACACACACACGCATACACACACGCATACACACACGCATACACACACACGCACACACACACACACATACACTTGCACACATCTGCGCAGTACTCCTTGGATACTGCTGCCCTGGTTGCCTCCCTGGACGAGTCCATCACTACAAAAGACGTGACGCCTGATGACTTTGCGAACTTTATCAAGCAGGTGGGTTCGTGTTCTGGAAATGACGTGACGCCTGATGACCGTGAAATTTATCAAGCAGGTGGGTTCACTTTTTTCCTGTGGCAGGGCTCCAGCCAATGAGGGCGCTAGCTTGAAATCCTAGCCGTGCTCATCCTGTTTTCTGTATTCTAATACGCTCGCTTCCATTCCGGCAAATAAGGGTGCAATTCTCATTCTATTGCATGCTCTACTTCTACATTTTACATCCGTGCACGCTCACTTTCACTTTCACGCCGGCCAATGAAGGTGCTAGCTTAAAAGTTTTCACTGTGCATGCTTTACATTTTGCACTCCTAAACGCCTCGTTTCATTTTGGCAAGTTAGAGCTGAGGGCGCAATTAATTCTTTTTTGCATACTCTTTTGCATTCACATATACGCTCACTTTTATGCCGGCTGATGAGGGTGGGCTGGCTTGAAACATGTATTTATCGGATTTCATACTTTTGTACATTTGTACAAACTTAATTTTCACTCCGGATGCAAAGAGCACGAGCTTGGAGTCTTCTTTAATGCATGCTCCCATGCATGCATTTGTACACACTCACTTTCACACCGGCTACAAAGAGCGCGAGCCGTTCCTTATGCATGCTCTCATTAAACATTCTACTTTCACTATGGCAGGTGTGTGTGCATGTGTGTGTGTGTGTGTGTGATCAACGGCTAGGCCTAGGTGGACCTCAACACAACACACACACAAGCACACGCACACATACACAAACACACACACTCACATGCAAACGCACACGTAACACACGCACACGCACACACACAGATAACACGCACGCACTCTTGCAAATCACACACACACAAACATATACACACTCACTCGCAACACACACACATACACAAACACACAAACACACATACGTACATGCTCACACTCCTTCCTTGCAGCTGGACCCCGTGCGGCAAGATGCCATGAACCCGCACCTCCTGACCAGCATGTATAGAGCTGCATCTCGCCAGGCTGGTGCCCATCCCAGGAACTACGATATGATGCAGGCCTTGGCGGGTTCACTGCTGCAAGAGGTGTGCGACCTTGATATGTGCACACACACACACAAACACACACACACACACACACAAACACACACACACACACACACATACACGCGCGTGCACGTGTGCTCTCGCAGAGAACCAAGCATATGGGCACACGCACGCAAGTCCACACAAAAACACATTGCTGCAAAAGGCGAGGATAGCAAGCATGATGAAGAGCACGCAATAGAGACACAAATTTACCATCATGCGTGCACACACACACACACACACACACACACACACACACACACACATGTATGTGCACATAGTCTCAAACACACACACACACACTCACACACAAACACGCATACACGTACGCACACACGTGCTCTTGTCTTCAGGGATTTGTGGGCATGAGCACACTCAGATGAACACACTAGTAGCAGTGCACACGCACGCTCACACTTACACACACGCATAATCCCACACGTACATACACGCACGTGCTCTGGGACATAAGGGCTGTGTGGGCAAAACAAGTCCAGAATGGGATCAGAAGCAGTGCGCTACAACACAAATACACACACAAACACACACACAATTACACACACACATGTGCTCTTGCACGCAGGGCTTTGTGGGCACGAACACGTTCAGAGGGAGATTAGAAGCAGTGCGCTACAACACAACAAATACACACACAATTACACACACACACACACACACACATGTGCTCTTGCACGCAGGGCTTTGTGGGCACGAACACGTTCAGAGGGAGATTAGAAGCAGTGCGCTACAACACAACAAATACACACACAATTACACACACACACACACATGTGCTCTTGCACGCAGGGCTTTGTGGGCACGAACACGTTCAGAGGGAGATTAGAAGCAGTGCGCACACCTCCCCCATACGACGATTTCCGGCAGCTAGAAGAGTCCTGGAGTGCTATGCGCACAGTGGTTGAGGTGTGTGTGTGTCTCTGTTTACTTGTACGTAATCCATCACCATCTCACGATGCAAACGTAATAGAACCGGAGTGCTATGCGCACAGTGGTTGAGGTGTATGTGTGTGTGCGTGCGTGCGTGTGTGTGAGAAGGTGTACATACGTGCTGCGGCCAGCAGCATGGACTACATTCCTTGATGTGAAGGGGGGTGTGCGTGCGTGTGTGTGTGTGTATGTGCGTGTGCGGAGTCAGTGTACTGTAGGTTGGTGTTTGCGGTGTGTGTATATGTTTGGCGAATAAGTGTACCGTGTGGTAGGACAGTGTTTGAGGTGCATATGTGTTCTTGCAGACTAAGTACACATAAAGCAGGTAACTGGTTGAGATGTGTGTTTGCACGTGTCTGTGTGTGTGTGTATGTGTGTGTGTGTGCAGCAAAGTAGGCCGAGGTTATGTGCAGAAAAAGCGTACCAAGAACTAGGTACCTATTGAATTGTGCAATTGTGTAGAGAAAGGGGTACAATAAAGCAGGTTGCACGATAAAGTAGGCCAGGAGTCCAGGTGCGCGCTGCAGGTCTGTATTTCACATAAAAAGTCAGCACTCTGACGTGTCTTATCAGACAATAATAAACAACTGGTTCCAGGTAAGTCGGTACCTGTCACTAGGGTTTGCTTGAACCGTATATATATACACTGTACACGACCGTATATTTGATGATTTCCTTGCCAAAAATACCTGATATGCACCGGATATACCAGATATATTGTTATGGCCGACCCTAATTATCACACACGCATGATAATGTGAATTTTATTGCAATACGGTCACGCGGAAAACCTTGCTTTCATGTCACCCCCAAACCTGGCAATTTCATGAATTGGTTGTACGTCTGTACGTACATACGTACACACGTAGGTCTGAATGCACGTATGTCTGTATGTCTATAAGTTCTTACGCCCTGTATGTAAGCATGTAAGTGTGCACTGACCCAAAAGGGCAACTTCAAATAATGAGCCAAAATGCACAAGCATACATGTAGACATGCTCTCTCACACACACACACACACACACACACACACACACACACACACACACACACACACACACACACACATATGCGCACATGTACACACACACACACACACACACATACACACACACACACATACACACACACACATACACACACACACTACACATGCTCACGCAAACAGGCTCAAATGGAGGTACTGGACCAGGATGACGTCATTAGGTGTACGCTCCCCATGTACATTGACCTGGCCAAGCGACTAGATGAGCAGCTGGTACGTATGGTCCGATCTTTTGTGCGCCTCTGATCGGTTCATGTAAATCACGCATGACCCAATCTTGTGAGCTTCTTATAAGTTAACGTGATTCGGGTACAAGCCAATTGTGATCCAATGAAATTTATGAGCTTTAACAGCCCATTTTATTGATTGAATATTGAAGCTTGTGGTAAAGATACCCGTCACACAGCAAGGGACAAAGCCAGGAGGTTTTTTTTTGTACCAGGTGGCTTTGCTTCCTGAATTGGGTTAGCCAATACCGTATGTAGTATAAAGTATGAATACACCGCATGTGACCGTGTAATTGGATGCCAAAGATGACGAATGTATGCACCGTGTATGTGCGTATACTTGGTCATTTCCCTGCCATTAATACCGTACATACACCGTGTATATATATGGTTCTGGCCAGCCTGGTCCTAAACGATGTTGGGGGGGCTTTGTCTGCCTGCACAGCTTGTCCTTCCTTTGCACGTGTGTTGCACTCAAACTCCGATTTTTTCCATCCACCTTCTGACCTCTGAGAGGTAACATACATAACTCACATATTTCATACAACGTACATGACTCATACATTTCATACAACGTACATAATTCACATATTTCATACAACGTACATAACTCATATATTTCATACAACGTACATAACTCATATATTCCATACAACGTACAAAACTCACATATTCCATACAACGTACATAACTCACATATTCCATACAACGTACATAACTCACATATTCCATACAACCTACATAACTCATGATGTTTCTTTGTTTTTCCCTGCGACGTTGGGCAACGC
>Ga0307947_1001468_pt1 | contig 18678 bp, 24 predicted proteins | sample OrgLakmetagen232_FD_201840 | JGI IMG/M metagenome (GOLD analysis project Ga0307947, IMG submission 201840) | Saline water microbial communities from Organic Lake, Antarctica - #232 | ecosystem: Environmental > Aquatic > Non-marine Saline and Alkaline > Saline | place: Antarctica: Organic Lake...
TCCTGGGATGCCATCAGGCCCAGGGGATTTGGCGGGGGGGAGGCGTTTGAGGCAGGGGGCCAGCTCTGCGGTGGAGATGGTGGGGGAGCCGGCAGCTGTGGCGGAGGCAGAGGTGAGGGGTTTGGCGAGTAGGCAAAAAAACATCAAAGTGTAGACGTTGGTTCACCAAAGTAGACGCATACTGAAAATTAGTTATCTTTCAAAAGGTCAAAACCCACACACATTGCACGGAAAGTTGGACAAATTGGAAACACAGGGACAACTGGAGTTTGAACACAATTGTGAGACTACTGAAACTGGTCTGTACAACCGACTGGACTGCTACAAAGAAGGCAGCCCTCCTCAGTCAAATGATGCTGGAGGCAGGGTGCAACCCTGAACACAATAAATTGCTGCGGTTAACCAATCCTGAAGTTTAGTTTGGATTACACAGGCATCCAGTCTGGCATGGCTGCTCAACCTACTGGGATCCCCAAATTAGTATCAATCAGAAAGATCGACACTAACATAATAGTTACAATGGGTACAATGGGGGGTAACCTTCAGCCAGGTTATTTGGCTGATCGGCTGCTGACTGGTCTCAGCCAGCCACAAATAAATCCATGCGCTCACTAGTATAAACTGGTAAAGTGCACATGATCATACCATGCAGAATAGAACGCCTCTCATCAATCCTGGAGGCACAAGCATCAACAAACCATAAACAGAGCCAAGCTAGCAGATTCTTGCTTTTACAATTGAACACACCCATATTGCGACAGACAGTGCTGGTGCACTTATATGGCAAATAAGAAACAGCACCACGGCATAAAAGAAAAAATAAACTATGCATTCAGGAGGTGGAAAATCACTATATCATAAATAAAGGAAATGTGGCCACTTTGGACCGGCTACTGAAAGACTCCTCCACCAAAAAGACCAATGGAGATCAGGAGGGTTGCAGGCTTCTTGACCTGGAAACGGCTCCTGGTGAGAGTTGATAACAGTACTGGAAAGGGCACGTCTGGTATGGACAAGTTTAGCAGCGAAGTTCACAGAGTGCACATGGAGCTTGGAGGCAATCTTTTATTCCTTGAGGATCAAGACCCAGTCCTTTGAAAGGCTTCAGAATGTGAGTGTTGTAGATGGTGCCACCCACCCCCAAAATGGTGATGTGGAGAGTAACGGAGGCTCCTTAGAGAATGTTGCAAAGGTCTTTGTGCCGTTCCTTTGCGGCGTTCAGCTGGTTCTATCTGAGGTCAGGTGTCTTCGCAGTATTTGATCTCGACGAGGTGCATGTCACGCCGAGGTTTGCTGAGGTCTTTGGGTCGGTGCTGTCTGGGGTTGGTGGCTCTGCTGGTGGCTGGCGGTGCTGCTGGGGTGCTTCCAGTCTCCCTCAGTTGCCCCCTGCCACTCAGAAGAACCCACCCCCCTACATTATTTTGTTGTTTTGTGTCTTTGCAGAGATTGGAGTAACCAGCACAATATTGGGGCGGCTGGAGGTAAATCTGTCTTTATCTGAGAAGCAGGGTGGGAGGAGCCATTTGGGAACAATACTACATTTGGCTGTTTCAGGAATCTGGAGATTTTGCATGGTTATCCGTATGTTGCTGCCTATATCCATGGAGACAACGCATGATCCTATGGAGCCTCAGGCCTGTTTTGCTGATAGCCTTAAAGATCATGCGGCATGCTAAGTTGTGTCTTTTGGTGATCATGTTCCTTATTTGCGTGTGTTGGCACCCAGAAAGGATGTGCAGGGCATTGTCTATTTGTGGGCAGAGGGGGCAAGTTTGACTTGTTGAGAGTTTGAACAAAAACGCATGATGCTTTTTAAGGCTTGCGGCATTGTGACTCAAAGTACAAGGCAAGGCCTTCAGTCAAAGCGTGTGACTGCTAGCCAGTTCATGCAGAAAAAAATAGGGTTTGTTGTTGTTTTGGTGCAAAAAAGTAGAAACATTTGGTGCTCTTGCCTCTGAGAATAAGGACCCATATCTCCTGCGAAGAGACACTGTATGGGGGTGTGTGCAGTGGAAAGTAGTATGCTGTTTATCCTGGACATCATCATCAGCCTCACAAAAATCACAGGTAGGGGAGGAGCGAGCTGGGGTTCCATGTTGCGGTCTTAAAGCAAAGGGTGTGGACACGCAGTCTGAAACGGGCAACACTGCGAATGACATCTCGTGGGAGATCTCGAAACATGTACTTGGGAAGGCTGTAAGGAGAACGAGTAGCCAGGGCTTCTTTTGGGGGCAGTGCACACCATCTGTTATAAGTGAAAATTTTGCTTTTGTGCTCTTGTGGGCAGCCATCAGAATAGTTATAGGCCTAGACAACAAGAAACAGGCTGTTCTACTAAGAGCCAAGAGCAGGGGGAAACTACAGGTCAACCTAGACCTGTAGCAAGGCGGCAGACACGCTAGGATGGGAGCTGCAGTGAAACAGATAAGGAGACATTTGGCCTAGCATACACAGAGGGGTGAGCCTGGCCTAAGAGAAATTGAAGAAACTACCTTGGCAGGCTGCAAAGTCTTTTAAGGCGGCAGCGAGGAGAAGATAAACTGCCCTAGTCTTTACTACTGCGGGCTCTAAGCCTGTCCTGGCTAGTGTGCTAAACATCAAACCCCTAGCTCTCTACATGGCAGTCAAGGCAGCTAGGCACACAACATACCACACTTCCTTCCTCACTGTTTGGCATGGCTACTCTAGCAGCCACACATGCTGTGGTAGCAGCTGCACGGAAACTGGGAGATTGGGAAAAATGGCATCCCCCCTTGACCATGACCCCACACTCCCCCAATACTGGAGTGAACACCCACGAGAAAAAGCCTTAGGGGCAAACCGCAAACGCCTTCTCCTCCAATTTAACTGGTTTCTCTATTTGCCATCCCATTACCATAAAAACACCATGTATTTAGCAACAAGGCATGCAATTTACTCCGCTGCCCTTAGCACAGAGGGAACAGCTACCTTGATGTTTCTCCTTTCCTGGAATAAAAGGATGACCACTAATCAGCCCAGCCAAGCCCCACACAAAAGAGGGAATTGATGCCCCTTTCCTGAATTGCACATCTGAGGTCACCCAATGGTTTATATATATAAATGTAACATTTCTGCATAAATATTTATGAGTTTGGGGTCAAGGGTGAGAGTGGGGGGCTGGATTATATGTGCCGTTTCCCTGCCAAAAAGGTGGTATGGGTGTAGAAATGCGGGTTTTGGTCCGAATTTCACCAATTATTTTGTTCCCATATTTAGGGTCAAACCATTCCCATCAAAGCAAAAAAAGGGGGGTGGAAATCTGCCCCTAGAGGACTATTAGTGTGTGGGCCTGTTTGCTGGGCAAAAATGGTGCATACCTGGAAACCCCGGAAACACGCTTTCTGGCCATCACCTGAGTGTCGGGAACCCTTCAGTATGCTCCCAAGGCATGCACTGTCAAGTTTTATGGTCTAGAATGCTGGGGTTGGGCCGTGGTGGGCAGCGACAGCTGACAATTCCAAATAAACATCAGGCTCTGGTCAGCCCCTCCGAGCACAAACTGATGCGACAAACTATGCCAGATGAACTAAATTACAAGACCAAGCCACTCATACTTACGCGGGAAGGCTCCAAAAAAACAGACGCGACACCAAACGGTTCAGCGGCTGGTGCCTGTAGTTGTAAATCGCACTTTTCCCAAAACAGGGTCCAAAACCAGACCTTGACCCCCGGACCTTCACCAAAAAATGTCCGCAATGTTATTGCAAACGCCCCTGGTAAGTTGCTGGCACCAGAGGGGAGCTTTTGGAAATCCACTTTCTGACAGGGATTTCCACCCTGCCCACCTGGCACCTCCCGCCACAAACTGAGTGTGCAGGGATGCTTATATATCTAGTTAAGGGTCCTGGATACATAAATGTACTTTTCGGCTTTGGGGCAAAAACTCTCACAGGGATGGCTGGCCTGACCACTAATCCCTGTGCATTGCTCTGCCGTAAATTCCAGCATATATGCAAATTCTTGGGCTCCATACCATCACTCCAGTTCCAATATGCAGAAGTACCCTTCTGGAACAATATACTCCTCTTCCCAAACACAGTTGGGATTCGCAGATCATTGCCATATGGAATAGCAAATAAAGGCAGAAACTGCCTTAATGCCTACAACAACTCGCCGAAAGAGCTTGCCAAACAAATTCCTGAGGCAAAGTGGGAAATAAATTGCATCCATAACGACCCCTACCCCTCTGCACTTTGCAATGAAAAAACTCCTGGCCTTCTTTAAGTAAACAAACTATCCAGCGACCACCTCCATCGAACCTCACAAGGCCCCCAAGATAAAACAAGTACCCTGAAAATAACTTCAGAGCTCTGACAAAGCGACCCAACACAGCTACTGCCCAAACCTGATTTGTAAAGTACAAGATTGGCGGAATTGGACCTACACTGATGGCAGTTTAAAAAAACACAAATAAGGGCAAGACACAGGATCAGGTGTGTACCACCCTTGCTTAAACGTAACCCATCACGTTAACCCAAGAGGCGTAGGTATAACCCATACCATCTCATGTGCAGAGCTAGCAGCTGTAGCAGCCGCAATCATTCACGGCTACTCTCATATAGCCACATATAGCCTAACCTCAATGCACCAAATTACAAAGCAGCTCTCATACCCAAACCTCCACCGCCACCGCATCCAGGGAGATGTCCTCCAATCCATTTCCAAAGCAATCCAACAGTCACCATTTCCCATTCATTATTTCAAGGTCAAGTCCCACGCAGGTATCATAGGCAATGAACATGCTGACGCTCTTGCTAGAAAGTCAATCACAACTTGCCGATACCTCCATCAAAGCAGCTGGCCATGAGGGAAATCATTTTTACAGCATTTACTGGCTTGCAAAAGAAATTAAATTGTCATCATAACATGCAAACACAAAAACCAGCAAATCACCTCAAGGCTCTGGCACTTGAACTATTCTGACGTCCTGCAAGCATACAAAGCACCCTCTTAAAAATGCCAAAACTGTAGCAAGCTACCATGATTACTGCCAGAGCCTTATTATAAACGGCACTGCCAATGTACAAATTGCACGAGCAAGAAGCAACACGAACAGAGAGTGAGTATCTATCAGGCACGCAGATCTGCACTCTTAAAACTAGGTGTTCGTATACTCTGAACTGCACTGCAACACAAACAACAACATTTAAGGCGTGAGTCTGGGTTCCACGGCATGTGCAACCCACTGCTTTTTTACTTGTGTTTCTGAGCATGGCTCCTTTGCAAACCTCCTTCTTCTCTTTAGTTTAAACGTGTTTCGCATCCAGTGGAAATTTGTTTTCGGTTTACAGTTGCACAGTAGCACCAGACCCATCCCATTAGTGCACAGTAGCACCAACTGTAAACTCATTAGGTGGCTGCCGGTCCTTGAACATTGTAATCTGATCTTTCTCTACAACTTGTTGGTGGGCTTATATTTTGTCTTGTCAGCAAGAGGGAAACAAATCCTTAGCGTAGCAGCGTTGATCCTACCTCTAACACAGGGTCTGATATTACTGTCAGTGACACAAGGCAGTTTTTGGCAGTTTTGGTGCTTCGCTTACTCGGACACCGCAAAACCCTTCACACCATCCTGCTAGGCAGGAGCAGCAGGCACCATTTACAGCAGCCACACAAGGAACCAATTCCACAGCCTCGGAGTTACTGGTCTACATGCCACAGCACTTTTGAATTAATTAAGCCTACATGCAATCAGGTCCGCAACAAAAATCATACAGATGAGACGAGACATTGAACACAACCCCCACAATATCTGAGCAACACTCCTGGTGGTGTGCAGGCCTCTGCCTCCCAACCACCTGATCCCCACTGAGAAGCTTCTTTTATTTCCGTTCCCCAGGTGGGATGTTGTGTGTCTCTGCATCCATTGGGTAGTGCAGAGCATAAAACAAAAAATTCCTATTCCATGCCGGTAGAGTTTGCACCACCTGCGTTCTTCCTTTTTCTTTGTCTATTGGTAAAGAAGTTTTACGGTCCTCAATACCAATTTGGCTTTCTTTCCTTAATAAATGTGGGGAGAGCGGTTTTCACTGCCTGCGTTAAATATTTTTCCCTTTCATTTACTGAGGTAGTTTGGTCCCAAGCTTTTTTTGCTGCTACTGTATAACTTTACGCCCCAGGACTTTTTTTGAGGTCCAAGAAACGAGCGTCTGTTAATCTTTGTTAGGTGATCTGATGATTTGAGAAAGGAGGTGTCCTTTAAATGTGTGATAATATACGTCTAAGTCTGGACGTATAGATACCGGTCTGGACGTTTATTTGGAAAATTGACGTCTAAGTCTGAGATACCAGTCTGGACGTTTATTTGGAAAATAGACGTCTAAGTCTGGACGTTTAGATACCGGCCAGGACGTTTATTTGGAAAATAGACGTCTAAGTCTGGACGTACAGATACCGGTCTGGACGTTTATTTGGAAGATAAACGTTAATTCTGGACGTATAGGTACCGGTCTGGACGTTCATTTGGAAAATAGACGACTAAGTCCGGATACCGGTCTGGACGTTTATTTGGAGGGTATATGTATTGTTAGCAATCCTCAATTTGTTACATGATGTCGCAAGCAGGCCCCTTCGTCAAGCCCTCCGCCCACCACGGTGCTGGCTGACTCATTGTACGAGCCAAGGTTAGGTGATCTGATGATCTGAGAAAGGAGTATTCTTCACATGTTGTCGGGAGCAGGCACCTATGTTGAGCCCTCTGATTCTAAAAAAAACGTAAAAGAAAATGTAGCCCACAATAGAGCCTGACATTGCAGCATGAGTTAGGCAGGATTGCCGACCAAGCTTGAGTCAGTCGCTTTGTAGCAAACCCGCGGACAACAATGCATCACGAGGAGAGTGGCCACAATCAGGGAGCTCGCTTCTGCCCTATTGGATGTCCTGGACCGACATAATGAACATAACAAATCTTGAGCTTTGCTGAGAACGTTTGGGACAATCGAACACACGCAGTGCCATCCCAGTCACTGCAAGAAAACGGGGATGCAAGCACTGGCGCGCGCCTGCCATTCAAGCACAACAAGAGAGGGGGCACAGACTCTACTACGATCTTTATACATGATTTGGTACAGTCTTAGCCAGGCAAGTGCTGGTTCAGAGTTCATATAGCAGCAGGGCCTGCAGCAAAAGAGTGATGAACCAGACCATGTTTGATGTTCCAGACTCTCTTGTTGTGCATGTGCTGCCCCCCAAAAACACTGTAAAGTACATGCAGTGTAATGCTATTTTCCTCCTCATTCTTGGTATCCTCAGTGTAGATGCTCTTCTTACCAAGAGGGCCCTGGTCACTCATTCGCCTTATATCCTTCCCAAATACATGTTTCTCAACCTGCCTCGTGATGTCTTACGTAGTACAGCTCGCTTCAGACTTCGTGTCCACACCCTATGTTTTGAGACAGCGACATGGAATCAGAGTTATTTCCCCACATGCGACCTGTGTGATGCTGATGATATCCAAGATGAGCAGCATGTCCTTTTCCACTGCGCCAATCCCCACATGATTTCTCTCCGCAGGAAACATGCACCTCTGTTTCCCCCAACAGGAGCTCACGATGTGTTTACTTTCTTGAGCCAGAACAGTGACAAGCTTAATTTCTTTCTCCATGAATTACGTCAGAAATTTCCTGGCTCGGTTGAAATGCGGTCGAAATACGGCTGAAATAATTTCAACCGCATTTCAACCGCACACAACTGAAATCAACCATGCGGTTGAAATCAACCGCTTCAACCGCACTTCAACCACGTGTTCACTTTAGGAGCTCTGGACTGAGCTTCATATTTTAAACTGTGTGTACTGTGTTTTAGTAACCCCATCATGTGAAGGGTCACGTTAAAAACCTTTACCATTCAAACTTCAAGTTGCCACCGGTGCTACGGTCACCATTTCGTAGCGTAGCGTAGCCGTAGCGTAGCATAGCCGTAGCAGAGGTCTACGCAAGAGCGCCTTGCCGGCCAGGTGCCCGCCGGGCCAACAGCCGTTGCCAACCAACCACGCCCTGTGCCAATATAACACAATATATAATGAGCTACGAAGCTGATGATACAAATGAATTGTGTTTTGTGTTTGAAAGAGGAAAGACAAAGAACAAGGAGTGGAGATGCAAGGGCTGTGGAGGCAAGTGGAAGTGTGCAGTGGGCAAGCTAAGAGCCCACATTCTCTGCATAAAGGGCAGGAACATCAAGCCATGCAACAAGTGCTACACAGCGGAGGAGCTGCAGCCAATGAAGGACTTGGAGCAGCAGCTTGCACAGGCGACTGCAGTCCAGGAGAGAGCGCACTGAGGCAGAGCTGGACCCTTTCCTCGATCCTAAGAAGTGTGCACAAGCCAATGCAGTGCAGGAGTTTGCACAGCAGCCCACTCCTCAGCAGCCGCGCACATGCAAGCCCATGCAAGCACAGCAGCCACTCCCCCTCCTTCCACAGCGCAGCGTGCAGCGACAGCTGCGTCTCCCTGAGATGCGCCATGCCCGTGCAGAATAGATTGCGCCACGCCCGTGCAGACAAGCTGGTGTACTGCTTCAGCAATTTGCGCCTGCTCACAGCTGCCAAGTCTGGGCAGTACAAGGAGTCAGTGGTGGGTTGGAAATTTGGAGAGGGTGGAGAGGAGATGGGTGGAGAGGAAAAAAGTGACTCAGAGGTAGAGCCCTCCGATAACGAGGCAGGTGACGAGGAAGAGGAGGATGAGGAGCTAGGAAGTGAAGAGGAGGAGGAGGAGAGGGAGGAGGAAGAGGAGGTGGAGAGGGGAGGGCATATGACAAGGAGATGGGGAGTGCCAATGGTAGTGAGAGTGAAAGCGAGGGCACCAGCAATCAAGCAGCAGCAGCACCACCACTACCAGGGCTCCGCAGAGGATTCGTGAGCACTATTAAATGTTTTTTCTTGTTCCTTTTTGGGGCCTCTCAGATTGCTGGAAGCTAGTGTGCATGCCTCAGCTTGTCCTGTTGGATTCTTGCACCTGTCCTTCAGCCATTGAAAATGGAAGAACCAGGAAAAAACATGGGCTTTGACTCGTAGAGAATGTTTATATTGTCCCTCTGACCTTGATCCCTTATCCCCCGTGGCTGATTAATTGTCTGCCTTTGAGTTTGCCTGGATTTTTTCAACTGACCTTGCTAGCATTCCCCTTGTGGCCAAGCTGAAGTGCCCTGCACATTTCGCTCTGATACTCTTATCTCCATTTTGTCGTAACAGTTCTTCTTTTAGAATTCAAAAGAGCTCACAAAGGGATATCCTGCAGCCCATAAAAACGGCTAATAAATGACCAGCCAGGTTGACAGCAAAATTCTTTCCATATAATCTATCGCTTCAAATTGATCGTCATTCAAATGAAATGAAAAGGTTCATCCAAGCAGCACAGCATAGCAAGTAGGCAGACACTGCCGAGAAGGCCGCAATCCTTTTTGGCAGTGAGAGACGCACCAAGACCGTTGAGGAGAGGAAGGTCAGCCTGAGGTCACCTAGCACTCAAACATTAGCATCAATGCTATGCACTTTACTCAATTGAGGGCTACTATGTCCTTTCTTGCTTAACTGACCTAAGAAGAGCCATTAAAACAGACTTTCTCAGCTTGGCAACGGCTACTGCTAGGATTCCGTAGCGTAGCCGTAGCGTAGTTGTAGCGTAGCCGTAGCGTAACCGTAGCCAACAACCAACCCTGCTACTCAGGGTTTAGTAACCTTGGGTTTAGTAACCCCGGGTTTAGTAACGCCGGGGCCCATCTCATGTGAAGGGTCACGTTAAAACCTTTCAGCCGTGTTCGCACCAGTGACTGAGTATCTGACCATTTAAGTCTAACAACAAGAGGTGAACTTGGAACTTTTGTTTAAAGCACTGCTTTATTGCTTGGCAATAAAAGTAACTCAAAGGAACAAATTTAGAGAAGGCTCAGCATGGCACTTGCTGTAGCCTTCATGCTTACCGTACGCAACCAGTGACTGAGTATCTGACCATTTAAGCAACAAGTGAACTTGGAAATCCTGTTAAAGCAATAAAATATGGTTAATGGCGACCAACATCACCGATTGTGCCTTTAAGGCTCCTTTAGAAAAATCCAGCCCGGGACAGCTGCACGACACTCTTTAATAACGGCTGTATAACTGTGAAACACTTAATGGGGTGGCACTATAATAACAGTAAAATACTTAACGGGGTGGCATTCTGTTTGCAGACTGTGTGTTCACACCCACAGACAGACACCAGTCCTAGGGCTGGACAACGCTGGGGCCCTTGAACGTCATTGCAAATAAGCAGCGGAAACACTCATCGTGATTCTTGATGAGGTTTGTTGTAAATGATGCAATCCAACCCACCAAACTAGTGCTACCCTTGCCTGCCAGAGTGCTCGAACAAAGTGTCATACTGAAATCTTGGTGCGGCTTTTGTAACGATTACATATGGTCGCCCCCGTGAAAAACTCACCCTACCAATTTCATTTAGCCCTCCACCCAATTCAAAGCCCCCTATACCTCGCTCATCTGAACAGGAATACAATTCCGAATCAATCATCTCGAGTAGGTATGCCTTATACAACGCGCTGCTACAGCCTTTATAGGTGCACGTTCATTTTGGTGTATTACCGTGAGCGTGAGCTTGTTTTCATATGCGTGTGGTTGTGCAAGGGCCCGCCCTTGCTTGCACACAACTGTGCATGCATTTGTATGTGCGTTTGCAAATGTGCGTGATCATTCGTGTGCAAGTCTTTTGATTACGCTTTTTCAAAAGGACTTTCCGGCGGCCCGGAAACGCTCGCTGGACTTATATACAGTACAAAAAACTAACTTGGGGGGACTTGCACCCCATCCTAGTGGCCTCTTTGTGCACTCTGCTCACTTGCAACTCTACAGCGTTGCACTTGGCACCCTGTGACTGATGGGAAAGCGCTGTTCTAAGAATGAGGAAGCTAATTTTGAGACCTGGCTGAAGGTCACCCCTTACTAATGTGACAGTTGTGTGTGTGTGTGCGTGAGTGTGTGTATGTGTGTGTGCGCATGTGTGTGTATGTGTGTGTGTATGTATGTGCGTGTGTGTGCGCGCTTGTGTGTGTATGTGTATATGTGTATGTGTGTGTATGTGTGTGCGCGTGTGTATGTGTGTGTGCGTGTGTTTGTGTGTGTGTGTGTGTGTTTGCGTGCGTGTGTGTGGGGGGGGGGAGGGGGGGGGCGTGTGTGTGGGCGTGTGTGTGTGGGCGCATTTGCCCTCTCACGTCATCAAGGGACGCACACTGATATCCCGGCGTCCCGCAAGGTGAGCCTCTAAAAAATGGCATTTTCCTGCTGTCTCGAGCATACAAGGCTGCAGTAACATTGCACAGGCATTGGTGGCCAGCACGTCCCTTCAAAGCCTAAAATTAAACATGGCGTTTGTTGCTGCCTAAACCACAGGGCTGCACAGGGCTGGGTGAGCCTCTAAAACATGGCCGCAAGGTGTGCCTCTAAAACATGGCATTTTCCTGCTGTCTCGAGCATACAAGGCTGCAGCAACATTGCGCAGGCGATGGTGGCCAGCACATCCCCTCTTCAATTTGGTTCACACAGGTAATGTGGTTGGTGCATTGGGATTAAGGTTGATTTGCGGGTTCCCTGGTCACCTGTGGATTTTTGGTCCGGTCTAATTTGACACGTACGTGAATTCTGCGTGCACGTGAATTCTGCGTGCGCTAACAACTCTTGTTCTGTAGTGGCGTAAGTCACCTCAGCTTGTGTGAATATACAACTTGTATACGCCACTACGCAACCACCCTGCACCAGTACACCACCTGTTTCCACAATAGATGCATCAGCTTGGGTGGCTGGTCCTAATCAGGTACAGCAAGAACTACAAGAGCACTTATGGGTGCCTCCTTTAATTGTTGAAATCCTGTGAGCTCCACCTGACCCCAATCATTCCACTTATACTGCCTTGCAGTATCCTTGCTCGTTAGAGCCGTTAGAGGGGCATCCATTGAACTGAAATGGTTGACAAACTTGCGCATAATTCCCAAGTCCTGAGCATTATGATCATCCAGCACAATATTCCCTATGTGCCTATGTGCTCCTGAAAGATCTGGTTCATGACTCTCAGGAAAGTGGCCGGTGCGTTCGTCAGCCGCCCAAGACACAACACCCTCCACTGAATTTGTCCCATAGGTGTGATTATGGCTGTCTTAGGCTTATCCTCATCATTTATGCGTATCTGACAGCCTGCAACGTTTGAATTCTCTGCATAGCCTGCCTGTAAGTCTAAGGAGTTCACCAAGCGCGCGCGCCCGCCAGTGTGCCCAGCCATCCAGGAGTCCTGTGTGCACAGCGTGCAAGTTTTGTGAGTGCACGTCTTTGTTGTCAGTGTGTACAGGCTGGACGTGCGTAGCAGGAGTGAGCAGTGAGCAGGAGTTTGCAAAGTGTGTGAGGTTACCACAGCGTTGACCCTGCAACCACAATGTCAGTGTTCCAGGGCGGGGCAACGATGGTACAGTCGCGCTCAAATCCTACTACGCAGTGGGCGGGAAGCGGGGAGGGGAGGGGTCCTTCGCAGCAACGCAAGCACGATGCAAGCACACGATGATAACACTCACGACGTATATTTTCTTTCTTTTGTCAATGTGCAGCGCTCAAACTTGCGATCTACCCAAATGAGATTTTCACCCACGTGATTTGCGTTTTCCCAATATTCGCTTTCGAATCCACATCCACACATTCTGCATATATAGAAAACAAGTATCGAGCAACCAGACACCGCCTGGGGGAAACACAGCGTGTGGAACCACATTGTGTAAGATTCCAGATTCCAGATTCCAGCGGTAAGGCGAAGACAGCGAGTGTCCAACGCAGCAGTGCAGCGCCTCCTCCTCCTGCCACCCACACCCACATACGATTGTCTCTCGGCCTTGTCGGAACACAGGGTTGCGGTGTAGTAGGGTTCGAGTCAACTGTTTCGGAGCACTCTCTCGGACAAATCCGCATATCCATTTCAAAACCGGGCGTGGACACACATCCAATGTGAGTGTCGACACGGAGACACCCACAACACACAACAATTTTCACCACACACACATTTTTATTTCACACACACACACACACACACACACACACACACACACACACACACACACACACACACACACACACACACACACACACACACACACACACACCCACACACACACACACACACACACACACACACACACACACACACACACACACACACACACACGCACGCACGCACGCACACACACACACACACACACACACACACACTTACACGCACTTTTAAACACACATACACACAAACACACACGCAGGTGGGAAAGCTTGGCCCACCTGGATCAAATCTTGGATGCACTGCCCCCTCTGGAGAGCAATTGGATGACGTGCTCCTGTTTTAGTGTGTGCCTTTCTTCCTGTGCATCTTCGATGGCAGTGACAGCCGCAACGGCATGCAGGTAGGATGTATACAGTATAACATACACCTGAGCAGAGACAATACTGCAAGCGTGAAGGAAGCGGAACAAGCAAAAACTGTAGCAAAGTAGTGTTGTAAGTTGTATACCTCCTCATTCCTTGCCTTGCTTTTGTGTACAAGTTGTGCCAGAGTGATCAGATGCTGTTGGGTACTGACATGGGATGCTGATAAATAAATAAGTATGGCGAAGCCCCCCTGGTGGGGGCGTGAGCCCCTGGCATTGTTGGATCCCCATCGAACACCGCACAGAGCTCCCCAGGCCAACCCAGGCCACCCCACGGGCTGAAACTTGACATAGGCTCCTAACCAAACTTTCTACCACACCAGAAAAGTTTGGTGGCATTGGGGTGCCCTGTGTGGTGATCCGGAGCAACAGATTTTTTTGGGGGGGGGAGACCTCCTCCCCTGGCCCACCCAGGGCACCTCCCGGGCTGAGACTCCTCATCGGCTCCTAACCAAACTATATATCGTGTCAGATAAATTCTGGGACCCTGGGGTGCCGTGTGCAAGGTTTTGGAGCAATTCTTTACGTTTGGAAGCCCCAGTAAGCTGCCCAGGATTCCTCAGCCAGGCCCCCGGACCACTTCCTGATGGTGCAGTCTCCATCAGCACGCTTCCCTGGCCGCGGATGCTGTGTCAGAGATCCTTGGTTGGATTCTGGCTACAAAATTCACGGTTGACCATGCAAGCAGAATCAAGTTACACTAGTTTTGATGGGCTATGTAATGTTAGTTAAGTCAGATATTCACGATACGCGAAAGATTGCTTGGACGGGACCCTTCAGGAATGCAGTCCGTGTTGACTTGGAGTGCTGGTGGGGTTGCGCAATGAAAGGCATGGAGCGCGCGGAGCAGGTGCCTGCTGTGCACTGTGTTACACATGCGTGGTGAACATGCTGCGCCCTGTTGTTGAACAGGGCACATAGAAAGACACCCGGTGGCGAAACAATAAGTTGCTTCCATTTTGTTCTTCTTACTCAATGCGCTACTGCCTTGCACTGAAAACTGTTCTCCTGTGCCAACAGAAATTGCAAACCACACCCCCCATGCCCGTGTGTGTATGATTGAAACTGTGACGGCCTCTCCCTTTGCTTGCAGCCATAACAATTGTTTGTGTGTATGAAAGGTTGTGTGTGTGTTTGCACGCATAACCTCTCACATTGAAAGCATGTATGCACGACTCACTTCCACAGAAATGTACAGTCACCATGCCATTTAATCGAGAGGACTTTGGCTCTACAGCGCTATCTAAGCCGAAACAAGTGTCATTTTGATGCATCCACTAAATATTGAATGGCACATGTGTGCAGCATCTTTTAAGATGTGCTGCACTGCATTGATGTATGCCATATTCAACGCCCTTGTGCTGTTTACACGCTCACACACACACATACACACTCAGGGCGTTACACACACGTACACATCCACACTTACACACTCAAGGCGTTACACGCACACACACACACACACACTCACACACACACAAGCACGCACACACACATACACATTCAGGGCGTCCATACTCACCTGTAGCGATAGTGATGGTGACGACGGTCCCCCTGCGCCAAAGCAAGCCAAGAAAACAGAGGCAGTGTGTGTGGGCATGCAACCCACAGATGCCTCTCAACAGCAGCTCATAGATGCACATGCACGACAGCCATGGTCCAGACAATGCCGCTGCAGGTAAATGAGTTGGCTGGTGGATACGAAGTTGTGAGTGTTTACAAGGCTTACAAGGTTTACAAGATAAAGGCCTTCAGTCAAGAAGTATGACTGCTCGCCTGTTCATAAAGTAAAATGAGTTTATGAATGAAAAGATGGAGTTGTGAGTGTGTGCAGGCTGGTGTGCAGCTGTTTGTCCAGTTGTTGATGATGTAGGGTGTCAATGGGGGTAAGTTGTGCCCACAATGAAGCGTAGGTCATAAGGGAATAGTGATGGCCAAGTTCGTGCGGTGTACAAACACAGTAGTTAGACCTAGAAAATCTACGGGCCCTGCTTGATTACAGCCAGTCTGATGAGTTTGAGTGCCGTCTGCTACCTTATACCTAGCTTCCTTTAACCTAGAGGCTTCTAGAGGCAGCATTGCAACCAGGATTGAGCCCACACCGTAATTGCATGCAATGCAGGTACCCAGTAAAGTGACAAATGTGTAGTACACACTCACGTTCACGCACGCTCGTACACACGCACACACATGTACACACACATATATGTATATATGCGCACAATATGCGCACATGCTGTCACCATCGTCAGCAGCTCCAACCGTCTTTGATAGCTGCAGCGACAATGGCAGTAGCAGCCTGCTATCGGCAACCTTCTGCCCAAGCCCCTCATCCTGCGCCTCACCTTCCCTGGACTGCCAGTAATGACAGCTCCACGCTCAGCACATTGCCGACGCCCTCTTGCTCACCTACACATGCTGATACAGCTGTTGCCAGCGCCTCAGCAGCAGCGGCAGATGCAGGACGCAGATGTCGCCCCTGGGGGAGCGTGTGCACAATACCCTCCACTGCTAGATCAGGGGAGGCGTGTGCACAACACCCTCCACTGCTAGACCACAGCAAGCAGCAGCAGCAGCAGCAGCAGAGGGAAGGAATCAAGGGTGAACGTCATCGTCTCACATACTTTTTGGCGTGCATGCATAACGGATGACTACTGTTTGAAGAAAAAAATTATTCGCGCTCTTAGCTTCAGACCTCACCTCTTTCCTTCGTGGGAAACCCCTAGGGCCACTGGCCAGGACATTATACATCGGTCGTTCCCAGCTTTTGACACGCTCCTGTGGAGCGGGAGTAGCAGCAAGCAGCTTTGCTTGTGCTCTGCTAACCAGCAGCCGCCAGTTGGCGTGGCTCATGACGCGGCTGTTAAGGTGTGGGTGTGGGTGCGGGTGTGGGTGAGGATGTGGGTGTGGGTGCAAGTGCGGGTGCGGGGTGTGGGGTGTACTTGGGATATACACAAAGGTCAAAGGTACAGCAAAGTAGATAAGTGGCTGAGTTTGATATACCAAAACAAAGGTGGCTCCTGTTGCCTTGTTTGATGTGGGGAGTGAGGTTCACCACTAATGTTACAATGGGGGGTTGATGTGGGGAATGAGGCGCACCACAAGTGTTGCAAGGGGGGGGGGCATCCGAAATTATTTGCTGGCTTGGCTGCTGGCCGGTCTCAGTCAGCTGCTAATAATGATTAAAGTTATGCATGCATCCAAATTATGTCAATGTTGACGTGACATGTGAGCCTGTCGCCTTACCCTTCTGGTATCATGACTACTGGAGTATTGTTTCAAGGTTCCTCTTCTTTTGGTGGGTGGAAGCTGGAGCAGTTGGATTGAATGATAGGTACAGGACACACTACCTGAAGAAACAGTTGCATTGGGGAAGGTTTTGTTGAGTAGGGCAGAACTGGCCGTCTGCAGGATATTTAAATACATTAACAAAGGCACGAGGTCTCTGAGGAAGAATGCTTGTGTCCTCTTGTGGCTCACCAGACAGCTTATTGGTCTGCGGTAAGGCCCAAATTTAGAAGCTGCAATTTGAACCCCGGATCTGTGGCCTTGCGGCCTTGGCAGCTGCGGTCTCTGTTTCCGTTACCTGTGACCTCTTTTATTTCATAATTATTTGCCCATTTTGGTGTGCGTTTAAGTCCATCGCATGAAGGGTGCTCTGCGTGTCATTAAATAAAGCTATTGTTTTGAGATATGCATCTTGTAGATATGCATCCTGTTACGTGTCTGTGTTGCTTCACAGTGCGCCATCATCACTCTTCCTATTAGGTGCTGGTGTAAATATCTGGGATGCTGAGGCAAATAAAGTGACTCCTTGTTTGACTTGACGGTTTTTTATTGGAGTTTTGACACGACCTGGATTAATTTATATTATTTAAGGCCAATAAAGTGGCGGAATTGTTTCGTACGCCATGCTTGATTGTATTCAAGACTATATTTGTACAATGGTTACAATGGTTACAATGGGGAGGTGACCTTCAGCCAGGTTTGTACAGATTGGCACCATTGTTTTTAACATTTTCTCGGGGGGGTTGAATTATGGTAAGGTTACATAATTAATTTATATTATTTAAGGCCTATAAAGTGGCGGAATTGTTTCGTATGCCATGCTTGATTGTATTCAAGACTATATTATTTCAGATTGGCACCATTGTTTTGAACTTTTTCTCAGGGGGGTTGAATCAAGGTAAGGTTACATCGCTATGTATGCCTCTGAGCGGAAACTTATAAAAAGCCTGCAACTAGAACCTCGTATCAGTGAGACAGGAGTTTGCAGGGTAAGCCATCAGTCAATTGTGCGACTGCTAGGCTGCGTATGTAAAACATGTAAAAAATGTGGTTATTTTGTTGTAGCACCACACTTATAGCACCTAAACAAAAAAATTGGAAAGAGAAGAAGGCACAACGCTGTTTGTGACATTGCAGCACTGATTAAAACCAGAAAAACAATGGGTACAATGGATACAATGGGGGGTGACCTTCAGCCAGGTAGTTTGGCTGATCGGCTGCTGACTGGTCTCGGCCAGCCACAAATAAATCAATAAGCTCAGAAAGAAGAAGAAAAAGTCTATTGTTCTGCTGAGAAAGGAAATCATGAACAAGTTAGTTGTTGACCTGTTGCAGCAAAAAGGGTTGGGCTGCTGAAAAGTTCTCAAAAAAGGGTGAAAACAGAAAGGGGTAAGGGGTAAGGGTTACACAGGGGTAAGGGTAAGGGGTTACACAGCTATATCCGCCAGCGAGGGCAGTTGAGCTATAGCATAAAAAGCCAGCTTCAAGAAGAGAAAGAGGCCAGACTGAACAAGACACCAAAAAAAAAGCTAGAGGGAACATGAAACTGATGTATGTAGAAGAGAAAAATGAATAGAGAAAGAGAACGTTTGTTTTGAAGAAGCGCGAAGAGAAAGCATCATGGAGAACGAGAAAAAAAGCTGTAAGGGTTACACAGCTATATCCGCCAGCGAGGGCAGTTGAGCTATAGCATAATGGTTACAATGGTTACAATTGGGGGTGACCTTCAGCCAGGTTGTTTGGCTGATCGGCTGCTGACTGGTCTCGGCCAGCCACAAATAAATCCATAAGCTCAGAATTTTTTTTTTTTTTTTTTTGGTGGGGGTTGTTACACGGTCCTCAGCAAGGGCCTGACAGAATGAGGGGAAAAAAACCTATAAGACTGGGAAAAGGAAAACTCCTGCCTAAACAGAAAAACCCTCCTTG
>Ga0307947_1001469_pt1 | contig 18676 bp, 21 predicted proteins | sample OrgLakmetagen232_FD_201840 | JGI IMG/M metagenome (GOLD analysis project Ga0307947, IMG submission 201840) | Saline water microbial communities from Organic Lake, Antarctica - #232 | ecosystem: Environmental > Aquatic > Non-marine Saline and Alkaline > Saline | place: Antarctica: Organic Lake...
ATGTATATACGGTGCATATACGGAATTTTTTGCAGGGAATCAACCAAATATACGGTCATATACGGTGTATATATACGGTTTTGGCCAACCCTACACACTTGTAACTGCCGGCTACATACCCGCCCCATGCATTCTCAGGAGTTTGACGAGGCATCCCTCCCTCCACAGCTATCTGCTCTGGTGGCCAAAGTGCGGTCGATGCCGGGGCTCAAGCTAGGGAAGCTTCGAGATGTCACTATTAATTATCGGCATTCAGGATTCCTGCGCCTGGTTGAGTATTGAGGGAGGATGAGAGCCTTTTCCTCTTGTCAACTCGCACATGTTTTTGGCCGTAGCGTTAACAAGGTTTCTCTCCTTTTTTTTAATGGTGTGAACGGCCCATAGCATACACACACACACATACACACACACACACACACACACACACACACAACACACACACATACACACACAACGCCGGCAAATCGATAAACAGGCAAAACCTGCCTTTGTATCAGTGTGGCAGTGCAGCACAGCCTCCTGACTGCATTTGCTTTCCTTCTCTCATTCTAAGCAGTGACCAAGCAGGCCCATTCCTGTTGAACCATGGCCCTTATTTGTTCTCACCATGGTTCAATGCCTTATTTGCTTACTTGTTCTCACCATGGCCCTTATTTGTTCTCACCATGGCCCATTGCCTTTTACCATGACACAGGACCCACATGTGGATCCGCATGATGATGGGGAGAACGTGTTCATCATAGGGCTTGACTCAGATACAGTTCTGACCCTGTGCCCTGCCGCAAGGAGGGACCTTTGGCAAAAGCTGTGCACACTCTGGGACGCATTGACGCTCAGGTGTGTAGGCATAAATTATTGTGGGTGTGGTCTGCACAATCTGTGCACACTCTGAGACGCGTGGTGCGAGGTGTGTAGGTATTTGACGTGTTTGGGTATTGCCCGCACAGTTTTCTTCCCTCCCAGGTTTAGGGGAGGGTTGAGGCATGTCTGTTCTCACGAGCCATTTTGGGTTGGCCGCGCCGCCAACGTCTAGCCTCCTGGGTGTGCATAGGGTCTGCAAAGGGGGTGATGCCCACCCAGCGCTGTTGTTTCCCTCCTGATATGGCATGGAGGGTGTCCACAGAGTATTTGGGAGGGGGTGATGCTTACACAGCATTGTCTTTATTTCTCCCAAAATGGTGAGATGCCCAGAATTATAGGCATCTTACCAGATTTGGATTTTTATGTTCTGGTTCTGGTAGGGGGTAAGGGGGCTAGGCCAGCCTCTATTTTGCAGCGCAGATATTTAGGTTATATGTAGGTTATAAAGAAGGTGTCTGTGTTCAAGAAACCGTTACCGCAAACAACTTAATGAAAACCAATAGTTCACGGGCTCCATTACAAGCTTCAGCAATAGTGAAGGATGCTTCAAAATGTACATGATAGAAATAGCAGCTTTCCTCGCGCACTCACAGGGATGAGAGGGAACGGGTACTTCAGGAAGCACAAAACTCTTGGACACCGTGGGACATAGATGTATATGCGCAAGCAGGGTCATTGGTAGGTGTCCTGGCCTTTGGTCTGTTTCTCGCCGTTTGAAGAGGGTTGAAGTATGAATTGCTACAGCTGCTGCACCTCTGAATCATTTGGTGTGCAGAGAGGAAGAGAGTGTGCATGGTGCCCAGCAGGTCCGGCTCGTATGCATACGCTTACTCAATTTAAAATACTTACTCAATTTCACACTCAAAAAAGTCAATATTATTAAGGCCCAAGCTGGAGCACGCTTGGTCGTACCCATGCAAAACCCCCCTCCCTTCCCGGCCAACAGTGCCGACAAGCCTGAGTTAGCCATATATTCTCAAACACTCCACCTTTTGGGGATATGAGAGTTGCGTTGGATAGCTAATTTTTTCCTACATGTCTACAAAGACAACAGACATTATTGCGCATGCACTGCACCAATCCGTGCCCTCAAAAATTCATGGGCCTTGATATATTTATCATCCCGCATTTCTGGTGAGGTTTGAGTCTGAGGTCACAGGGGGCGCGAGGTCACAGGGAGCGCGAGGTCCCCGGCAATACTAAGAAGATGTATGTTTTGGTACAAACAATTGCATCAAAACCCAACGAGGCCACCGCTTGGCCCCTCTCTTTGCGTAAAGCTTGGCTTCACCCCGCAACTCTGGCAACAAAAACCGGGCTAAAACTCGCAGAACGTTTGGAGCGACAGAGATTTCTGACTTTATTTGGCGAAGCCTCCCTCGTGGGGGCGTGAGCCCTAGTGTTATTGACTCCTTCCCACCACGCTTCACACAGGCCTTCCCAGGCTCACCCAGGCCACCCCACGGGCTGAGACTTGAAATTGGCTCCTAACTAAAACTCGTACCGCACCATATGGATTATGGGACCCTGGGGTGCGGTGTGTGATGATGTAGAGCAATTTTTTGTTTTTGACCTCTTCCTCAGGCTTACCACCCAGGGCACCTCCCGGGCTGAGACTCAACATAGGCTCCTAACCAAAACCTTTACTGGGGCAGATAAATTCTGGGACCCTGGCGTGCTGTGTGTAAAGTTTTAGAGACATGTTTAGTCAAATGTTGATGACGCGCGGAAGTTTGCTTGGACGGGACCCTTCAGGAACACGGCCCGTGTTGGCTGGACTGCTCGCGGGGCATGGAGTGCACGGTGCAGGTGCTTGCCACGCACCGTGTGTATTGAAGCAGAGTTCAGACATTGTGACCCGGGCGTCGTGCTCGCACTTGCCCTCTCAACAGACAGGGAACAGCAGCAGCAGCACATCCTCATGCCTGCTTCAGCAAAGGCTGCTCCAGCAAAGTGTCATGCACACCACTGCAGCACACTCTCACACGCATGCGCATGCACACACACCTATAAACAAAGGCGCGCGCGAATACACCCAGACGCGAATATTTTCACACGCACAAACACACAGGCACACAAGCGCTCACACACACACACTCTTGCACGCATACGCGCACACACACACACACACACACACACACACTCACACGCTCACATGCATATGCATGCACACGTTGCGCGCGTGATGGGCTTCGCCAATTTTTCAGCGTCGCTAGCGACGCTCCCACACTTGTCCCTGTGTCCCTTGTGTGAGTGCCTCCTACTCGCAGGCATTCCCAGTACCCCTGCCCCAAATTCGACACTGCAGCATTGTTATAAATTCAAGAAAAGCTTATGTCCTGAAGCAAAGGTTGATCGGTGTAAGTTCAGAATTGCACCTTTCCCCTGCCAAAGTGGGTGCAAACTACGCACCGGGCCCCACGCAGCCCCCCAGAATGCCGAATTTTCATCAATTGTCAATGGTTTGGATATAAAATCAAGTATCTTACATTCAGATGAGGTAGAAGGGGCTTTAAATTGGGTGAGTAGCTTATTGGCACTGTTTGGGGTGGCTTTTGCGTGGGGATGACCGCTTGCGCAAATCCTTACTACAACTTCAGCACCAAAAAAATTGTCAAAAGTGTCCACCACTTGCATATTGGTCCGTATTTTTACCTGCACAATAATGGAACACTCAGCTGTCTAAGAACCGTTTTCTATTAAAATACGTTGCGTCTCAATTCTCAATAAGAACGATAGAAAAGCGGAGGAGGGAACAGTGCAAGGTTGCTCAGTTGTGGTAGCTGTAAACAAGGTGCACAAGCTGGCCTAAAGATGGAGTGTATTTGCGTCAAACTTAAATACGCAGGCAAACATTTCCTAGTTGGAACAAGAGGCTCTTGTTTCAAAGTAACGTGGCCACTTCTTCCCCTTGCAGATTCATTTAAGTGGCGATGCCCGGTGGACTTGGACGCACGGCACGCGTATTGGCACGCCTCCACCTCAATCGACAAATGACAAGCCCCCTATAAATGATACGAGGGATGGCAAATCCATCTCACCATACAGCTTCCATGATTTTTGGGGACAGCCCTCGAGCGTTGTTCTGCGAGGACAGGAGAGGCACAGCGTTGTGCTAGCGTTTGCTGAACCGTCTGATCATGCATAAGCCGCATTTGTGATTTCTGGTGTGGGGTTGTAACATTTTGTTTCAACAGCAAAAATATCGCGTGTTATTTTGGCATAATCATTGTTGAGCAGATATGATCTCGCTGACTGAGCTACACTAATTAGTGCTGGCACGATTCACGCCAGTCGGTCTGCAGGCCGATTAAGCAATTGATCAGTTAAAACTCCCTCAAGTTTCATACGTTACGTGGTAACTCCTACAGAGAAGTGGTACAGAGAAGTACTGAATAGTACTACTGTTTATTACAGGCAAAAGGGCAAGTTCAGAGGTTACAGATTACACTTTATCAATCCAAAAGTGCGACTGCTAGGCTGCGTATGTAAAATCACTGTAAAAATCGTGAGGATTGTTTGTTGTATATCACATTTTGTAGCACCTACAAAAAAAACCGTGGAAAGGGAAAAAAGCACAACGCACTTTACAGCACTGAATAAAACCAGTCGAAAGGGCAAGTTCGATCCAAGCACCATCAGCATAGATGCTTAACTATCATTGGGTTTGGAATACGAAGGTCTTTAGCCTCATTCGTGTTTTGACTGGCTGCCCTCCTAATTTTGTAAGAACTACATGTACATGCACAGAAATGGTGATGAGGGATGTTTTGCCTTTAAAATGCTTGTTAAAAAATGTAATAATCTGCATCAGTGAACTCTGTATTAAGTATTTATAGGCAAAGCCACGGAATACTTTAACGACTGGCAAGTTTCTCAAGACAAGCTCTCGCGTACCTTTCTCTGTGGCACCTTGTATTCTATCATTTTGCCTGGTGTATTATGGCGATATGCAGTCTATATTTCTCGGTTAGAATATTAAACTAAAAATTACCAGTTAAAAAAGATTGCGCCTCACACAGCCAAAGCCAGCACCTCCCGTCTTTTGCAATTGACTCAGCAAAAAATAAGAAATATTCCAGGGGGGTACGTAGAGGGGCGGGAAGAGAGACGGCACTCATTAAACAGGGCTCTTTCCGCCCCTCTACCCCCCTGGAATATTTTTTCATAACCCATTGCGACATCTGCGAACCCACCGCGATGGGTTCGCAGGACGGGAGGTGCTGTGTGAGGCGCATGCTTTTTTAAACTGGTATTTTATTGAATATTTCAATCGATTGCATATCGTAATAAGTATCACTCCGCCAAAACAGGTTCCTGGACAGTGCAAGCGCGGCACTCTAAATAAATCAATTTAAACAAGATGATTCCCGGATTAGCTGTCCCAGGGCTTGAAGGCTCGCCTGCTCCGATGCAGAGACGCTACGATTCCAGCTTCGTGGATGGGAAGTGCTTCTTGGGGGTAAGTGGAACTCGGTGCTCGAGGAGGGCCCCATGCCCCACTGTTTACAGCGCTCACCAACTTTGCTTGCTTGAAAGCCCACCTGAATCTTCGTGCTCTCCTTGCCTGCTGCTGTGCCTGTAGGGCCTGGATTTGTCCACGGACAAGGATAGGCTGGCTGAGTACTGCACGCAGTGGTGAGCGCATGAGGAGAAGTTACTGTCGTGAAGGGGCGCAATCAGTACACACATGCACACCCGTTGTTGTTGTACACACCCATGCACACAGGGGAGAGCTTTCAGATGTAGTGGTCATGAACGGGCGGGGCTTTGGCTTTGCCACCTTTGCCAACCCCCAAAATGCCATCGCTTTCCTGGACAACAAGGAGCATGTGATCGGTGAGAGAACACTCGTACACATGCCCTCTCTTACACCGCGCTCACGCTTTGTCTCCCCCTTGTTCTCTCAAGCGTGCAAGCAGAGGCATAAACATGCACAAGCACGCAAACAGCTCACATTTCATCGCTGGACGGTGACACCGTCCTCTTGTAGGAACATACACTTTAACACACACAAGTAGCATACACGTACACACACATACACACACATGCACGCGCACACACATACACACACATGCACGCGCACACACACATACACGCACATGCATGCATACAAACACACATACACACAACACACACACAAACGCGCACACACACACACATACACACACACATGAACACACACACGCGCATGCACACGCTCACTCACATTCTCTCTCTCCCTCACACCTGCCAATATGCAGACGGTCGACGCGTGGAAGTGAAGGCTGCCGTGCCACGCAACCAGCAAGCCCCCCACCCTGCTACAGGCGGTGTCGGGCCTGTTGTGAATGGCAAGATCTTCATTGGCGGAACCGTGAGTGATGAGCACAGATGGTGAAGTGTAGGACTGGCCAGGACCATGTTCATGAGCTGTATATGATTTTGTGTAATTGAGATCGCCTTGCTGAAGCACCGTGCATACTCCTGATGATGCACATGGTTCTGGCCAGCCCTCCTACACTTCACCATCTGTGAAATGCTTTGCCCCTCCTCCTCGCCAATAATTCTTCCCACTCCGTAGCAAGCGCAACTTGAGATGAGCTTCGCCCCACATGCTCACGCCTCGTTTAAACGAACCAACCCATAGAAGCCACGCAACAAATCTACCACGCAGCCCATGGAAGCCGCACAGCAAGCGCATCTAAGACCCAGGCCTTAGTCACTCACACCAGGAGTGCCTGATTCTGTATATTGTATCTGAAAGTCTCACGTTTTCAAATGCGCGTTCTGCAATGCCGTCACCATTTCTTTCGCAGGGCGACCTCCAAGAACCGGACCTGCGTCAATACTTCTCTCAGTACGGCGAAATCACGGACGCTGTGGTAAGTGGCTCGTGCGCGTGGCGCGTGTCTTGTGTGCTTGGCAAACAAGTGTGCTGGCTTGAAAATGTTGAGGATTATCTTAGTGAATGGGGAGATTATTTTACTTTTAACACCAAAAATTTTAATGGTGAAATGTTTCGTGCTGCTTACTCAACAGGCAGGTGCTGTGACATCATGCAACTCGTGCATGGACTCAATGCAACTGCGGTGGTGGTGCTGGTGCTGGTGCTGGTGCTGGTGCTGGTGCTGGTGCTGGTGCTGGTGCTGGTGCTGGTGCTGGTGGTGGTGGTTATGATGGTCATTGATTATGTCTCCCCCTTTCATTTCACCCCTCTTCCTTGGATTATGGTGTCCAGGACCTCAGTGGCTCCCTCTCCCTTATTAGTGTGTAGGGTTGGCAAGAACCATATATGTACGGTGTATATACAGCAATTTTGGCAGGGGAATCACCAGATATATGGTCATATACGGTGGACATGTACGGTTCTGGCCAATCCTATTAATGTGAGGGGTGCTTTTCACTGTCCGCGTGATTCACTTTCCCTGAATTTGACAAGACCTGTTACAGCGCACGTGGTAGCGAGAGCAAATTAAAGGGTGTTGCGCTCGCAGCAAAATGGTGGACGGGGGGTGATGCATTCATGTCACCTCCAAAGTGCCCTTACCTCACAGAACCAGTGCTCCTGCTTGTATCATCAACACCCCCCTCTCCCCTCCCCCTTAGCTCCCTTTGCTCTAGATTAAGCACCTCTGCTCACGCAAATGCCAGCATAGAATATCTCCTCCACCCTTGAACAGAGCGAGAGATGCATTCATGTCACCTCCAAAGTGCTGCTGCAGACTCAGGGTTTTGGGGCTACAATCTAAAATGCAATGCCCGCCTGTCAGAAACACTGATCAACTTACCCGCACTTTTTGCTTGGCTGCTGGTGTCAATCCGACAACTGTTCCCTCAACCTATTGCACCAACTGTCTGTCTGTCTGCCTGTATAGGTGGTGTCAATCCGACAGCTGTTCCCTCAACTTGTTGCACCAACTGTCTGTCTGCCTGTCTGCCTGTATAGGTGGTCAATCCGACAGCCGTTCCCTCAACTTGTTGCAACAACTGTCTGTCTGCCTGTCTGCCTGTATAGGTGGTCAATCCGACATCTGTTCCCTCAACTTGTTGCAACAACTGTCTGTCTGCCTGTCTGTATAGGTGGTGTTAATCCGACATCTGTTCCCTCAACCTAATGCATTAACTGTATGTCTGCCTGTATAGGTGGTGTCAATCCGACAACTGTTCCCTCAACTTGTTGCACCAACTGTCTGTCTGCCTGTCTGCCTGTATAGGTGGTGTCAATCCGACAGCTGCTCCCTCAACCTCTTGCATTAACTGTCTGTCTGCCTGTCTGTATAGGTGGTGTCCCACCCGGATGGCGGCTCAAGGGGCTTCGGGTAAGTCATTATAGGTTGTACTTTCCCCGTGATAAGTTACTACCTCTGCCCCCTGTTTTAACCTTGTGTTGCTGTTGTCTAAGGTTGGCCAGGACAAACGGTGTATATGTGTATATACACGATATTTCTAGCAGGGAAATTACCAATATATGGTCATGTACGGCGTATATATACGGTCCTGGTCAACCCTAATTTTGTCCTAGACGAACTATACTGTACAGCAGTCAGGTGATTTGACTGAGTGACTTTACCCTCATCGTCTTGTAAGTATAGGCCTATTAAGGTGCAGACTATAAGCCATTCTTCAAAGTTTAGGCCCAGTGCATGGTTCAAATTAGGATATAAGCCAGCACATAAAATGCGTACAGGGTATTTGCCAGGGCGTACGCCAAGTCAGGGTGCAGGCCAAGACTTGGTGATATAGCTATGATAAAACCAGAGCAGGGTGAAACTTAGCGTGGGGTACAAGCTATAACATTGTGCAGGGTACTTCTAGGCAGCACAGGGTGGAGGCCGAGGTGTGAAGCAGCACTGGCTGTAAAAGCTAGTGCAGGGTGTAGGCATCATCGAGGTACATGCCAGCGTAGGGTGTTTATCAACAGGAATAGGTTGGAGGCCGGGGTGTGAAGCAACACTGGCTGAAAAAGCTAGTGCAGCGTGTAGGCATTTGCGAGGTACAGGTCTGTAGGGTATTTGTAGACAGCATAGGCATAGGTTGGAGGCCGGAATATGAAGCAGCACTGGCTGAAAAAGCTAGTGCAGCGTGTAGGCATTTGCGGGGTACAAGTCTGTAAGGTGTTTATTAACAGGAATAGGTTGGAGGACGCATTTCCGACACACACACACACACTCTCACACACGCACACACACACACACACACACACACACACGCACACTCTTGCGCACACAAACAGACACATAAACACACACACATATATACACAGGTTTGTGACGTTCTCTGAGGAGCCGATTGCCATGCAAGTAGCGCGCGCCAAGCACGTCATTAACGGGCAGAGCGTGGAAGTGAAGCGTGCTGTGCCTAGAGAGGGAGAAGCAGGTCAGTCTCATGACCGTGTTCCTTGTTCGTCATGGTTTGTAGCCCTGTGTGTTGCTGTGCTGCTGTGTTGCTGTGCAAGGGGCTGTGCAAGAGGCTGTGCATGTCGCTGTGTGCTGTGTTGCTGTGCAAGGGGCTGTGCATGTCGCTGTGCTTATCGCTGGTTGCATGCATTGCCGTGACTGGTATGGTGTTTATGTTAGGAAAGCACTGTCACTTCACAGTCTGTCCATGTCCTGCCTCGAAAAAATGCCCAGACTCTGTAACTCGTCTAAAAATTGTCGACAACGTGGTACTTAAAACCTACAATGTCACAATTCCTCCTCCGTGGCTGCTAAAGGTGACCCCATTTTGTGAAAGTTGTGTCTTTTTGTGGCTGATGCTTCCAGTAACTTGCCTCGCCATGCCTATGAAAGGTTCTGCAAACAACGTCCCTTGTGTGCGCGTGACACATTACACACTCTACACAACTATCCTGCTAAAAGTATTCCACACGCACTTCCTTACGCATCTCGTGGTCAGGCACTGAAGCACAGGCACTCGTTAACTTGCGTCCCGGTAAACCTCCATACACATCTTGTTGTCAGTTACGTGGACATAGACTCCCGTTAATTTGCCTCTCCATGCAGCCTGTGGGAGGCTCTACAAACAGCATCTCTCGTGTGCAGTAGCCTTGCTACAGCCTTACTAAAAGTCCTCCAAAAAACTCGTTACGCTGTCAGACGCTCAGACTCTGACTCGGGTGAGCCCTCCTTTTCCAGGTGGCCGGGGGGGCCCTGCAAGGAGAGGCGGCCGCGGCGGCTTTGGCATGGATCGCGGAGGCTATGGGGGCGGCATGGGGGGTGGTCGCGGCGGCTACATGGGAGGCGGTGGCGGTTACGGCGGGGGGGGTTACGGCGGTGCCATGGGGGGTGGGCGCGGCGGATATGGGGGCGGCATGGGAGGTGGACGTGGCGGCTACATGGGAGGTGGTGGCGGTTATGGGGGTATGGGGGGAGGAGGGTATGGTGGGGATGATATGGGGGGTGGCTACGGAGGTCGCGGCGGTTACGGAGGTGGTTACGGTGAGTTGGTACGGAGGAAGGAAAGAGGCGGCTTTTGTTGACTCTTGGTGCGTTTCGTACATAGGCCTGCGTGTGTAAATGCCTGGGATGAGGAGCTGTGCATCTAGGGGTTGGCCAGAACCATAGATCTACGGTGTATATACAGTATTTTTGGCAGGAAAATCACTGAATATACGGTCATATACGGTGCACAATACGGATCTTGCCAACCCCAAGTGTATCGCTCTGAAGTGTGAGGAGAAATGTGGCGCTCTGAAGTGTAAGGAAAAGCGTATCGCTCTAAACGACTTGCACACAATGTAAACGACTTGCACACAATGGAAAGTCAACCTGTATTGCATGCATGGTGCTTGCCATGAGCATAAGGTCTCGTCGTGCTGGTTCAGCTTTCAGATAGCACTTGATGTGAAAAAAGGGATACACACGTGCAAACACGCACACACACACATACATACACACACATACACACACGCACACACATACACACACACACACACAGGAGGCTACGGGGGTGGTGGCTACGGCGGCGGCGGCATGGGTGCTGCTGCCACAGGAGGCTACGGTGGTGGCATGGGCATGAGGGGGGCCGCAGCTGCAGGTAGGCACAAAATGTAAAAGCAGACGTATGCATTATCTACTATAACCTACAAATCTGTCAGGTTAGTTTCATTGAGGTCAATGTAGTAAACAGCTGCGCAGGAGCAGCACAGCACGTTCTCAGTTGTGCCTGAAGTCGCGTGACCTCTGAAAGCGATGGGTTTGAGTTGGTGCCTGTGTTGTGAGAGCCTTGGGGGAGAACCCTTGAGTGTCCTGAGAGTAGAGCAGATGAGGATTTCCAAGCAGGGTCTCTTTTGCTGCACACATACACACACACACACACACACAATTGCCACAGAATATGGCGGTGGTGCCATGGGTGGCGGCTATGGCGGTGGTGCCATGGGTGGCGGCTATGGCGGTATGGGTGCTAATCCTATGGGAGCTAGCCCTGCTGCTGGCATGGGATCAGGTGTGTGTGTATGTGTGTGCGTGTGCGTGTGTGAGTACGTGGGTGCGTGCATGTGTGTGCCCATGTGTGCCTTTGTGTGTGTGTGTGTGTGTGTGTGTGTGTGTGTGTGTGTGTGTGAGTGTGTAAATGTGACATGCGTGCGTGTGAATGCATATCGTGACTGAGGAGGATTTGATTGTGAATGTGGACACGCGCGTTGGTGTGTTGATTGCGCGTGACTTTACATGGTCTTGCAATTCACACATATACTGCATACATGTTATTGCCGGTTTGGAGTCAGACAGTAGCAGATCTTGGTTTGTTTGCTGGCATCTGCATGCATTCTTTGCTGGCTAGGGGTAACACTAAAGCAGGTGGGGGGTGGTGAAGCTAGGCCAGAGTTTCTGCAGGATTTTCCGTTTTGTGGAGTGTCAGCCCTGCTGTAGAAAGGGGGTCGTCTTGTTAGTGGTAATAGTAAAGAGGGAGGGAGGTCAGCAGGTGAGTTCATGGTGTAAACGGGATGGTCATATGGCTGCCCAGAACGGTCACATGGTCATATGCTTGCTTGCCCATAATGATCATACATGATCGCCCAACCCCAATTGGGGTTCCCTGAGTGCTTCAGTGGGTGGTGGAGGGAGCAGTGGCAATGCTCGTCGATCTGCAGGATGGCCATAACCATGCTTGTGTGGAGTGTGTACGCAGTAGTTGGGAAAGATGTGTTTCACAATGTCACAATAGTATGGTCACGTGTGGCGTGTGTGTGTTCGCACTCAGGAGCAGGCCAACCCTGCTCCTGTCCTTCGGTGTGTCCACAACGTGGCATCCTGTGAGGCTTTGCACTTAGCACTCGGAACATATGCAGAGGCTGCGAAAACAGGTGCCTGATTTCAGTCAAACCCTGTGATTTTTCAATCAATTGCAGTCCCTGCATCAATCAGTGTCCATCAATGTCCTGTCCATTAATCAGTGTTCCTTGTGTATGCTGGCGGCTGCACGTACATACGTGCTGTCGCAGCAGAGAGGCGTGCGTGGAGGCTGAACTTGATTGAGGTGCCTCGAAGCCACTGGCCCAGTGTGGTGTCAGAGCGCATGAATACAAGTGACACCATTTGTTCTGTGTGTGTGTAAGCAGGCGGCTACGGAGGTGGTGCCGCTGCAGGAGGCATGCGCGGCTACGGGGGCGTGGGCGCTGGGGGGCCACCAGACGCTGGGGGCTATGGTGGAGGATACGGTGGAGCGGCAGCCGGCGGTTATGGGGGTGCAGCTGGAGGGGGGCCGGCAGCTGCAGGGGGCTACGGGGACCCAGCAGGTGTGTGGGTTTGGGTGGGGAAGGGGGTGGATGGTGGAAGATTGTGATTTTTGATTTGAATGAGGAGTGGATGGGGTCCAGCAGGTGTGTGGGGGGATGGTTAAAAGTTGCGACTTAAAATTTTGAATGGGGAGAATATGGTTGGGGCCGTAGGCGGTGCAATGACCTGGCAGGTCGGGGGGAAGGGGAGGGGGGATTAGTAAAGACTGGTTATTTATGAATTTGAGGGGGGAGTTCGATGGGGTTCTAAGGGGCTGCAATGATCCAAGGGAGTGTGCAGGACGAGGGGGGACTGACTGAGGGTTAAGGGGTGAAAGAGGGGTTGCACTTGGATGAGGTGGGCAGCTGGTGTGTGTGTTTGTGTGTGTGTCTGTATGCTGATCGTGCATGAGTTTGTGTGTGTTGTCTCTGTGTGCTGAAGCTGTGATTGGGAAGGCACCTACCATAGTGCATCTGGATCAGTGTTGTGCACTTTACGGTTGACGCCGTCAACCGTCATTTGACGGTCAGGCGTAATTTACAGTTTTGATCGTCAGAAACTAATCCTCAGGCGGTGATTTTTATTTTTGACGTCAGACGGTCGGCTTTACAGTTATTTACGGTGTGAAAACGTCAGAAATTTTAGACAGTCACTTCCAGGAGCACAGTTCAGCAGCTTTCAGTCCCCTTGGATGCAGCTCGAGTGTGTGTGTGTGTGTGTGTGTGTGTGTGTTTGTGTGTGCGCGTGTGCGTGTGCGTGCCCGTGCGTGCGTGCGCGTGTGCGTGCGCGTGTGCGCGCACGTGTGCGTGCGTGCGCGTTGCGTGCGTGCGCGTGTGCGTGCGTGCGCGTGTGTGTGCGCGCGTGTGTGTGTGTGTGTGCGCGTGTGCATGTGCATGTGCGTGCGCGTGCGTGCGTGTGCGTGCGCGTGTGCGCGTGCGTGCGTGCGACCTGCCAGGGTTGAGCAGGTGGTTCTTGAGCCGCGTAGCGTTTAGCCCAGTGAGCGTCCTCTGGCAGTGCATGCAGCTGTACTCCTCAGTTGTCTTGCCATCCTGCTTGCAGCAGCTGGCCAGGCCGGACAGGCTCGACTGAATCAGGGCCACACGAGCCCTCTTGGCCTGATTTCCAGAGGACATTTTATATTTATACCGTATTAACAATATATCACGCCGCAAAAATATTGTTTTTGGGGGGTGCGGCGAGCTCACACCCCCTGAAATATATAAATAGTTGAGGGGGTGCGGATTGGTGCGGATTGAATTTAAATAATTACTTTTGTGTTTTTGAGGAGAGGGATGGGGAAGATGATGGTGATACTTGAGTTAAGAAAGACTAGAAAACCAGTGCCAGTTGATGTACAATGTACAATGGATGACAGAGTTCAGCAGAACCAGACTCAGTTTGATATTTCTCAGTGCACTTGGACAAAAACTATTTTAATGTGTTATGGAATGCACCTTTGAGTCCCTTGGTGCGGTTCTGAGGGCATTTTGCCCCTGCGGATTGGTGCGGCAAGCAGTAAATCATATATTGAGAGGGGTGCGGATTGGTGCGGACAGGGTAAAAATAACTCTTTTTTTGAGGGGTGCGGAATGAGTACATGTCAGTACGGTATCGCAAATGTTGTTTGTGGGGAAATCGGGGCGCTGAGAGCGCCCCTTGAGCTTGAGCTTGAGTCACTGAGCCACTGAGTTCCTGACGCCGCACCGTTACTTACGATTTCCCACCGTCAGTATGAATTTCACCGTAAATTACGGTTATGTGACGTAGACGTCATTTAAGCACCGTAATTTACGGTGCCATTTCTGATTGACGCCGTAAATGCACAACACTGATCTGGATGGGGTTACAAACACATCCAGAAGTTGTGCCTAGCAGAAATGGTCTACAAGTCTGCATCAAAACACAACCTTTCGTTACTTTGTGCCCCACTTGCTGGCTTCTCCAATGCTGGTCCCGGCTGAGCTGCTTACGTGATTGTCTGGCCATTTGGTTGCTGCATACAGTCAAGTGGCTACCTGCAGGCCACACCAACGCTGGTCTCACCTTTACTCACAGTCAAGTGGCCACATGCAGGCCACACCAACGCTGGTCTCGCCTATACTCACAGTCAAGTGGCCACACGCAGGCCACACCAACGCTGGTCTCGCCTATACTCACAGTCAAGTGGCCACAAGCAGGCCACACCAACGCTGGTCTCGCCTTTACTCACAGTCAAGTGGCCACATGCAGGCCACACCAACGCTGGTCTCACCTTTACTCACAGTCAAGTGGCCACATGCAGGCCACACCAACGCTGGTCTCGCCTTCTTACTGCGCCTGTGACAACCTCACACCAAGTGCAGTGACAACCCACAACCTTGTTTGCCGCTTGTACGCCCCTCTGACGCTGCTCCCGGCTGAGCTGCACTCACCACAATGGCCACCAAGACACGAGCCCACACGCTTGCTTGCCACGCACAGGCTACCCTGATGCTGGTCCTGGCTTTGGAGCGCACGTGACAAGAATTGATCCACAAAGCCCGCACGCTGAGCCCACACGCCATTACCCACGCGCAGGATACCCTGATGCTGGTCCTGGCTTTGGAGCGCACATGACAAGATTTGATCCACAAAGCCCACACGCTGAGCCCACACGCCATTACCCACGCGCAGGATACCCTGATGCCGGTCCTGGCCTAGGAGCGCCCATGGCCAGCGCACCCATGGGTGGATACGGAGGAGGCCCTGCTGCTGGCGGGGCTGCCATGCGTTACCGCCCCTACTAGATGTGTGTGTGATGTGGCTGGTGCAAAGGAGAACACCGGACAAGGTAAGGAGCGTACTAGGAATCGGGTAGGGTTTGCGGGTGCATGGAGGTGTGCATCCGTAGGGGGTACACATGAGGAGTTCTTAGTGCCCGTTCTAAGAACATTGGGGTCCTAAGGGTGCACACGAACATCCTTAGTGTTCATACTAGGAAGACTGGAGGCCCTATTGTTCAAGATAGGAACACAGGAGTCCCTTCCTTCTTTCGATTCCTGTGCGTGCATGGTATTCAGGTTTACGTCTGTATTGGTATTCAAGTGTACATGTTAGAATTTATGAGTAAAGATGCCAAGGCGTTTGTGGAGACAGGAGGGTGTGAATAGAATGCAGAAGTGTGTGTGTGCGTGTGTGTATGTGTGTGTGTGTGTGTGTGTGCGCGCGCGCGGTTGGTGGCTTGGGTCAAAGAGAACAAGTGTTGGTTGGATTAGGCGTTGCGATAGCAGGGATAGTTTCTGGTACAAGGTCAAGGATTTCTGTGTAGGAGTGAGAATAAAATTGAGTGTGGGGCAAGGGTTTCTTTCTAAACAAGGGTTCGGGCTGGGTACGTATGAAAGGGCGTTCAGCAATTGATTAGGGTTTGCCAGAACCGTATATGTACGCCGTACATGACTGTAATTTTAATGAGTTCCCTGCCAAAGATACCAAAGATTATACACCATATGTTTATGGTTCTGGCCACGACTTAAAAAGGCGGAAGGCAAGTAAATGTCAGGAAGGAGTGCATCTTGGCACCTACGCTAATTGGACGCATCTGCTACGATGTGCCTGTGGTGTGAAAAGGAAGAACAATTCCCCCCAATCAGTTCTGTACAGCATGCTTGCTTTGTGAGTGTATGTGCTGTACCCTTGCGCGTGCTTGGACGCTGTGTCCTCGCCTGTGAGTGTTGGTCAGGCATGTTTAAGTTTGACCTCTAATTGAGTTCAGATCTGACACAAGTGACGATCAGCACACACAAGCAGACTGGCTCCTGCTCCGATCCACTCTCTATGCTTTGCATGCATGTTGTCTGTGTGCGCCTTGGTCGAGGCTTGCCGCCCAGACTCCCATCCTGCAAGTGTGTTCAGACTGTATGCTTCATTCTCTCAGAGGCAGTTAGGCGTGCATCTGTGATTCCGTTTTTGCAAGCGTTTGCTTTTTTTGTGTGCTTCATTCTCACAGGCAGTTAGAAGTGCAGCTGTGATTTCCTTCTTGCAAGTGCAGGCCCGTTGCAAGTGAGGACGTAAGCAGGCAGACCCCGTGCTAGGCCAAGCAGACAGGCTTAGCAGGCTTGCAGGCAGAGGACGTAAGCAGGCAGGCTTAGCTGACTAGCAGGCAGAGGACATAAGCAAGCAGGCTTAGCTGGCTAGCAGGCAGGCCCCCAACGCTAGGCCAGACAGGGAAGGAGAGGATGGAGCAAGGAGGGAGGACAGATGGCGAATGTTTGGCAGAACCCGAGCTAGGCCAGGATAGCAGGAGGGTAGCAAGAGGAGAGCAACAGGAGGAGGAGGAGGAGAAGCAGAGGTTGGGCAGACAGGAATTAGAAAGAAAGGAAAAAGGATAGGAGGGGAGGGGAGGAGGAGGGACGAAAGAAGTAGGTTCCCTGGAAGCTGGCCTTAATAGGGGAGGAGGAATGTTAGGTTAGGGAGGAGGGGGCAAGTGTCACAGGAGAGGAAACACGTTGTAGGACGCAACATGAGACCGAAGTTGTTAAGTGTACGGGAGGGGTCTTTTCTCAATCCTGCTCTCCCTTTTGCTGCGCACGTCGGACTTACATTATAGCATAAGTTAAGTAGTGAGGGGCTCTTTGCACGTTCTGACCGTTTTGAGCGACGTGCTTGCTTATTGCTGTGTGTTGTTTGTTTGTTTGCGTGCGTGTGTGTATGTTGTGTGCGTGTGTGTGCCTCATTCCTGCCTTTCACTCTGTGTGGCAGGGCCACCGCTCAAACATGTGGCACAAAAGCCACCCCTTCTGCACAAAAGCAATGCTGCACTTGAACGGTGTTTCAGGCAACTGCAGGTGCTTTAACCATCTCTCTCTCTCTCTCTCTCTCTCTCTCTCTCTCTCTCCATCTTTCCCTCCGGGACCAGGTACGAGGCTTCCGCAAGCTCCCTGGTTGTGGTAATGGGAGAATGCATGGTGCGACACTTTTGGCTACTTTCTTTTACCAAACTGGCTGTGTCAATACCATCAGAGCTGTTTGTTTGTTCAGCCGCTGCACTAGCTGCCTCATTTATTAACCAGACGTGCTTATAGCCTTGATTCTACCTTCCTTCGTGTAGTAGCAAACGCGTAACTAATAAGCCATGAAATTAGGCTGGGCTAAGATTGTACTGAGCTTGTGCTTTGATTGCCACCTGTTTTCATGCAAGCAACAGGCACGTGATAAATGCCTTGATTTCTACAAACTACAACCAACACCAGCGTGTCAGGGTCTGCATGAGCAGGAAAGGTGAAAGTGAGTGCCACAGTCACAGTGACCCCAATGATGATGTGATGCGACAGACCAGCTTGCAGCATGACCAGCTTGCAACATGGTCGATTGAGTGAAGGGAAGTAGGAATAGAAAGGCAGAGCAAAGAAGTTCGACGATAAACAAAAAGCTTGTGATGTACATCAAATTGTTAGAGAGCATAAGGCTTTACAAACAGGGTTTGCAAAGGTGGTAGCTGGCAACAATAACGTTGAGGTGGTCTCAGCATCAAAGAAAATGTAAGAGGGAAAGCAAAAGTGAAGAGCATAATAGACACAAGCAGCAGCAAGGAGATAACGGGTAATTACCAACATAATTGCTGTGGTCAATCAAGGATGAAGGGCATTTGGAAGTGGTGTTGATGGTACGCCCATTGAAGCCGCGGCTTGATGCGTTTAATGCCGCTGTTATAAACTGTTATTTACAGCGTAGTTACACACTCTAGATTGTTTGTTGTTTAGTTTAGTTTGGATTACAAAGGCCTCCAGCCTGGCATGGCTGCTCAACCTATAGGTCCCAACAAATAAGGTAAAGTAAGGTTACATCGCTATATATGCCTCCGGTGGGCATCCGAGCAGAAGCTTGATAAAAAGCCTGTAACCAAACAAAAAAACGCTAGAAAAATTAAGGGAACAGGGCTAGGCACTAAGCTACAAAAGAGGCAACACCAGAAATATCAGGTTGGTTCATAAAGGTCCTCAAACGAGATGGGCCGTCCTCAAATCGAGGTGGGAAGGGTAAGGGTAAGGGTTACACAGCTATATCCGCCAGCGAGGGCAGTTGAGCTATAGCAAAAAAAAAAAAAGGCAGCTTCAAGAAGAGAAGGAGGCCAGACTGAACAAGACACCAGAAAAAGAGAC
>Ga0307947_1001474_pt1 | contig 18629 bp, 17 predicted proteins | sample OrgLakmetagen232_FD_201840 | JGI IMG/M metagenome (GOLD analysis project Ga0307947, IMG submission 201840) | Saline water microbial communities from Organic Lake, Antarctica - #232 | ecosystem: Environmental > Aquatic > Non-marine Saline and Alkaline > Saline | place: Antarctica: Organic Lake...
CATATACACACACATAGGCAATGAAGCACACATAGGAACACACATACACACACATACACACACATAGGCAATGAAGCACACATATAAACACACATACACACATACATAGGCAATGAAGCACACATATAAACACACATACACACACATAAGCAATGAAGCACACATATAAACACACATACACACACATACACACACACATAGGCAATGAAGCACACATATAACACACATACATAGGCAATGAAGCACACATATAAACACACATACACACACATACACACACATAGGCAATGAAGCACACATATAAACACACATACATAGGCAATGAAGCACACATATAAACCCACAAACACACACACATAGGCAATGAAGCACACATATAAACACACACAGGCATACAACGCATCACAAACTCCCTCCCACGCATACCAACAACGCATCTTCAAGTTTCCTGTGAAATTACGCCAGCTCTGCCAGCTACACACATAGGCAATAATATTCACATACACACACAGTAGACACATCACATGGTAGGCACCACAGACAGATCACAAGTCAGGCTCCACCAGGCACACACACACACACATACACACACACGCACGCACGCACACACATACACGCACGTACACATACACGCACACACATACACGCACACACACACACACGCACGCACGCACACACACATTCACAAGCACACAGTAGAACCCATCACATGGTAGGCACCACATACAGATTACAAGCCAGGCTCCACCAAAGCTCCACCAAAGCTCCTGTGCCCACCCATACTACCATACAGAGATATCTGATGGACGCCACAATTACTCCATTCTCCACTTCTCAGACCGAGCCTCACACTCACCCAAACCCCCTGCCCCCATATGGATATCTGATGGACACCACAATTACTCCATTCTTCACTTTTGAAACTGACCCTCACACTCACCAGAACTCCTTGCCCCCGTCAGGGTATCCAATGGACACTACCACGAGCTTGTAGCCGGCAGCATCCAGTTGGGGCTTAATAGAGAGCAGGTTGTTGGCCTGCTCCTGCAGGATGGATGGCAAAATAAAACACAATGTGCCTGCAGTTGTGAGCCGTTAAAGGCGTGCTCCTGCGGGAATGGGCAAAATTTAACATAATGTGCATATTTGTGAGCCTTTAAAGGCGTGCTCCTATAGGAGTGGCAGATTGTAGAAAAATGCACGTTTCAAATTCAAGGCATCTTGTTGAGAGGCCACGACGCTTGCATGTTCCTGCACATTGCAAAGTAAAGGCGTTCAACCAAGTTAGCTTTTGCGTCCCTCACGGGGCAAACCCGTGAGGGAGGCGCTAGGAATACGCGATTGCGATCGCGAATTCAGTCAGAAGTCGCTTATTACGGAGCGCTTATAGCTACCAGGATCTTCAGATTCAAAAGTGGTCGCTAGACAATTTTGTTTTTTTAAAGTTGCTCCTTCAGAATCGAAAAAAGCAGAAAACAAACAAGAAAAATGACGCAGTGCAAACAACTGCCCACGTCTGTGCCTGCGCAAATTACCAACTGGTTACTTACACACACACACACAGGTTGGAGCAACTGTGTTACACATCACCACATATACGCACACACACACACACACACACACACACACACACATGTTGGAGCAACTTTGTTACACATCACATACACACACAAACTTGTGCTCATAGTTAAGCACTCGTGTGTACATGGACCCTGGCCGGATCTCGCGGAAAAAGAAATTGTGTACCCCTTTGTAGCCTGACAGAAATATCTGTTTGTCAGCTCTTGCAGGTGAGATTGAATGTGGCTTTGCATCAACTCAACAGTGCATCAACTCAACCGTGCATCACCATTTTTTAAGCAGAGGGGCGTAGACAAATGAAACGACGTGGTTGCAGAGCCTGCATAGCTGCACAACTAAGATTGGCCAGATCCAAGTACATAAGGTGTGTATACGGTGTTTTTGGCAGGAAAACCACCAAATATACGGTCATGTACGGTGTATATATATGCTTCTGGCCAACCCTGTGCGTAACTGCAGGTAATGATGATGACATCATTTAAGTCGTATTCAGCAAAGGGGTCAGCCAAGATGGCACAAAAAGCGAAATAGGTACTCGCCCAGCGCAGGGGTCGGCCAAGACTAGATTGAGAAGGTAGGATCAGTTTAAGCACTCATCCAGCACAGGGTTGGCCAAGACGGATAAGTAGGAAAAAGTATCCTGATTACTCACCCAGCACAGGGGTCAGCCAAGATGGCGCAGCAGGCCCAGCACTGTTCTGCCCTGCACCACGTCTTGCACAGACTCCTTCGTACCATTGGTGCGTGTCAGCACCAAAGGACCTGCCCTGTAGTTGTGTGTGTGTGTGTGTGTGTGTGTGTGTGGTTGCATGTGTGCGTGCGTGAATACATGCGTGAGTGTGTGTGTTGTGTATGTGTGTGTTGTGTATGTGTGTGTGTCGTGTATGTGTGCGTTGTGTGTGTGCGTGTGTGCACGTGTGCGTGTGTGTGTGCACGTGTAAGCATATGGGCGTGCGTGCGTGCGTGCGTGCGTGCGTGCGTGCGTGCGTGTGTGTGTGTGTGTGTGTGTGTGTGTGTGTGTGTGTGTGTGTGTGTGTGTGTGTGTGTGTGTGTGTGTGTGTGTGTGTGTGTGTGTGTGTGTGTGTGTGTGTGTGTGTGTGTGTGTGAACACAGTTTATACACATTTCAGCTTACCTTTGTACCACAGCAGGCACCTCGGAGCTAGCTGCGGCAGCTCTGGTCTGCAGGCCCTTGGTCACCTTCGAAATTGGCCACACAAACAGTTCAGCTTGGAAAAGACCAAACGAGAGACACATCAAACAATTGAAAATACAGCCAGTAGCAGTCCATTCCCGCGCACCGGCTTCTGCGCAGAGAGGGAGAACGAAAGCTTGGTTGCGTTGCACTTTGTCGCTCCAGCGAAACTCGCAGCGCGTGTGCGAAGCATCATTTTATATACTTTTAGGTTTCTCGATTAATCGATTGAGTTTTGTGTGACCTTTCATCTCCAGCTCTCTTTTTGCTACCCAATTTCAATTAATTAACCTATTCTCATTTTCTTTTGAGATCCTCACCTAACGCAAAGGCCTTTCTCTCAAACGATGCGCCTCTTTTTCCTCTTTTCAATCTGCGGGCTCCTGTGCCTTGTAGCAAGCCAGTTAGGCGCTGATGTGATTCTGCAGCAGGCAATGGCACAAGCCAGAGTGCCCGAGGAAGTCACAGACCGTGCAAGCAGGGACGCCCTCACAAACTTTGACAGCATCAGAAGCATGGAGGACCCTCTGCGGACTGCGGTGAGTATGTAGACCAGTAGAAAATACACCTGTTTCCATGGATAACTTTGGTTGATGTACTGGTTTTGTGATAATAGATGTGATCTGAAATAAGTTGGTGCTTTTATTTCTGACGGCTGCTTCTCTCGCTGTTTGCTGTTATCCCATTTAGTTCTGCTTCAATCGGCTCAATCAATTTAAGTACATACAAGCTGCAGAAGAAGAGCGTGGTGCTCTCTCTTCTTCACCCTCCAAAGCGGGGTATCATGATAGTACACTTACGATCCCCGCAGGTAGCTGCGACGCGAGTGGACGCTCACAACTACGATAAAGTAGCAAACACGCTGGCAGGCGCGTTAGCAGACTGGAACGGGCAAGAGTGGATAGCCGCTCCAAAGGTGCACGCCTTATTGTGTTCACACAGTTCATATTAGTTTTTAATTAAGCACCAATGCGTGCGTACTTGGGAAAAGGGTTGCTTCCTTTTTGTCAACCCCTATGCATTCTCAAAAAAAGTGGTATGATGCTGTATAATGTCAGTAAGGAGACCAACAGAGACTCGCAATGGAACAGCCTTGGTGTACAAGCAAGATTGCTCCCTGTTTTCCCCCTTGTGTTTAGAGGCGGCAATTCATCATGTCAACTCTGCCAGGATTTGAGCATGTTGGCAGATCTAAAGCAAAGCATCCAACTACCCATATCGGAGGTGACCATTTTTTTCCCTTTTCTTTACAACCCTGACACACAGCTTCGAGCCTCAATATCAAAATGCTTGCACTTAATCCAAGTGTCCAGTTCCCAAACCAAAAAACACAGGCATCATCTGGCGTCTACACTTGATAAAATGGAAATCGTAGCTCTTGTGCCACTCTTTTCTGCAGGATCCTGACGCTCCGGTTGCAGCATGGCCTCCCAAAGATACGGAAGACACAGGGGTGCCTGCTCCAACGTCTCTCCTGGTTTCTGAACTTACGGCAGCTAAAGCCCAGCCTATTCCTTCTCAGGTGCGTTTGATGGTAGCTGGAGGCTCTTAAATTTCTGTGTGTGTGTGTGATCTTAGTGATCCGTTAGTAGCCTCTCCTGATCTCTGGTGCCAAGCGTAGATAGAACAATGTGTCAGCCTGAATGGCTCCGAACCACTCTGAATCTGCCTCAAGCATGTGCTCTTTGAACGCACACACAGGTGGATCGGAGCAATCCAGCCAGTGATCACTGCTGTGGTCTGTTGGAGCGTGCCGGTTTTCGGAGCAATTTACCTGTGTTTGTTGTCAATACACTGGGGCCTGTGGTGATCCCTGTGCGCTCTAGCGTACGTGCTCATATGTGCACGTGTGGGGCGGCCTTTGCAGGTATGTGTGTGTGCGTGTGTGTGCACGTGATTGTTTGATTGTGTCTTGAATGTGTGTGCCGGGTTATATGGACCTGAGGGGTGTTTGGGTTGCAGAGTGCACAAGATCAAGGTAGAGAATTCAAGAATGTTAGGCACATATTGATGCTTGTGTTTCGTGTTCAACAAGAGAGCTATGAAATACAAAGTACGAACCAGTATGCTGGCAACCAAAAAAGTGTTACGGGTTAAATGGATGCTTCAACAACGAGCCTCCCAGAGCCTGCGCGCAGACATGGAATTCTGGGATTAGAGTTAATCTTGTATTTGTAGGCCTTTAGCTTGGGAAAGGCAAAAGCTTTCCATTGTATTTTGCGAGGTGTTTCTCTGGCGTGCTCCATATGTTGCCTGTGTTGCATGTGTTGCCTCTTGCCTGTGTTCCATGTGCTGCATATTCTGTCTGTGTTACATGTGCTGCATCTTACCTTTGTTCCATGTTCTGCCTCTTACCTGTGTCCCATGTGCTGCATCTTGCCTGTGCTACATGTGCTCCATATTTTGCCTGTGTTGCAAGTGCTCCATATTCCTATGTTCTCATGTGCTGCATCTTGCCTGTGCTACATGTGCTGCATCTTGCCTGTGTTTGCAAGTGCTCCATTTTTTGCCTGTGTTACATGTACTGCATATTATGTCTGTGTTCCATGTGCTGCATCTTGCCTGTGCTACATGTGCTGCATCTTGTCTGTGTTTGCGAGTGCTCCATTTTTTGCCTGTGTTACATGTACTGCATCTTCCTGTGTTCCATGTGCTGCATCTTACCTGTGCTACATGTGCTGCATCTTGTGTTTGCCTGTGCCACAGGTCTGGCATACTTTCCCAAACTTTTCTGTAAGAAATGGTACCCTAAAATGTTTAGCTCACTCAAACTTCTACCCTCTGTTCCACACCCGACTTGCAGCAATGGGAGGGGGTGCTGCAGAAGACTATGATGGGTACATGAGTGTGAAGATCAGAGGATCCTCCTCTGCTGTACAGGTAGGTATTGCTTTGGCTACAAGGTAAGAAAGACTATTGGAAAAACAGGGATTAAAAAGGAGGGATCACGCCAAGGGTACTGAAGTGTGACGTGTTTTTCTGCTGTCCAGGTACGTGTGAACCAAAACACCTTTGGCTATCAGAAAGCAAGAAATTAATCAAGAGCGTTCGCATTGGTAGTGCCAGCATACCCAGCATTTTCTGGTGATCATGAAGTATGGTATGTACAAAGGTGCCAAATAAAAAACCTTCCCATTGTTGAAGTGAAGCCACCGTTTGCTGAGGCTCTGGCCAGTGCAAGCACTACTACTCTTTGCTGAGCACTCTTTGCTGAGCACTCTTTGCTGAGCACTCTTTGCTGAGCACTACTACTCTTTCCTTGTGCATGCTGGCCAGTGCGAGCACTGCTACTCTTTCCTTGTGCACGCTGGCCAGTATGAGCACTGCTACTCTTTCCTTGTGCACGCTGGCCAGTATGAGCACTGCTACTCTTTCCATGTGCATGCTGGCCAGTATGAGCACTGCTACTCTTTCCTTGTGCACGCTGGCCAGTATGAGCACTGCTACTCTTTCCCTTGTGCATGCTGGACAGTATGAGCACTGCTACTCTTTCCCTCGTGCATGCTGCACCCAATCAGCATAAAGTCATGGGCTCTCTAAAAGAATCTCTTGTAACTAAGGTTTGGTGTAGCCGCTGCTGACAACTAGTACGATTCTCGCTGGGGTCGAAAGCACCCAGTGCTAAATGTGGTGAGTCAATATGTCAATACATGCAACGGATCTTCGACGCAGAAATGACTTAGGTGCCTATTCCCCTAAGTAAGGTCAAGATCTTGATGGGTGTTGTCAATAAACACGTGGATTTATCTGTGCATGAATGTGGAGGTGTGTGACTCATTTACTTTGTATGTGACACACCTATTTTTTGTGTGTGACACGCCTACTTTGTGGAAGGCTTGAGTAGAGTTGTGGTTGTGGTGATGGAGGTGGTGGGTGAGGCAGCAGGAATGTGAAGGTCACATGTGTGTGTTGTGTGTGCGTGCGTGTGCGTGTGTGTGTGTGTGTGTGTGTGTGTGTGTGTGTGTGTGTGTTTTACGAAATATGGCAGTTCATGCAGTAATGCTTGTGTATGTGTGTGTGTGTGTGTGTGCGTGTGTGTGTGTGCGTGTGCGTGTGTGTGTGTGTTTTACAAAATATGGCAATTCATGCAGTAATGCTTCAAGGCAAAAATCTTGATTGTCTTTTAAAAATCAACCTGTTATGTGGATTCACATTTGGTGGCTACTATGCAGCATGTGAAAAAGCAGCTGGGAATTAAGCTCAAGTGGCCCAAAAAGGAGGAAGAGGAGGAGGAAGAGGAGGAAGAGGTGAAGAAGCAGGGAGATCGCAAGGTGATCGCACTTAGTTGTAGCAATCCAATCCTAGCAGTTGTATGAGGCAAACTTTTTGATCTGCTTGAAATGAAGCAATGGATGGATAATAAGAAATAGTTGAGTTGGCCAGAACCATACAAAAGTACGGTGTATGCACAGTAATTTTAGCAGGGAAATGTCTATATATACGGTCTTGGCCAAACCTAGCAATGATGCACATCCCCCAATATCAAGGAAAGAGAGCCACTTAGGTATCAAGCGCAATAGTGTACCTTGTAGTAGGGAGTTTGCTATCTCCCCTTGATCTATGAAATCCGCACTAGCATGTTTTGTTCACACTAGCGTGTCATCTTGCATACAATCCCAGAGGGGGTTGACTGGCCAAATTGCAGGATATGTTCCTTCCTAATTTTTTTTCCCACTTGCAACCATGCCAACCTAAATATTGTCAAGAAAGATTACGTTCACCAAAAAATGGTGAACATCGGATGACCCCAGATCACACTTCTGGCCTCAGATCAAATCAAATGGGCCCACAGCTCCGCCCTGGGACCATTTCTCATTCTCAAAACTAGGTATTTACGAATTACTTATACCATGCGACCATCCTGCATGTTCCAAAATAAGATACAGGGATGTCTATAAATTGCCTTTTTGGCACCTTCTTGGCTGATTTTCTCATGATTTTCTTTTAGGGAAGTGGCTGGAATTCTGTATCTCACTGATCAGTGGATCTTTTCCCCTCATTTTTTTTGCAATGATGTTATTTATAGAATAAAGTCAAATTCAATTATAATGACATGATTTGGTGCAGCGGTTAGTCAGATCCAGCATACGGGTGCCTGAAAAGTAGGGTCCACGCTGCGGCCGATTTGGCATAAGGGCCCACGTTTGCTTTGATGAAACTCAACTGCCCTGCTGCTGTTGTAGCATGGGCTACCATTTAGAGCCATGTTTGACTTTAGCAAACGATAGCCCGCATACTCTGGGAACATTTGAAAAACACCACACCACAATTTGAGGGGTCAGTCGTTCCCCTCTGATACAATCCAATCTCCTAACGCTACTCAGTTTATGCGTCTTGCACAAAAAGTGCTAGTTTCGCTGTGTACACATGCAGAAAGCAAATTGATGCACGGGTATGCTGCTCAAACTGTTCCAAGCTGTAATCCTTTTTTTGCTGATACCCTCAGGCGCGTAAGCTATCATCTAAGGAAGAGGAAGAAGAGGAGGAGGAGGAGGACGAGGAGGATGAAGATGTGAGCGGAGATTTGAGTGGCGTTCCTCCTCTGGGCAAGAAACGCAAAGCCAGCTTAGCAGGTGAGTGTCAGTCTCCCCATATTGCCGGGCATGTTGGTCGAACAGGTGATCTGAATTAATGTTGGTCAAACAGGTGATCAGAATTAATGTTGGTCAAACAGGTGATCAGAATTAATGTTAATCAAACAGGTGATTCGAATTAATGTTGGTCAAACAGGTGATCCGAAATAATGTTGGTCAAACAGGTGAGCCAATTTAATGTTGGTCGAACAGGTGATCCAAATTAATGTTGGTCAAACAGGTGATCCAAAGCAGCTGGATATGTCAATAGAGAGAAGCAAAATAAAATGAAGAGGTAGAAATCAAAACAGAATCAGAAGAGGTAGCTCTCCTGTTTGCAAGAAAATACCTCGAGAGGAGATGCTTCTTTGCACAGTTGTACGCTTGGATACAACCTTTGATAGCAGAAGACACTGTGCTTATTTTAAACATGTTGCGATAACACACACACACTCCTCCAGGTGGGGCAAACACGCGCACACACATGCCCACACACATGTTTGAGCGTGTGTGTATATGCAAGCATATACACACACGCTCAAACACACACACACACTCACACACACACACAAACAAACAAGCACACACACCCACTCACACACACACGCACACACACAGGCACACACACGCACACACGCATTCACGCACACACGCATTCACGCACACACAAGCATAGGCGTCAGTAGTCGCACAAAACGACCCATACTATTCATCCTGGAACACACAGGAATGCCTGCCGCCAGTCATTTTGTACTGTGGGGCGGTGACGGTGACGGCACGCTGGGGATGAGAAATGCACTGGCCTATGACACGTCACGAGCTTTGGGGGAGTGGGCTCCAAGGGTCCAGAACTGCGAGCTGTTCGTGATCCAGGTTTGTGTGCGTGTTTTGTGCTTTGTTGGTCAAAGCCTGCTTGGTGTAGATTTTAAAAACTAACGGACAACAGCTATTTGTGATCTGGTTTCGTGTGCCGTTCATGCTGCCCTGTTTTTACATCCTGTTTGCCGAAAATCTGAAAGTCGTCCCCAAGAGAGAAACTCACGCTGGCAGTGAAAACATTTGAAGTTAATAGACATGAGCCTGAATCTACACGCCCTGAACTTGTACTTTATTAGGGCTGGCCAGGACCGTATATTAACGGTGTATTCGTGGTATTTCTGGCAGGGAAATCACGAATTCGTGTACAGTCATATGTGGTGTACGCACGGTTCTGGTTTACCCTATGCTTTAAGCACACACAATGTAGACACTGTTATCTGGATTGCATGTCTTTTGCCTAACACGACGTAGACGACAATAATGTCAATACACATTTTAAAAGGAAATAGAACAAAATGAAAATTATGCAGGTAGTGAAAATCCTCTCCCCACATTAACCAAGAAAAAAGGTTCACCTTAATACCAGGTACAGTAAACCTTCCCTCAGAGAAGGGAAGAGAGAGATATCATAATGAGGACCAGTAGGGTTGCAGGCTTGGTCTAACACCGGCTCCTGATGAGAGTTGGTAATGGTGCTGGAAGGGCACGTCTACATACACACACATACACACGCACACTCGAGGATAACATATTAAAATGCACACACAGACACACCAACACACATGCATACATACACACACATTCCTTTGCTCCTCTTATTTTATACAAATAGGACGGCCGCCCTTTGAGCTTAAATCACTACTATGGAAGCACACTCCTAATGGAGCGCATCAAGAGGGACAAGGATCGTGTCGACGTGCAAAAACTGAAGCCAGAGGCAGATTTGTCAGGTGAGTGTTTGATCTTTTTTTGTCAGGTGAGTGCTGATCTTTTGAGATCAGCAACTCAACTTTGCATGTGCGGGTTTTGCTGATAATATGAGATCTTACAGCTCAGATGTCCATGTGCGGGTTTTGCTGATCATTTGAGATCTTACAGCTCAGATGTTCAAGTGTGGGTTTTGCTGATCATTTGAGATCTTACAGCTCAACTGTTCATGTGTGGGTTTTGCTGATCATTTGAGATCTTACAGCTCAGATGTTCATGTGTGGGTTTTGCTGATCATTTGAGATCTTGCAGCTCAACTGTTCAACTTTTCGTGTATGGGTTTTGCCAAGGTGTCAAAGGGTACCAAAAGCCTTTCCTGAAATGCTACTGCGAGACGCCTACAGCTTCTGCAACCTTTTGCACTCTGAACAAAATGTTTAAAACACCACAATTGCAAATAATGCTCATAAGCTCTCAAGATGAGAAGATTGTGTGGACATGAATGCTGTCAAGCAGCAAATGCATCCAAAAATTGCTGCCCGTAGATGGCAGCATTTAGGACTATGATCAGAAAGTGTGCACGTGAAACGACACACACGTAACACATTGCACCTGTCTGCATGTGGCTATACTGGGGGTACAAGCAATAAGTGTGGACGTGTTAAACACACATGCACACTCATAACACATTGTCCTGGCCTACGTGAGGCTACATCTGGGGGTACAAGCAAAAAGTGTGGATGTGTTAAGCGCACATGCACACTCATAACACATTTTCCTGCAGGTGGCTACATCTGGGGCTAAGAGCGGAATGTGTGGACACGGTACAATACCAAAACGACGCTTTATTTCTGCCCGCAGGTGGCTACATCTGGGGCTACGAGCGTAACTTGTGGGACGATCTGAGGTTTTCACCCACACGGTTGAGAGGAGATGGACGGGGACTGACGTAAGTTGTAAACGTTGTGAACCTGACGCAAGTTGTGAGTCTGATTCTGAGACGTAAGTTGTGAGCTTGAGTCTGAGACGTAAGTTGTGAGCCTGACGTTACGTTAGTTGTGAACGTTGTGAACATGAAATTCACTGTGAGCCTGTGCCTGAGACGTTAGTTGTGAGCCTGACGCTAGTTGTAAAAATGACGTAGGTCGCCTAAACGTAAAAAGTAGAAGTTGAAAGCAAAATTGCAAGTCTGAAAAACAAGGTTGGCTCAAGAAGGCACCACTGGGCCCTGCTTGGGAAGTAAGTATAGGTTCAAGCTGGAGAAGATCAGCATGCATCAAGGAAAGATTCTTAAGTGCAATAACTAGCCAGAGCCCCATTGCACAATTGAAACTTAAACAGGAGACTGTAGCTGTAGTGATTTGAATTTTCATCTGTCTTTATCACTATGTGCTTGGCACAAGTAATAAAGTTGCACACACAAGCTCATGTATGTCCTAGGTTGGACTCTTACACACACATTGCTGTGTCGGGTACCGTACCACATTATGTTATACACACTTCCTTCACTGACACTGCTGTTCCAGGTACCTGATTGAATAACTGATTCATATGTTATCAGACACAAATTCTTTCACTGCCACTGCTCTCACTGTTCCAGGTACCTGATTGCTTAACTAATCCACATTTTGTTAGACGCAATTTCTTTTACTACCACTGCTCTCTGTATTCCAGGTACTCTCAACTGTTCCAGGTACCTGATTGACTGACTGTACCACATTTTGTTGGACGCAGTTTGTTCATTAGAAGGAACAGAATGAATAAGCCACGCAGGCACCGTAAAGAAACCGTTCCCCACATTAATTAAAGAAAAAGAGCTGCTCTGGTACCAGTTACCGTAAAACTTCTCCACCAAATATAATGAGAAAAGATCAATGGGAATCTGCAGGTTTGCAGGCTTGACCTGAACCCAAATCCTGATAAGAGTTGATGAGATTACCTTCCTTCATCATTACTGCTCTGTTCCAGGTACCTGATTGACTACCCCAAGATGAAGCAAGCCATTCGAGATCAGCAACGAGGCAAGCTGAGCGGGACAGCGCTGGAAATTGTCGCCTGGTCTGGAAGGTGTGTTTTATCAACAGTGTAAAATTCACAATATGAAAACTTAATTCCATTAAGTCAGGAGAGGGAAATTACAATTGGCCAACACCCAAGCATTAAAAGCAGTAGCAAAGAGGCAAGCTGAGCGGGATTGTGCTAAAGATCATCGCTTAGTGTATGCAACGTGGTCTGTGTTGAATTACACTTCCTAATTGGTCACTTCTAAGGAGTAACGGTGAGAAGTCTTGTCTATATGGAAGCAATTGTTCTTTGTCGTATGTTGAATTACACTTCCTAATCAGACACTTCTGGTAAGAGGACTTGTCGATAAGGAAGCAATTCTTTGTCGTATGTTGTTAGGTTACTTAGCAATCGGCAGTGGCAAGTGGGGCTTATAGGTGCCTGCACCTATGTGCCATTTTACCTTGTCGTTTCTACCAGCGTAGTTCTTTTTTTTTATTCTTGGTTGCCAAAGGCTGTTGTATCACGGCTACAATTTAACCAATTAGATCCGGTTGCAAGGTGACGTGTCCTGCAATGCATTCTTACTGTAGAATTAATGTGCAATATTATGACCTCGAAATAGTGCTTGTGTTAAGGAAACACTCTACTAGTGCTCAAAAGTGCTCACGCTAGCTAGCAGTGTCTAGCAATTGGTAGCCAATGTTACCGGAACTGCGTCTTCAGCACAACGCATACCGCAAATCTTTAACGTGCGCATTCTAATTCCTTGAAAGCTTTGCGATTCTTTCAAGGATCACGCCCTGACACACACACACTCAGTTTCCCCTTCGTAAATGCTTACTTCTTACCAATTTTATTAACGCAGGCGCACACACTCAGTTTCCCCTCGTAAATGTTAGCTTCTTACTATTTTTAATTTAAAACAACGCAGGCGCACACACTCAGTTTCCCCTCGTAAATGCTTGTTTCTTACTATTTTTTATTTACGCAGACGCACACACACTCAGTTTCCCCTCGTAAATGTTTGCTTCTTACCCTATATTATTTGATAACCAAGTGCGATCTAGGAGCTTAAAAACTCCTGTAATCAGAAAACATACACAGGCACATATACACTCACACATTTCTGCTGACACAGTTTTACAGCCTTGCTACACCTGGCAAAACTTATACTCGCGTGCACACGCTCCGTTCAATTTTGCTGTTTCCTCGTACTACCTACCCACAGCTACGTGGCAGCTGCAGAAGCATAAATTTTGCTGTTCCCTCGTACTACCTACCCACAGCTACATGGCAGCTGCAGAAGCAGCTTTGGTACGCGACCAGCCCCCACGAGATGCCACAAGGGCTCCCTCCTCAGGCTCTTGGCGAGCACTGGTGAATGAGACGGCTATGATCAACTACCTGCTGGCAACTGAGGTCACAAAGGTGTGTCAGCTACACATCAGAGAAAGAGAAGAAAAGAAAAAAACTACGCAGGCAGCTTTGTGACTGAGGTCACATAGGTGTGTCAGCTACACAAATGAAAATAAAGAGAGAACAATTACGCAGGCAGCTTTGTGACTGAGGTCACAAAGGTGCGTCTGCTACACAGAAGAGAAAAGAACAGGAAATAAAAACCGTAGGCAGTTTTGTGACTGAGGTCACGAAAATGTGTCAGGTACACAGAAGAGAAAAGAACAGAAAAGAAAAACTGCGTAGGCAGCTTTGTGACTGAAGTCACAAATGTGTGTCAGCTACACAGAAGAGAAAAATAAAGAAGGCTGGGCTGGGAGTGTTAACGCATCCAGCGTGATGAAGGGGCAGAGTGTACTACAATGACAAAAAATAAAAATTTGCAGGCAGTAAAACGCCACTCCCCACAAAAAATAAGGAAAAGAGTCATTTTGGTACCGGGTACCATAAAAATCCCTTACCAAAGAAAAGAGAGAAGAACCAATGAGTATCAGGAGGTCTGCACAGGCTAGGCCTGAAAACGGTTCCCAGTGAAAGACTGTACTGATGAACATTAACGATGTTATGCAAGTTGCGACACACAAAGATTTTCAGCAGCCTGCTAAAGACAAGAAACTGAATATAAACCAGTGGGAGGCTCACCTGATTGAGTTTAAATTCTGTCAAAACACTAGGCCTGATCCTCAATTTCAGAAGGCAAAAGCACATCACAGCGTGCTTATCTCCTACATAGACATGGATATAGGGAAGTCAAGCTCCACGCGATCCTCGTTGGAGTAATTGAGACTATCTACAAAGACCATACAGACAAACCTCTGGTAGACCTCAATCTGGATTGCCATAAGATTAAAAAGCTGACACACAAACTGAATGAACACTCCATTAGACATGCATCTACACTCATAAGAACGAGTTGTGCACTGCAAAACAACTTAAGAAACAACAGTCAAAGTGCGGATCTGGGTGCCACGCCACACAACCCCCTTGACCAACATTAGTATTTTTCTTTTGTTTGTTTGCGCGGAGGGGGGCTGCCTGGTACGGGCACCTACGGAACCCCTTTCCTAATCATGCTGGCTGTATCATCACTACCAGCGGCCTTTTCTTTTCTTTCTTTGTGATGCTATACATTGACGGGAAATGAAGCAAGGTTCTGCCAGGCGAGGTTATATGGATCTCATTTCTGGAAGTGTGATCTAGATGGGTGTGACCTAGATACCTTTAGGAACCTGTGTGTGATCTGACGGTTCACTGCATGCAAGAAGGCTTGTATTGACTCAATTGCCGCCAAATGAGAGCAAACAACACACAAGAATTTGTTACCATGACTCTGCATGACTCCAAGATATTTATGTCAAAATGTCAAAAAGGGCACGCTTATAACAAGTAATATCATGTCACTTGTTTTCTGTGTGCAGAACCCAGACGGCTTCCGTGGAAGTATCTACATGAACAAGGTGGGCAACTGAACGACCTGGTTTCAGAAGATTACCATATAGCACATAGAAGATCACCATATAGCACAAGGAAGGTCACCATGTAGCACAAAAAACTCAGAGAGCGTACTTTGCCGAATCGACTGCCAAACTCGGATTTCTCTACCTCTGTTGTGGAAAGATGCCCTCGCTCTAGTTTGAATATCCTCCTCCTGGTTTGCTGCCTTACACTAGAACCTCAAGATGTACAGCGCAACGAGTTTCTCTTGTGCCGCAGGACAAAGGAAAGCCATTGCACGTTGGACCCATCTGGGATTACAACGAAGCATTTGGAATGTGCTGTGGGTATCCGATCACAGGCTACGAAAATAAGGTGGGTGGTTTGGGCTGAATGGCTGGTTAGTTTTTTGTGCCTAACTTGGATTACAACAAAGCTTTTGGAATGTGCTGTGGGTATTCAATCACAGGCTACGAAAATATGGTGGGTGGTTTGAGAGAAATAGTTTTTTACGAGTAGCCAAAGTTTGATAAACAAAGTAAAAGACTTGTGAGGTCACCTCCCCTCCTTTTGCTCTAGTCATTTTGAACAGCAGATTCTAATTCAAGGACACTTCCTGCAGAAGGGATGAATTAGATGTGATGAGCGACGTGTGATGAGTGACGTACGTGTGATGAGTGACGTGTGATGAGTGACGTGTGATGAGTGACGAATTAGATGTGATGCACAAGATGCTACGACCTCACGGACCCTTTTAAAACTTTGAACAACTTGGATAGCTTGGACTGCTTTGGACCACTTTTATTGTTCGTTTGGTAGCTGCTCTGCTGTGGTGGAGTCTTACAATACCCAACACCAGTACTACTCTGTTGTGGTGAAGTCTTAGATATTGCAAGCAGCTACTGTCCTGATTTTTGGACGTGGTATTTGTAGGGTTGGCCAAAACCATACATACATACGTATATACGGTGTATATACAATATTTCTAGCAGGTAAATTACCATACAAACGGCCATATACGGTTCTGGCCAACCCCAGGTATTTGCCATTGATTCTCCTCATTGACCTTATGTCCCCTTTTCCAAATATCCCAACCAGGGCATCAGCAACGGTACAAGTGGGGGCAGCGCCATTTCTCCTGAAGGCTTCCGTTTTAACATATGTGATGAGCCTCGTCGTTGTGTTGAAGACCCTGTGGACGGTATCTCCCTGTGGTTTAGAGCAATCTGGCGCAGGGTGCGTGAATTTGCTTGCATGTGCCTGGATCGTGTGCGCCTCATGCACACATGCTTAACTAAAATTGTAGTGAATATGCACATGAATTGGAAATCGGTGCGATTATGTGTGAGTGAGTAAGGCAACTTAGAGATCGTTGTGCATAGAGTGTGTGTGTGAGTACGTCAACTTAGAGATCGTTGTGCATAAAGTAGGGATGTGTGTGTGTGTTTGTGTGTGTGTGTGTGTGTGTTTGTGTGTGTGTTTGTGTGTGTACGTCAACTGAGAGATCGCTGTGCATTAAGGGGGTTTGATTAGGTGTGTGCTTAAAGGAACTAAGAGAGTACTCTACATTCCGTGTGCATGAAATTGGGTCTGTCGTCTAAACAGTATATAAATCACCATCCTGTGTGACGTCACCCTGTTGTGACGTACGTCAACCCTAAGTGTGACGTCACACTCCTCTGACATCGCCCTGCTGTGACGTTGAGTGTGATGTCACCCTCCTCTGACATTACCCTGCTGTGACGTTGAGTGTGATGTCACCCTCCTCTGACATCTCCCTGTTGTGACGTTAAGTGTGATGTCACCCTCCTGTGACATCACCCTGTTGTGACGTTAAGTGTGATGTCACCCTCCTGTGTGACGTCACCCTGTTGTGACGTTAAGTGTGATGTCACCCTCCTGTGTGACGTCACCCTGTTGTGACGTTAAGTGTGATGTCACCCTCCTGTGTGACGTCACCCTCCTGTGAGAGATCACTTTGTTGCGATGTGGGGACGCGCAGCAGGGAGCACGTTTGCTTCTGATTCACGAGCACTAGGAGCCAGCAGTTGGAGCTAATATTAAACGCTATGCTGGTAAGGATTGAGCATATGACGAAACACTTGCAGCTAGTGCTCCCACGTTACCTAGATCCCCCTCATAAGACAGTTGATGTTGCATGTATACAATTGCACACATGCATATTTGCACGCACCACATTCACAGGAGCCTGCATTTCGAGCCAATGTTGCAAAGCGGTGGAAGCAGCTGCGCAGCAGTGCAATCAGTGACGAATGGTTCAAAGCCAGGCTACGCACGTATTCTCAGGAGCTTGCATTTGCTGCACCCCGCAACTTCATGTGGGTAAACACGCACACAATGTAATGACATGTGGGTTGCCACGATAGGGAGGTTGCAGAGGGAAAAAAGGAAGACTTGAGTATGCAGGCAGCGAACATCACTCCACAATAATTAAGGAAAAGGAAGCCATTTTGGTACCGTTATATTAGTTTGCTGTAAGATTCTAGCAAAATAGGAAGAATGCAGGCTATCATGTCTCATTGCATCAATCGAGAATGTCACAGGCCATAGCTAGGGTTGGCCAGAACCATATATATACGGTTTACATACGGTATTTTTGGCAGGGAAATCACCAAATATACAGTCATATACGGTGTATATATACGGTTCTGGCCAACCCTAGCTAGGGCCTTTTTGACTAAGAACTCCATCACAAAGCAATTTCGGTCATTTTCAGCCTCATCTGCTCTGAGGCGCGTGAACACATCCACATAGCATACACTTAAGAAGGGGGAGAGACATATCCACATATCATACACTTACAAAGGGGAGGAGACACAAATCATACGCTTACCAAGGGGAAGAGTTTACTCTGATAGGGATCAGCATAATGCACAAAGAGCCACGACGTACGACTGGTGCTCATACTTGCCCCACCACAGACGCACCTGCATTTCACACATCAGCATGTCACACAGTCACACATCTTTTGTGACATGATACACATGGTTGGTGTATAAACCATTGCACATTCCCAACGTAACTCTTTTGGCCGCAACGCTGCGCTTCTCCTCATCACTGCTGCTCGTGATTGCCTTTGCACCCTGTGCGATACCCGCGCATCCTACATTCTTTGTAGGGTGTGCCACAATCATACAAACATGCATACACTTTATATATATACATATATACGCTTTACGGTATTTGTAGCAGGGAAATTCCGTACATACGGTCGTGCAAGTTGCACAGATACGGTTCTGGCCAACCCTAATTGTTTGCAAATGCCTATTACAGGCTCGTCCTCGTCACACACCGGCAAGTCGTTCACACTGCATACAGGCTCGTCACACACTGACAAGTCGTTCACCTGCATGTATGCACACTGCGGCACACACACCCTGCTACTCATCACACGTTGAAAAGTTGCATGTCGTTCACAGTACACAGTACACAGTAGTACACAGTACACAGTACACAGTACACAGTACACAGTACACAGTACACAGTAGTACACAGTACACAGTACAGAGTAGTGTACAGTACACAGTACACAGTACACAGTACACAGTACACAGTACACAGTACACAGTACACAGTACACAGTACACAGTACACAGTACACAGTACACAGTACACAGT
>Ga0307947_1001475_pt1 | contig 18625 bp, 17 predicted proteins | sample OrgLakmetagen232_FD_201840 | JGI IMG/M metagenome (GOLD analysis project Ga0307947, IMG submission 201840) | Saline water microbial communities from Organic Lake, Antarctica - #232 | ecosystem: Environmental > Aquatic > Non-marine Saline and Alkaline > Saline | place: Antarctica: Organic Lake...
GACTTGGCACTTGCTTCTTTGCGTTGTTTTGCTTTTGTGAGGGCCTGCAGCCCATTTTTGGTTTTGATCTCCCTCCACGGCAGCTTGGTGTAATGACAAAGCCTACAGCGAACTGTAGCATAGAACCTTGGGCATACGATGGAGCAGGGTTAAAAGCTAGATGCAAGACGTAGGATTGTAGATTACAGAGCATCGAATTGCACATGCTTGGAGGCACCTAAAATGCGAGCTGTAGCTGCAGCTAACAGCAATAATAACATGCACACCCCAAAGCAGCATGCATGCACGCCTTCCCACACATGCCGCTTGCTAGTAATGCAGTTGAAAAGATTTTGAGGCGTGAGTAGGTGCAGCATGTTTCCTTTGCAGCATACACAAGCAAGAATCTGAATATGTCCTTTTGCGCACCTTTCGATCGTCCACTGTCCACGACACCTGATTAATGCCTGGCGCCTACAAGCATGTGTGTCGCGCATGTTAATGTTAATGGCATTAATAGGTGCATCTTAAGCTGCAAGTTCTGGTGATTTTTTGCCGAACTTACTGCATGTCAATAGTATGGAGTGGTTTTGGCCAGCATTGAGCCCACGGGCAAGAATTGCGATGTGCAGGCAACAAGCTGTTGCATGCTGCTATGCTGCTATGTAATAATACACATTGACACCTGACAGGAAGAGATGATGCAGCATGCTGCTATGCAACAATACACATTGACACCTGACAGGAAGAGATGATGCAGCATGCTGCTATGCTGCTATGTAATAATACACATTGACACCTGACAGGAAGAGATGATGCATAGACATCCAACATGAAGAGAATACTGTAGTGAAGCCTTTACTGAAGGCATTGACTTCTCACAAGAGTAAAAGTTGAAGAAGGATCATGTTAAATTTCTTAAGTATAAGCAGTCAAGTGCTCGGCCACCTTTCATCTGAAGCGGCTAATAAGAACGTGCCTTAAACTCCTTTTAAGCGCTGCCCCACACATGCACGTTTTTGATGATATGTGGGTGTGTGTGCGCATGTGTGTGTGTGTGTGTGTGTGTGTGTGTGTGTGTGTGCAATGACAATGGTAGCCAGGATCTGGCGTTGTGCCTTCCCTTAGGCAGCCAATTGACTTTACATGTGTGTGTGTGTGCGAGTGTGTGTGTGTGTGTGTGTGCACGACAACAGCAGCCAGGATTTGATGTTGTTCCTTCAGCAACACGACAGTAGTCTTGGTCCGTTTACCTGAGGCGGCCTCCGCTTAGACTTGGCTAGGGCAATCTCTGCTTCGTCAGGAAGGCACGCCACTGCAGCTACCTGTCTCCAAGGTCCAACAGGAGCATGCCCTGATGCTGCATGGAGGAGGGAGGCTCCATGCAGCTGCTGCTGCCGCCATACCTGTGTGTGTGGATGTGTACAAACCTGTATGTGTGTATGTAACGTACATGTATGTGCGTGTTCTGTGTGCTTCTTGTGTTTGCTCAAACATGCGTGCACTTGTGTGTGTGTCACTGTGTGACCATGGTATCTTAGGTGTTTGCACTACGCACGTGTTTTAAGTTGAGAGTGCTTGGTTCCTAGTGCAAAAGCAATGTGACCACACTGTGCGATGTAAAATATGTAAAATACAACGACTAGACAATCAGGCGCTCGTGTAACGACAGAGAAGGACAGCCTTATTTATTTGCTAGCTAGCTGATGGGTACTAATATCAACTATCATGAGTTTCAGGTAAAGCCTGCACCCTCCTGATCCATCCTTTTCTGGTCCCCATTGGTCTTTTTCTTTTTTGTGGTGAGAGTTTTACGGTACCCGGTATCAAAGTGGCTGCTCTTTTTTTATTAATGTGGGGAGTGGTTTCCACTGCCTGCGTAAATTTCTTATCTGATTGGGCAACTCCTATGTTTTCTGCACACCTTTTTCATGCACGTGCTGCAACACACACACACTCTGTTACACGTGCACGCACGCACACACACACACATACACACACACACACAAAAACAGAGACACACTTACACGCAGTGTGCCATCCTTGGCTCCAGTCACAACCGCGCTTCCATTGTTGGAGAACACAATGAAGTGGATGTCCTTTTTGTGGCCCTCCTGCGATTGCATATGGGGAGGAATAATTACGCATGCAGGTACTTGTCAACAGACGGATAGCCTAGCGAAGAGAGTACTAATTGCGCCCGTAACAAGACGATGCAAAAGTTGTCATTGAACCAGTGATTATGGATTAGGTATCAAGTATACGTGCACCTATTGACACACTTGTAGGGTTGGCCAGAAACATATACCTAGATACGGTGTATACACAGTATTCTTGGCAGAGAAAGCACCACTATACGGTGGATTTATACGGTTATGGCCAACCCTACACACTTCAAGTTTAGCAACAGGAGTACTAGCTGCGTCCAGGCTGTTGATTTCCTCCAATCTGCTGCTGACACACTCACCAGCCGGGCAAACTCCACAGGAGCCTCGCCCCCATCTCCACTGAACCACTCCTCCAATCCAAGGACGCCCTCCCCTGCCTGATGCCCAAATACATCTGGGTCCACCCTCTTCAATCCCGCAGCATTCCTCGTGGGCGTTATATGATCCAGACCCTTCTCCGGCTGCTGCCCTAGATGCTGCTGCTGCTGCTGCTGCTGCTCACGCTCCTGCTGCTGCTGCTGCTGCTGTTGCTGCTGCTGCTCCTGCCGCTGCTCCTGCCGCTGCTCCTGCCGCTGCTGCTGCTGCTGCTGCTGCTGCTGCTGCTGCTGCTGCTGCTGCTGCTGTAGCTGCGCTGCTTGCCCATGCGCCGCCTTGAAGCGTGCCAGGGAATCCCAAAACCAAACATATGCAGCGGCGTCGCTCCCGCTTGCAAAGATGAAGGAGCCGTCAGGACTGAAACGACAGCAGATCAGGCCGGGTGCAACAAAACTGGGCCCTGCTTCTCCATCAACGCCACCCCCTGTGTGTGTGCACAAGTGCATGCAGTGCATAAGTGTGCGCACATGTATGTGTGTGCGCATGTGTGTGTGCGTGGATGTGAGTGCTTGTGGTGCATTTGTTTGTGTGTGTTCCTCAGGACCTATGAAACCGGTGTCAAAGAGTGAGAAAACACGTAGGTACCTTCATCTGCCCCTGTTGCAGCGTTGGCAGAGGCAGCAGGTCCGCCGGATGCCGCACCTGCATGCAGCACAGAGGCAGCCAGCTGTAAATTCGTGCAACAGATTAGCATGCACATTTTAGTTCTGGAGTAAGGGCTTCAGCACATTGATACCGCCCCAGACATATAGAGCGTGTGGTACTTGGCTGGTACTAATGGGCCTAACAACAGCGATTCAGCAGAAGTGAAAAAAACAGCTACTTTAGCAATTGAACACGATTAAAACCTTCTACTTTAGCAATTTAACCCTCACTCAGCCCCACCTCGCGTCCTTCCAGCAGCAGTAGCAGCAGGGCTGTTCCCTGCTGCCGCCGCAGCAGCAGCTGCGGCAGAGCCCCTAGTCATCCGCCCTTCCCCTAGCGGACCATACATGTGAACCCCTCTCTCGCCCCCTCCTCCCTGCCCGATTGGGTGCGCAGCCCGGACCCCTGCTGCCCCGCTTGTGTTCACCACCACTCTGAGCCTTCGACCAGCACCGGCAATCCCGTTTCCTTGTGACCCTGCTGCTGTTGTTGCTGCCGCTGCTTCTGCTGCAGGCACACTTGCTGCTGCTCCAGCAGGCTGCGCTTCTGCAGGTGCAGCCGCTGTTGGTGCTGCACCTGACCCTGCTGCTGCAGCTTCTCCCGCTGCAGGAATGCTTGCTGCTGTTCTGGCAGGCTGCGCGTCTCCAGGTGCAGCCGCCGTTGGAGCTGCACCTGATCCTGCTGCTCCTGCTTCTCCCGCTGCAGGAACACTTGCTGTTGTTCTGGCTGCAGGCAGCGCTTGTCCTGTCCCTGCTACTGTGGATGCTGAAGCTACCGTTGTTGCTGCACAGGCTCCTCCTCCTCCTGCACCTCTGGCCACCACACCTGCCTCCGATCCTTCCCCCCCTGCAGAGGGCACAATGGATATACCTGCTTCTGGTGCTGGCACACTTTCTACACGTGGCTGGTGGCCTTGCTTGGGGGTTGCTACAGTGCTGGACTGCAGGGGGGCTCCAAAATGAGGACTAGGGCGGAGGACGATGCAGGGAGGAGAGGAGGGATTCTGGGTGTTCCAGATCCTGCGTCACATGATATAGGGGCGACAGTGAAAAGGGTGCAAAAATGAGGGTTGGAGCGCAGGGAGATGCATTGAGAAGAGGAGGGATTCTGGTGTTCCAGATCCTGCGTCACTTGATAGGGGCAGAAGTCAAAAGGGTCTAAAATTGAGGAATGGAGCGCAGGACAATGCAGGGAGGATAGGAGAGGTTCTGGGTGTTCCAGATCATGCGTCACATGATAGGGGCGAAAGTCGAAAGGGTATAAAAATGAGGGTTGGAGGGCAGGGAGATGCAGGGAGGAGAGGAGGGAATCTCGGTGTTCCAGATCCTGTGTCACATGATATAGGGGCAAAAGTCAAAAGGGTATAAAAATGAGGGTTGGAGCGCAGGGAGATGCAGGGAGGAGAGGAGGGAATCTCGGTGTTCCAGATCCTGCGTCACATGATATAGGGGCAAAAGTCAAAAGGGTATAAAAATGAGGGTTGGAGCGCAGGGAGATGCAGGTAGGAAGTGACGATTTTGGTTCAAAATTTTGTGGCAGAGGGCAATAAGCAGGTTAGAAAGCAAAACAGCCATTTGACCGGTCATTCAATAAAAGTAATTTAATATTTTTGCACTTAAACAGGAGATTGTTCACAAGAACAGATGAAATCATGTTGATGAAGACATTTTTTGCATGATAGATTGACAACAGATCTTGTTGTTCTTGCATTACAACGTTTTTACAAGCGTTCAACCACCTAGCGCTAATTCCAGATCTTGAGAAAAAGCACATGACACTAGGTCCTTTCAAGCAGCCTTTCTCAAAACCGTGGCTGATGTCTTCTTCTCAATACATCGACAACTTTTTCTTAAATAAGAGCGCTTCCTTAATCCAGCCTGTAGAAGCTTGCTGCCCAAGCGCAACATGAATCCCCCATCCGAACTTCAAAGCCACACAAACGTTTGCGTTTGCGTGCGTGTGTGTGTGCGTGCGCACCTGCAGGTGCCATCAAAAGATGACGATAAGAGGACCCATGGCATCAGGGGCGAGAAGTGAAGAAAGGTGACAGCAGAAGTGTGGCCACACAGCACGGACACTGGGTGCCCCAGTGTACTATCCTGTGATGGAATGCAGGTTCAGAAAATGATTAGAATTCACAGCATGACTCCACCAGTGGCCACACAGCACGCAAACAGGGTGTCCAGCGTACTTTCCTATAGGAGCAACAGAGTGCGGGTTCAGTGAGCAATTAGTTTTTACAGCATGACTCCACCAGTGGCCACAAAGCACGGACACTGGGAGTCCAGCGTACTATCCTATAGGAGCAACAGAGTGCGGGTTCAGTAGGCGATTAGTTTTTACAGCATGACACAGCATAGATATTGGGTGTCCCAGTGTGCCGTATTGCAGGGGGGGGAACAGGAGCACACGAATGCAATTTTCATTGCTAACGCAGATCTTATCCATAAGCATAAATAAACGACAGCGCGCACGTGTGGCCACACAGCAAAGAAACCAGAGGCCGAAACGATTGTTGCTGCAGGAATGGCCTCAGACTAAGGTACCCAAATAATTAATACTATTAATAGCCCTACGATATACCAAATATTAAAATATGTACGGTATGAGTCTTATGCGCCGTTTTGGGTCCTTGCAACTCTGCAAGCCTGCAGCAGAAGGCACATGCGCACTGGCATGCTAAATGACGAGTCTTGTTGCAAAACGGCCTGGGGGAAGGGAGGGTGCCTACAACATTAGCGTGCCTGACATTTGTTAGAAAACCAAGATCAGCTCATACGCACAGACCTGCAGGCTCCACACGCGAATGCAACCGTCGTTGTCAGCAGCGGCAAGGAGGGTTCCCCCCGAAGGTTTGTTGATCACAAGGTCGTTAATCTCTGCGTCTGCGCCACGGCACGTGCACAGCAGCCTGCCTGTGTGGGCGCTCCTGGGTGGATAAGAAGAAACAGAGCGTGCGTAAAGGTGCTTAAGATGAGGAGGAGTAGGCAGTACGGTCAACAGACGGCATGATTTCTGCACCTGCACTGCCGCACGTGCTGGAAAGAAAGTTCAGGCAGGACGAGGGAAAGAAAGGGTAGGTAGGGCGACAAGAGGATGAGGTGATCTCTGCTTCTGCGCCACCACGCGTGAAAGGGTAGGTAGGACGAGGGAAAGAAAGGGCAGGTAGGACGACAAGAGGATGAGGTGATCTCTGCTTCTGCGCCACCACACGTGAAAGGGTAAGTAGACAAGGGAAAGAAAGGGCAGGCAGGACGACAAGAGGATGAGGTGATCTGAGGAGACACTCTCATCTCATTCAAACACCAGGGCCAGTCCATTTATCAAATATCAACTGTATAAGACTCAGCTGATTAGCATGCATCGCGGAGAGACTCTCAAACTCATTCAAACACCAGGGCCAGTCCATTATCAATCATCAACTGTATATGACTCAGCTGATCAGCGTGCATCGTGGAGAGACTCTCAAACTCATTCAAACACCGCCAAATTTCTGTTGAAGCCGACACAAGCAACTCTGAGAGTCGGTCAAAGAAAGTGCAATGAAGCGTGCATACCAAATCTTGACCAGCCAGTCATCTGCGCCTGTGACGATGTATCGGTCGTCCACAGCCAAGCAGTAAACCGCAAGCCTGTGTCCACGCAGTGTCCTGCAAGGTAAAAAGTAAACACTAAAACCCAAAGCTGCGCATGTACCCGAAGGAAACAGTGTTGTGCACTTTACGGTTGACGCCGTCAACCGTCATTTGACGGTCAGGCGTAATTTACGGTTTTGACCGTCAAAAACTAATCCTCAGGCGTAATTTACGGTGATGTAAATTTTTGATGTCTGACGGTCGGCTTTACAGTTATTTACGGTGGAAAACCGTCAGGAATTAGTTAGTTACGGTGGGAAACCGTCAGGGATTAGTAATTTACGGTGGGAAACTGTCAGCAGCTGGCCAGGCCGGGCCAGGCTCGACTGACTCAGGGCCACACGAGTCCTCTTGGCCTGATTACCGGAGGACATTTTATATTTATATCGCAAATCACAAATCGCAAATGTTGTTTGTGGGGAAATCGGAGCTTGAGTTGGCACTCTGAGCCACTGAGTACCTGACGCCGCACCGTTACTTACGATTTCCCACCGTCAGTATGAATATCACCGTTAATTACGGTTATGTGATGTAGACGTCATTTAAGCACCGTAATTAACGGTGCCATTTGTGATTGACGCCGTATATGCACAACACTGGAAGGAAAAAGGAGGCGGTGATTGTTACGTCAAAAGTTCTTTTGCTGTTGGGCAGGAAAGCACAAACAAGGCACGCCAATACCCGCCACACCAAGGCACCCCTGCAGCACCTTGCGAATTGCGCGATCTGTGGTCACACCTTAAGAATTGATAAAAGGAACAGAGATCGTCACTGTCAGGCAGCTGAGCCTCAGAACAGGTGGATTAACCCTGGGCACCTAAGAGTTGAGCACTGAATTGAATAGCTGAGCAATCAGTTGAATAGAGCTAAGCATTACAGAGGTTGAATCTGAGTGCTCAGATTCAGCCCTGGGCACCTAAGAGCTGAGCACTCAATTGAGTAGCTGAACACTCAGTTGAATAGAGCTAAGCACTGCTGAGGAGCTGAGCACTCAGACAAAGGGGGGCAGATACCTCCTTTGTGTCATAGGATCAGAGTTGCATAGCTAGAGAGCCGCCAGTGCAAAGTGCAAAGTACAAAGTGCAAAGTGCAAAGTGCAAAGTGCAAAGTGCAAAGTGCAAAGTACAGTCAAATGCATAGCACACAGGTCGTTCAGATGACCTGTGATCTGGCCTTTGTCACTGGGCATTTTGCATAGTGTAACGTCTTATGTCTTGATGTAAGCTGTTCCTGAATATGGCTGACAGTGATTCCACCAATCTATTAGATGGCGGAGCGCGAATAATAAAGACCCAAAGCTCATTGTGGGAGACGTACACATGCACACGAAAACAACATGATATCATACATGCACGTACACACGCACGCACGCACGCACGCACGCACGCACCGGGCGTGTCTCAAGGCCTTTGCAATTACGTTACTGTCAAGTTGCCGTGGTCGTGGCCAGCTGCTCAGAGGCATCAGCATACTCCTCCCCACCACACGCGGCGTGTGAAGCATGCAAGATGCATGGCTGTACTTGGGACGCGATGCTGCTGGCACGAGTGCGCTGCTGTGGGGGCTGTGCTTGTGCCGATCGTTGGTAGGAGGAGCGAGGGGGGACAAGGTTGCCTCCGGCAAAGTGCGGTGGCGCTCATGTTGTTGTTGCTGTTGTTGTTGTTGTTGTTGTTGCTGCAGCTGGTCATCTGAGGTGTGAGTGGGAAGCAAGGGGAGCTGCAGCAGCGAGTGGTGTCCATCTCCCAGCAGGGTGCGGATGCCCTGTGTATAATGTGCAACACGAAATGCACGAGACACGTGCATATCCAACACGAAATGCACGAGGCACGTGCATATGCAACACGAAATGCACGGGGCTAACGTGCATATGCAACACAAAATGCACGAGGCTAACGTGGAGTGACTTGAATTAATCATATGCATACATGTGCGCTTATGATCTCATGATTAATGTCGAGTGCAAGGCTAGATTTGAAAGCCAGCCATGAGCTGTAGCTCGTCTTCTTGGGTGTGTGTGCGTGTGTGTGTGTACGTTTGTACCTCTGCCCCCGGTTGCCGCTGCCTCACAGACAGAAGCTGACCCAGTAAGTGTGGCAGGGCACCGGGTGGTAAATGGGGAAGGCGATGCTGAAGCTCGTGCAAACTGCAGGGGTGCTCGTGGCCTGTGTGTGTGCGCGTGTTTTGAAAAGGGGGAGATAAAAAGGTTTCAAAAAGGGGGAGATGGGAGGGTCGGTTGCTTGAGGGTTGGGAAGTTGAGCAGCTACGAAAGGAAGAAGGCCAGGCTGGATTAGCACGAGGATTGAGGGGCGAGATCACAAAAAGGCTGCCAATCCAGAGCTGCACGGTTGTGCAAGTGCATAAAGTGCAGAGTATATTTTGATTAGTTCAGCTCAGGGATGCGTGAAGCAAGATGGTGGTATGGACCAGCCAAGTCCCTTACCAAATATGTCTGTGCGTGTGGGTAGCAAACCCGCCTGCAGAGCTTGTGCCTCAAGCTCAACGACAGCCTGACGCGCAGCATCCAGAGGCACTGAGCTCAGGAAATTGAGGACAAGGAACAGGACCTCCTTCGAGCCTGCGTCAGGCTGCTGGAGGGAGCCCTGCATTCAGAGGGAGAGAAAAAGTGGGACTGTGTGCGTGTGCGTGCGTACTTGAGTGCATGTGTTTGCGTGCATATGTATGTAAATGTGTGTGACTTTGTGTGTGTGTGCGTGTGCGTGTGTGTGTGTGTGTGCGCGTGTGTGTGCATGTGTGTGTGTGTGTGTGTGCGCGCGCGCACGTGCGCGCGAGCCTGCGTGTGTATGTGTGTACATGTGAATACGTGTGTATGTGTGTGTGCACGTGCGCCTGCGTGTGTATGTGTGCGTACGTGTGCGCGTACTTGAGTGCATGTGTTTGTGTGTATATGTGTGTACATGTGTGTGCGATTTTGCGTGCGTGCTTGCGTGCGTGCGTGCGCGTGTGCGTGTGTGTGTGTGCATGTGTGTATGTGTGTGCGCATGTGTGTGTGGTGTATGTGCGTGCATGTGTACATGTGTGTGTATGTGTGCGTGTGTGTATGTGTGTGTATGTGTGTATATGTGTGTATATGTGTTTTTTTTGCAGGTGTGTGTGTATGTGTGTGTGTGTTTTGCACATGTGTGTATGTGTGTGTGTGTATGTGTGTGTGTGTTTGTGTGTGTGTGTGTGTGTGTGTGTGTGTGTGTGTGTGTGTGTGTGTGTGTGCGCGCGCACGCTAGCGTGTGTGCACATGTGTTTACATTGTGTGTGTATGCATTGTGTGTGTGTGTGTGCTCTCGTTTGTGCACGTGTGTGTATGCATTGTGTGTGTATGCATTGTGTGTGTATGCAGTGTGTGTGTATGTGTGTGTGTGTGTATATGTGTGTGTGTGTGTGTGTGTGAGTGTGTGTGTGTTTTGCACGCGCGCGTGTGTTACTGTGTATAGTGTATTCATCTTACCCAATCCATCCAGCTATATTTTCCCCTCCACCCAGATCATGCAGGAAAATATCACAAATCAACCAGTTTAAATCTCCATAGCAGTTTCTGTTGACAACTGTGCAGGCTGTCCTGCGATTATCCGAAAATTCTGTCTCACTGCATGCTATTGATGCTATTAGTGAGGTTGTAAAGATGATTAAAATCTGCCAATATTATGGCGACTTGGGAGATGACTGACCCCAAGGGGTCTCAGAGGGTCAACCCTGGGACCTCGTTCAGTCGATTTATTTACGTCGTCATTCTTGTGTTTCTGTGTTTTTTTCGTTGTTTGCAACCGACATAAATTTTCAAAGTCGCCATTCGTGCACACAGCATGATGATGTGATGTGCTAATATAGAAAAAAAAGGCTCCGCTGATAGTGGTGACACAGCCAGCAATGTCACCCTGGGGTTACGCAGGCGCCCGCACCAGGCAACTACCCCCCACTACGAACGCACAAAAGAAAACTAGTGTGGGTCAGGGGGGTTGAGTGCCGTGGCACCATGACTGTTGTTGCTTAAATTGTATTGCAGTGCATTTCTTGTTTTTATGAGTGTAGTGTTTGATGGAGTGTTCATGCGAATCCACGTAATAATAAAACGCCTACATCTGCGGCGCTTTCGTTATTTTTCTTTGCTGACAATACTTTCCCTAGGACGTCTTATCATTACAAATATAATGAGACCCTATTCTGCACTGTTTACAGCTTTTAGGAAGATAAAATGGAGAAGTGGAAGAGTCAAGATGAAATGAAGAAGTGAAAGAGTCAAGATGAAATGAAGAAGTGGAAGAGTCAGCTTGATCTCAAGAAAACCTCACCCCTGTACATGATGTAGTATCAGAAACAGGGTAAAACTTTCAAGTTTCCGTGCAACAGGCTTGTGCGCACATTTAAGCACACGCACTACACACACGCACACACACACACAAACACACGCACGCACGCGCACACACACACACACATACACACACACGCACACACAGACACACTCACAGACACACACACACAAGCACACACCTAACAGATAAGCTAGCGCTTTTGTGTGTTTCTAGCTGTAACAGGCTGTACTTTTTGCCGTCAGAAAGTTTAACTTTCTGAGACTCGCTGGTCAAGACCCTATTGGCATTTCACTCAAAGATATGAAAAGCTGATCAATTTCGTATTTATAAGTTTGCTCAAAGAAAATGTAGGAATTCATGCTCTACTGAGGGTAGAGCGTTCACTCCAGTTTCCAAAAACTAAGAATTACCGAATGAAGGAGGAGGAGGGTTGGAAATAAGGTTGTGAGTGACAAACCTCTTCTTTTAGCCTGCATTTGACTGGGTGAGTTTCATGTAAACCAATGAATTAAATGAGCGGCCAACAAAATGCTCAAATTTCAGCAGTCCAGTACAAGGTGTGGACATGCTTCCACAAGAAGAACATGCAGCCATCCATGTAATAACGCATTGGAGACTGCTTTTGTTATAAAAACAGTCAAGTGGCACATGGTTGGAACACTCCAGTTCGATTCAACACATTGTACATCATTAGCTAAAGAAGTTTTACCACAAAATCCACTGCTGCTGACTAACAGTGTTTTGTCAGCAGCTTTTGTCAGCTACGTTCCCTCCTTCTAAAAATATATCAGTAAGATTGATGTACCATGCCCGGTCACTTTGGGTCTACAGTTACAAATTCATTCGTAACTGACCAGATCACACTTCATGTAGTGGCCCTTGGAGCTGGTGGCACCGTGCACCATGCACCATTTACAATCAGCATGGGAAAAAAGTGTACACATTAACATGCTTATCATCAAAAATGACGCTTTGTGTTCTGCACCATCCAGTTTCTGCAGGGTCATACAACATTCGACATGCAGAGTAAAAAGAGTGGGAAGGGTTTTAGAATGGGATCAGTGGCTGGGAGGCAAAGGACGTACACACCACAAAGAGTGCTACAGTTTGGGGGGTAATGTTGTTCCATCAGAGGGGGCTGACTGATCCAGCTTAGCACCCAGAGGTAGCCCTTGCTCTGAATTTTTATTTGCACCTAAGCTTGAACATAGCAACTTAGGGCACACGTGTCTGATTTTCCGGGGCGTGGACCCCACTTTTCACCACAAAATCTTCACATCAGATCACCCACTCCACCAAATGGCATACTTTTGTGTGGTATGGTGTTGTTGTAATAAACAAATATGATTGCAAAAAAAATAAAGTGAAAAGATGAAGTGCGTGGTGATGTGGCTCAACATGTGCTGTTTTATCATAGAAAGGCACAAAATTAAGGTTTGGGCAGTCAAGGTGGGCTTTGACCCCCGTCAAGTTGCGCACACTGTGACTTACATGAATATAAGCACATCCTCGTGCAGCTTACAATATCAGCTTTCAATTAAAGCCATAATGGTTTCAGTTGGCTGAGTGGGCAGTAAATGGCTGGATTCAGAGTGCAAAAAGGGCACATATTTGGACATTTCCCCAGTCAGCCTCCTTGGTTGTTCATGGTGTCTCATCTGGTTTGTACGAAACTATGTCCTAAATCAAAAAAGGTTTTAAAGCATCAGTCCGCAAAATGCTGCAGAACACCAAGAACTGATGAAGCAAAACATTGTTGAGAAAGACATAGGTAACTGATTTGGGAATACCATTATAACTGTGTACCAAAATTGATGTACAACCAAAAGCGTGCATTTCTCAACTAGTGCTCACACTATCCAGAGCCCCACCGAAAATCAGAAAAGAGAAACAACAGACTGAATGAGGATCTGACGGGTAGTCAGCCATACGATCCGGCCTGCGCCGAGCCCTCCTGAAGCCAGCCGCTCTACCAGTAACCCATCAGACCACCTATTATCACTGTTGTCGTTGTTGAATTATATTTTGTGTCTTGTTTTTGTTATCTTGTTTAAGCTTTTTATTGCATGGCAGTGTAGTGCAGTGGCTTGTTGGTGCACTTTGTGTAAGGGATGCCCAGGTTTAGTAGAGGAGTTATGGTGTACTGGTTGTAGATTGTGCCCCCGACTCTAAGGAGTATAACATGAAGTGTGACTTTGCTGTTTTTAGCTCTAAGGAGTATAACATGAAGTGTGACTTTGCTGTTTTTAGAAACTGCTGCCTACATGCAATCAGGTCTGCAACAAAAATCATACAAATGAGGCGAGACATTAAACACAACTCCCACAATTACCTGAGTAATACTCCTGGTGGTGTGCAGGCTTCTGCCTCCCAACCACCTGATCCACACAGAAGAGCCTTTTCTCTTTTGTTGTTTACCAGGTTGGATGTTGTGTCTCTGCATTCATTTTGAGGCAAAACACAAAATAACTCCTTTTTTAATCCATGCCGGTCACCGGTAGTGTTTATACTACGACCGCGTTCTATTTTCCTATTTTTTTCACCGTGTATTTAGCAACAAGGCGTGCAATTTACTCTGCTGCCCTTATCACAGAGGCAACAGCTACCTTCATGTTTCTTCCCTCCTGGAATTAAAGGATGACCATAAATCCCTACGCATCGCTCTACCGCAGGTTCCCGCACATATGCAAATTCTTGGGCTCCACACCATCAAACCAATTCCAATATGCAGAAGTACCCTTCTGGGACATTATACAGACGCCCCTTCCCAAACACACTTGGGAGATGCACATCATTGCCATATGAAATACTTAAGGCAGAAACTGCCTCAATACTTGCAACAAAAACTGGCTAAAAGAGCTAGCCAAAAACAATTCCTGAGGCAGTGGAAAATCAATAGCATTCATAATGACCCCTACCCCTCTGCACTTTGTAAAAACAACTCCTGGCCTTGATGAAGTAAAGAACTACCCAGCTACCACCACCATCAAACCCCACAAGGCCCTCAAGATAAAAATAGTACCCTGGACCCACCTCAGAGCTCTGACGAAGCAACCCAACACAGCTCCAGCCCAAACCTGATCCGTAATGTACTAGATTGGCGGGACTGGACCTACACTGATGGCATTCTTACAAAACACGAGGATGGGCAAGACACAGAATCAGGTGTATACCACCCTTGCTTAAACATATCCCATTACGTGAACCCAAGAGGCGTAGGTATAACCAAAACCATCTCACGTGCAGAGCTACCAGCTATAGCAGCCGCAATCATTCACGGCTATTCCCATATAGCCACAGATAGCCTAACCTCAATGCACCATATTAAGGAAAAAGCTCTCACACCCAAACCTCCACCGCCACCACATCCAGGAAGATGTCCTCCAATCCATTGCCAAAGCAATCCACCAGTCACCATCTCCCGTTCATTTCCACATAGTCAAATCCCACGCAGGTATTGTAGGCAATGAATATGCTGACGCTTTTGCTAGAACATCAATCACAACCTACTCTGACGTTGCGGATACCTCCATCAAAACAGCTGGTCCTGAGGGAAATCCCTTCTACAACATCTATTGGCTTGCAAAAGAACATGAAGAACATCAAGTCATTCAAAACCAACCAAACACAGCCCAGTCATCTACATCAAGGCTTTAGTACCTGTCAACAGACAATGACGCCTTACAAGCACACATGCACCCTCTCCATAAACTAGGAAATGCCAATATATAAGCAAACTGCCAGACCCTTACTAAAAATGGCACTGGCAATGGAGCCGCTAGCAACGCTTACCTAACAGCATCCTGTGTCCCTGTTAAAACCAAGTGCATCATTATGAAGTACAAAACAGGGACCCTGTACAACCAAAAGCATGCGGTATGGTTTAAACACTCAATAAGCCAATCTTGTCCCCTCTGCCCTCAACTAGACAGTGCCCTGCACATCCTTTCTAGATGCCAACACACGCAAATAAGAAATATGATCACTGAGAGACACAACTTATCATGCAGTATGATCTTCAAAGCCATCAGCAAGACAGGCTCCCTAGGATCTTGCTTTGTCTGCATGGATATAGATAGCAGCAAACGGCTGGCTATGCAAAATCTTCAGATTTCCGACACAGCTGAAACTAGGATTATACCAAGTGGTTCTTTCCACCCCGCTTCTTAGATAAGAATAGGTTTACCTCCCGGCCGTCTGGATGCTGTATTGGCTCATCTCCGCGAAAACTAAAAAGCAACAGACTAGCAATGAAGGAGGGTGGGTTCATAGAAGTGGCAGGGGGCGATTGAGGGGGACTGGGAGCACTTCAGCAGCACCGCCAGCCACTAGCAGATCCACCTTCCCCAGACAGCTCCGACCCAAGGATCTCAGCGTTCTACAACGTGACATTCACCTTATCGATATCAAGTACTGTGAGATCACTAGACCGCAAAACCAGCTGAGCGCCGCGCAGGAACAAAACAAAGGCCTCTGCTCCATATTCCAAGGAGCCTCCGTTACCCTCCATACCATCCTTTTGGGAGTGGGTGGCACTACCTACAACAATCACACGCTGGAGCCTCTTCCCCATCTGGTTCGTGCAATTCTTGTTGATCTATTGGCATCAAAAAAAGAAAAGAAAAGAAAAAAACTACGCAGGCAGTGAAAGCCACTCCCCACATTAATTAAGGAAAAGGAGCCACTTTGGTACCAAGTACCGTAGAGCTCCTCCACCGCGAAAAGGAAAAAATAAACCATTGGGGATCAGGGGGGCCTGAAACCGGCTCCTGATGAGAGTTGATGACAGTACTGGAAAGGGCACGTCTAGTATGGACAAGTTTAGCAGCAAAATTCACAGAGTGCACATGGAGCTTGGAGGCAAGCTTCTGAACTCTTTGAGAATCGAGACCCAGTTCCTTGAAGGCTTCAGAGTGTGAGTGAGTGTTGTAGATGGTGCCGCCCACACCCAAAAGGATGATGTGGAGAGTAACGGAGGCTCCTTGGAGAATGTTGCAAAGGTCTTTGTGCTGTTCCTTTGCGGCGTTCAGCTGGTCTGAGGTCTGGTGTCCTCACAGTACTTGATCTCGGCAATCAAGGTGGATGTCACGCCGAGGTTTGCTGAGGTCTTTAGGTTGTTGCTGTCTGGGGTTAGTGGCTCTACTGGTGGCTGGCGGTGCTGCTGAGGTGCTCCAAGTCTCCCTCAATTGCCCCCTGCCACTTCGAAGAACCCACCCCCCTACATTAGTTTGTTGTTTTTGTGTTTTTGCAGCGATGGGAGTAACCAGCACAAAATATGGGCGGCTGGAGGTAAATCCGTCTTTATCTGGGAAGCGGGTTGGGAAGAGCCATTTGGGAACAAATCTAATTTCGGCTGTTTCAGGAACCTGGAGATTTTGCATGATCATCCGGTCGTTGCCTATATCTTTGGAGACAATGCATGACCCTAAGGAACCTGTTTTGCTGATAGCCTTAAAGATCATGCGGCATGCTAAGTTGTGTCTTTCGGTGATCATGTTCCTTATTTGCATGTGTTGGCACCTAGAAAGGATGAGCAGGGCACTGTCTACTTGTGAACAGAGGGGGCAAGTTTGACTTGTTGAGAGTTTGAACAATACCGCATGTTTTTGATTATATAGGGTGCCTGTTCTGTATTTTATAATGATACATTTGTTATTAATGGGGACATCGGATGATGTTAGGGTAAGCATTGCTAGTTGCTAGTGGCTCCATTGGCAGTGCCGTCCTTTATGAGGGTCTGGTTGTGCGCATGGTAGTTCGCTTCAGTTTTGGCATTTCCCAGTTTATGGAGAAAATGCATGCGTGCTTGAAGGGCGTCACGGTGGTTTGGTAAGTACCAAAGCTTTGGGGGAGGAGAATGGACCATGTTTGTTGTATGGGTATAATTATGAGTTTGTGATTGGTTTTCTATGTCTTCTTTTGCAGGCCAGTGGATGTTGTAGAAGGGGTTTCCCTCAGGGCCTGCTGTTCTGATGGAGGTGTCATCAATGCCGGCGTAGGTGGTGGCTGACTTTTTAGCAAGGGCGTCGGCATGCTCATTAGCTACCGATAATACCGGCATGGACTTTACTTTAAAGAAGTGGATACGCGATGGTGATTGGCGGATTGCTTTAGCAATGGATTGAAGAACATCTCCTTGGATGTGGTGGCGACGGAGATTCAAGTGTGAGAGCTCCCTTTTAATTTGGTGCAGTGATGTAAGGCTGTCAATGGCTATACGTGAGTAGCCGTGTATGATTGCAGCTGGCTGCTATAGCTGCTAGCTCTGCCCGTGAGATGGTGTTGGTTATACCCATGCCTTTTGGGTTTACATAGTGGGAAACATTTAAGTGAGGGTGGTATACGCCTGATCCGGTGTCTTGCCCTACTTCATTCTTTTGGAGGCTGCCATCAGTGTAGGTCCAATCCCGCCAATCTTTTACCTTACGGGTTAGGTGTTGGCTGGAGCTGTTTTGGGGTGCTTCGTCGGTATTACAATTTTGAGGTTGGTCAGTGCTAATCAGGGCACTTGTTTTATCTGGGCCTTCTGAGGCTTGAGGGTGGTCATAGGGTAGCTTATTAAATTTGTTAAGTCCTGAGTGATGTCCGGAACCTAAGGCTGTTTGGTAGGGATGGTTATGTATGTTTTGAATTTCCCACTTTGCCTCAAGGATTTCTTTGGCAAGTTCTTTTAGCCAGTCTTTGTTGTGAACATTGAGGCAGACCCTGCCCTTGGTGTTCCATATTCCATATGGCAATGACCTTCAATCCCCAGGGGTGTTTGGAAAGTGGTATTTGTATGTTGTTCCAGAAGGGCACTTTCGCATATTGGAGTTGGTTTGATGGGATGGTGCCGAAGAATTTACACATGTGTGGGTATTTGCGGCAGAGAGATGCATAGGGATTTGTAATCATATCTTTATTCCAGACAGGGAGGAGCATGAATGTGGCTGTTTCCTCTGTGCTGACAGCAGCAGAGTAGATGGCGTGTCTTGTTGCTAAGAGCATGGTGTTTTCTTGGTAAATGGGATTGCAGATGGAGAAACCAGAAAATCGGGAGGAGAAAAGCGTCGGTGTTTGCCCCAAGAACTTTGTCCCTTGGGTGCTCACTCCAGTAATGGGGAAATTTGGGGTCATGGTCAAGGGGGGATGCCAATTTTTTTTAGTGACCAGGGCCCACTTTTGAAAGGCGGCGGTGATGTGGGAGGGGAGTATTTGTGCGAAAGGGTCTTTGATTTTTTTTGTTCTTATGCTATTATGTTTGGAGGCAGAGGTGTCTTTACGTGCAATGAGGCCTACAAGCTCTGATGCAAAGCTAAGAGGTTGGACGTGATCATGTAGACAGCTGCATTTTGCCCTGTCAAAGGCCTTTCGTAGTATGTTAAGGTGCTCGGGACAGGGAAGTACATTAGGTGCCCAAATTATTCGGGGTTACCCGGAAGAGCTTCTAAATAACTTCGGGGTTCCCCGGAACTGTTTTTAAAACTATTCAGGGTGTTGACAAAAATTCCGGGCCGGGGGC
>Ga0307947_1001476_pt1 | contig 18616 bp, 25 predicted proteins | sample OrgLakmetagen232_FD_201840 | JGI IMG/M metagenome (GOLD analysis project Ga0307947, IMG submission 201840) | Saline water microbial communities from Organic Lake, Antarctica - #232 | ecosystem: Environmental > Aquatic > Non-marine Saline and Alkaline > Saline | place: Antarctica: Organic Lake...
TAAATACAATACGGCGTATTATGTAAATACACCGTATAAATATCCCTGGGGATTTCCATTGGTGGCTTGTAGGAGCAGTAGCGTAGCATGCTCCAATGGGAAGGGGTCCTAAAAAGGGTAACTGGGTGCGCCCCCATGCTCTCTCAATTCTTTTTCTCACGCACATTGGACCTAAAAACAAAGCAACGATCCTAGCAAATTATTAGCTTCATCAATATACACTGTAACATCTGCTCACCCCTGACCACTTAATTAATTGTTGGTAACCCTGCAACAAAGAAGCTACGCACGCAATAAACGAGTCGAGGTTGATGTACAACTTGCTGGTCGTTTTGGTACAGAATGCAACCCAATAAACAATTGGCAAATTCATTTCTCATACTTACAACATCCTTGCGATCTAAACTTGGCCATTCCTGCTCGATTGTCACCGTGCAATTTGTACAATCGGTTTATTTTGTCTAAAATATAAGAAGATGACGACCCGTATGAGATTCGGCAGCAGCAACTTGCGGCTGTCTCTTGCACATCGGCCCACACCTCCACTTTGTTAGGGTAAGTTATTAAAGGCATCAATTCACCAGGCTCAAGCTCGACATTGCCTGCATCAAATATCTAGGCATACCTATCCCGAAATGTTCTGAGACCCGAGGAAGGTTGCGCTGTGGCAAACAACTGCTAAGAACTTTGTTCAAGATTTATATGTGTGCGCATCAGGGTTGTTCAGTTTGAGGTTCGGCCAAAGGTTGGGTTTGCAAACTTTAACGTATCATTGAACTGAAAAGTGCCGTTCGGAGTTCGGTCAAAGCTTGACGAACTTCTAAAAGTTCATCAAACCTTACAGCATGCTTCTGTCAAAATTGCAAGGGACAGCTGCCTCCCCCAGTTCAGTCCCACTCTTTCCTTGCAGTAAAAGTAACATGTTTAATGATTTATATCTACATTAAATATGATCTGTAATCTGTATCAGGCCAGGAAGTTTCGTTGTCTTGAGGCCAAACTTGTCACACATTTCTGAACTGCTTAGGATTTGTACAACGCGGCACTTGCACTGCACCTGAAGGTTCTCCTTTTTCTGCTCTACAATGATGACATGGTCCCAATCCGGCCCCTTTTTCCTCCTATAAATATTTTTAGGCATACAATTTGAAGGTGGGGGGAGGAGCCCAAGGTCCCCGTTTCCCAAAATTGCACATCGAACCCTTCAAACACTTTGAGAGATCTAGATCTTTCACGAACTTTATCGAACCCTTGCTCCCCCAAAAAACGAACTGAACAACCCTGGTGTGCATGCACCCTTCCAGAGGACAGGTTTACTAGATTGTACGGAGCACCTAGCAAGTACTGAAGGGGGCTAAAGAAAACGACAGTGATGTGTAAAATGCACAATACGAGACAAGCCTTTTTTACCTGTGAACTTGTCTCCTCTCTCGATCCTCTTTAACACGAATGATGCAGCTTTTAGATTTTGAGCTTTGGGCCTTATGCGCTGGGTTTGCCGGGTTCAGCTGGAACCTGTGCGTTGAAAGCAAAGCGTGCCACTCAAGTATATACGTGTCCTTTAAAAGGTGTTGGGGGAAGGTGCATTGCCTGCAAATGAAGATAGGGGACACAGCATGTCTAGGTGAGTGGAGGATGTTTTAAGCTACATCTTCTAGGGCTGGACACCTATACGAGGCAAGCAGGAATAACATAGGATTGATTTGTTCGCATCACCAAGCAGCGCGCGACAACTCCATTTATTAATGGCTGAATTACTCACTCAGATCGGTCCAGTTTTTTAAGGGCAGTTGCCATGCCATTTGCGGTTACGTAGTCAGCGTGGCCTGTGCCGTTGCCATCTGCGTGTACCTGCAATATGTAGATAGGATAATAGAAATACGCTGAAGAAGGTCAAAGTCTCAAAGCACATCCATTGCATGTGCTTGCAACAGCTTCACCTACTAAACTTACTCATTAATCAGTTACAGACACATTGTCAAAAAGCTACACATACATACCTGGGCATTAAGTACTTCACCGGCATTTCTCATCTGTAAATGTGCAAATGTGTGTGTCTGTGTGTATGTGTGTGTGTTTGTGTGGTTCTGTGTGTGCTTATGTGTGTGTTCGTGTATAAGTGTGTGTGCGTGTGCATGTGTGTGTATGCGTGTGCGTATGTGTGTCTGTGCATGTGTGTAGATGGGAAAAGCACACCTGGCAAGTTGCATTATTAAAACCTGCCTGACAGAGTCAATCATCAACAACCCCTCCTTTCATAAGGAACCTGGTACCGTGCCTGCCTGTGCATCCAGCACAAATCATACAGCTGTCCCGTCAGATAAATGCAAAGCTGCGCAAGTACTGAATGGATGAGTAGGGTGTGAGCACATCTTGCAAAGCACATTGCCCCAAAAACATGTGAAGGAGCACCCAACGCACATGGTCCTTGAGATCCTGCCATGCCGTATTTGGCGGAAGGCCGAAGACGAGGACTCGATGGTGAGGATGTGGGGGGGGTGCAGCAGTACTGCACCGCACAATGCAGCAGTAGAGCAAGGTGTGTGCAAAATAAGTTGCTGTGAGTCACACTGGCTTTTGTGTGCATTCTACACAGTAGTGGTAGGTACATCATGGCAGATTTCTCCTGAAACTGGTAAAGTGCACTTGCAGTACATTTTTGTGCATCCTAAGCGCTCTCAGAATAAGCTGGTGCAAAGTAAGGTCGCCTATAAAGACAATGGGAACCCTGGACCATAGTGCCACATCTGAGACCCACTGCATGCCTGTGCAACTTGACCTACTGAAGCTGTCAGGATTCAGGTCCAAAATGCACGAACGCTTATGTGCAGTAATTAAGAGAGTAAAAAATATTTCCAGGTTTTGATTGGTGCTATTGCCACAATGAACATCGGCAGCAAAGCAGGAACAAAGAGAAAAGAAAAAGAACGCAGGTAGTACAAAAACTACCGGCATGAAACAGGAAAGGATATTTGCTTTGTGTCCTGCACCTTCCAGTGGATGCAAAGCCATACAACATTCCACCTGGAGAATAAAGGAGAATGACCTATCAATGGGGATCAGTTGGTTGGGAGGCAGAGGCCTGCACAACACCAGGAGTTTTGCTTATGTCCTGCATTCAAAGTCGCATCTGTTTTGTATGATTTATGTTCAGCAGCGGCAGCAAAGCAGAGTGAATAGGGTCAGAAGGGGGAGCAGAGAAAGAGAGAGAGAGAGAGAGAGAGAGAGAGAGAGAGAATATAGCGCACAAAGCACGCACCCGCGCACACTCCTAGCTTGCCGGGTGGAAGGTGGTGGACAGTGTAACCCCTTAGTGCCATGGCAGATGTCAACCTGCAAGCACAATTGGCATTCGATTGCCATCTTCACCATTGACTCGTGTGCGTGTGCGGAGGTTGGCCAAACTAACATACGGGTGTCTGGGGCAGGAGAGTTTATAATTGAACAATCACAGTGTATTTAATGCCATACGTTGTGTTTGTAGCTTGACTCACAAGTTCCATCCACACATAAAAAAATGTCAACTCTGTTATTTTGCGATGGGAAGCCAGACAGGCGCTTTACACTTTCAAAAGACATTGCAAATGGTCGTAACCCCCCAAGCATTGCTTCAAAAAAGGGAGATATTGCTGCCCGGACAGCGTAGAAAGTGCCAATTTAGGCTTAATCAAACCTGCAACCCCCAGACCACTAGGCTTTCAGGGCAGCTGCCCTGAAACAGGTCCACTTTCAAGTAATCTTCTTTTCATCATACAAGCACGTATGTAATCTCCTCCTGACTCATGCTGTGATCATTACCAGCGGCATCCTTGTTCATTGTGATTTCAGCGTTTGGGTGCCTTCAATACAGTCTCTTTCTCTGCCAACCCAAAAATCCCAAGCCTGAGTTTGGTAGGTGTGCCTTTTAATTTAGCAAGGCACTCTTTTTGTTTAATTCATGGAAAGCGCTGATTCCGCCGGGGCGCCTGGAGGGAGACACGGCGTAATTACCAGCTCACTCTCCCCATTTGAGACCAGTGCAAAGCACAAGATACCAGGGAAGATAGCGAGGCAATAATCATATCTGTTAAAGAACTTGCCCTGAGACGGTGGTTAAAAAAGTTGAGTCCGTCCTGGGCTTCAATTGCAGCCAATGCGGAGCGGGGGCCGTCGTACTCTGTGGGTGGTTGTCATGGTCAGTAGCATCGTTACAGAAGTTGTTAGCACAGGCAGCCATTTGCATGATGTACAGTACGCATAGAGTGTCATAATGATGCTTTAATAATAGGGAAACCTTAGAAGGTGGTGCGTGAACTACCCTGACGACCATGGACAGCTGCAAGTAGGTGAGGCAAAATCACACCTACGAAAGCAAAGCTATTTGAGGATTTGTTTCCATTCTTCAGATCCATGCTGATAATCTTTCCGTACTGTAAGTAGGCAAACAAGGAGAAGACGTAAACAAGTGTTTTTAGGTGGTCATGCTTCTTAAGTGCAAGGGCAACGAGGCAAGGGTGCGGGCCAAATGCAGGGCGTTGTGACACGCGTTCAAACTCATGAAACGTAGCACTTGCGTTCACGTTGTCATGCTTACCGCCCTAAAAAGGTCCTCCACTTCCTCCTCCCTGACATCCAAGGGAAGGTTTTCAACATACAGCCTAGCACTCATTAGCTATTGAAAAACCATGTGGCAGTTTGTAAATGAAAAGTGAGAAAATTATTTGAATAAGAATTAGCACTTTCTCCAGTTTCTAATGCAAAGGAAAAGGACAGCATGAGTTCCTCAAGCTATGAAGACCAGACACACCTTACGTGGTAACAAAAGCGGGCACCCATGCAAGCTTCCTGGTGTATGTGTTAGTCCTCCAACTGGCCAACATACTGCTTGTTATGGTACAGGTTTGATCCCAACTACCCGCATGCGCTGAACCAGTTCAGTATCTTGCACTACTTTGAGCTCTCTCCCTTTTTCGACCGCGCCTGCAACAACACCATCGCCAGGCAGCAAGGCCACGACCCAGCAGTGCCGGGTGCCCTTGAGTAAGTGCAATCCTGGCACTCACGCTAGGTTCTTGCACATACATAAGCATGCGCGCTCACGCACACACACACACACACACACGCACACACAGATACAGACACGCACACACACACACGCACGCACACACACACACACACACACACACACACACACACACACATGCACACACGCACACACACACGCACGCACACACAATCACACACACCAACACACACAAACACACAAACACACACACACGCACACAAACACACACAAACACAAACACAAATACACAGACGCACGCAAGCGCACACGCACGCACTCGCACAAGCACACGGAAACACGCACATGGAAACACGCACATGGAAACACACACGCATACACACATACACGCACACAAACGAACCCGGGCACAAGCACGTTGACCTCCTCTTTGCTATGAAGTTTGGCTTGTGTGCCCAACCTTGTACCACAATGTATGCTAAGTACAAGCCATCCTTAGCTTTGTGTTGAGCAACCTGGAGAAAAGGTTTTGTACTGACTGGCAGAAATGTGTGCGCACGCGCTTCTCCAACTGTTCAAGACGGAACCTCAATCATCTCATACACACTTGCCACCTCTGACTTATGTGACCCTCTCCCTAGGTTTGCGGTACCTCAGGGGGGCATGGAATACGTGCTGGAGCTAGTTCAGGTGCCCCATTTGTTTGTGATCCGCAAGCAAATACGCAAGGGCCCGGATGTAGCCGCCCCTGGGGCGCTTAACACTTTGGCCTACTACTACGTGCTGGACAAGTGAGTGGTCTTTTGCCTAGGCCAGCCATGACTTAGGCCTAGCCTTTAGACGGCCTTTGGTCGGCAATTGCAGGTGGCTCCCTGTCTGCGTGATTCAGGTGGATGGGTGCAAAAGGTTCTCTAGTTACGATAGGTTCTCTAGGCGATAACCAAGGTTCATCATCTGATTTGTGCTTTCTCTGTGGGCTTGTGTGCCACTTTTGTGAGGCACACCACACATCTGAGTGGATACTCGCAAGCGCACACGCTCAAATAAAAGCAGGTTGACTAGCTGCAATGGCATGTAGGCACTCTCTTGCCAGCATACTCATGAAAATCACACAACACAGACTCTTGATAAAGGGCCCACTGAAACATGCTCACGCACGCACGCAAGCACACACACACGCACACACACACACACTCTCTCTCTCTCTCTCTCTCTCTCTCTCTTTTATCAGCATGCCTCATTCACCAGGCATCCTAGAACAATTTAAGATGGCCTTGCATCATCCGTTTCCAGGAGCATTTAGTCAAAACCCTCCAACACACACGCACACACACATACACACACACATACACACACACACGCACACACATACACACACTCACACACACAAGACACACATACACAGGGTGGTGTACCAGGCTCCCTCGCTGCATGCGGTGCTCACCAGCCGCATCAGGCGCTGCACGTGGGGCTTGCATCAGGGTTTCGTCAAGCTGCAGGTGCGGCAAAGTGTGGGGCTGTGTTTGAGGGGGCAAATTTTTTTTGCCAGTCTGGCTTGGAAACGTCCAATTGGAAGGGCTGCTGCTACTGCTGCAGCTCACAACACAGATTTTCAGAAATCTCAGGTAACTGTATAATCAAAAGGTTTGGAGGGCAGGATGGTGTACATACACGTTGTTTGCACAATATACAATTTGTGTAGGGATGACGCTGCACCTCTGAATTGTAAACTATTTTTATCCGTGTGCTCCATTCGACCCAAGTCCTGCCTTTACTCTTTTCATTTATTACACGCCTTCCCTTGCAACTCAATAAGGGACACCTTCACAGGCAAAGCCTCCCTTTGATTCGCAAAGCTTCGACCCTCAGATCATGTGGCACTTAGAGAATTATTTCCTTGAATTATTGCGTCTTATGAATGCAGACCATGCCCCTCCCTTGACATTTGTTAGGCCAGAATATTTTGCAATCAGATTGTCCCGCACCTCTTGCATCCCTCCCCCCTTTAAAAACCTCCACCTCACGCCATCACCTCCTCCTCCGCTGCGCACCGTGAATGCTGAATAATTTAAACAACGCAGCGTCAGACCGCCTGCCACTCTGGGTTTCCCTCAGGCTGATCTGGATCCATTGAAAGCGCAGCTGAGGAAGCGTGACAAGCTGCTGCAACAGGAGCGAGAGCAAACAACAGCTGGGGGCGAGAAGGTAGACACTCCTGCTGAGGGTGCTGGTATCGATAGACCCTCCGCTGCAGCTGCGGAACCACCGATGCCGATGAGACCACCAACAGCACTAACAGCAGGACCAGCATCACCAACAGCACTGCCGACGAGACCACACACAGCAGCAGGAACCGCAGTGCCTCCCATGCCTACTGTGCAGAGGGTGAACGCAGCCGACGCAGCGCAGTGGCGGAGGACGGATAACATCATCATGGCCGTGTTAAGCAGGTCAGTCTTGGTTCATGGGTTTCACCCGCGTCAGTGAAAGTAGCTAAATTCCAAGAATTCCAACACTGTCTTTGCCGAGAAGCTACAGCAAGAAGTGGTAGCCGACAGCAGAAGACAGAATGGGTCATGTTATACGCACCGAGCACATGTTCAATAGTCACGTGCTTTTATTTTGACCCCATTCTTTCTGGCCAAACTTGTGTGCACGTGCTTCAAAAGCTGGGCTGAACGAAACACAATCGCAGCATCATCTGGTCACAAAAGAGGGTGTGGGTAACAACATGCGGTACCGTTTTGTGCCGGTTGCTTTGCCTGCTGCCGGGCGCGTTTTGTGCGTATATGTGCTGCTGTGCTCCTTCCTTGCTTCACAGGTATGATGTGCCAGAGATGCCTGCCAGCTACTACCTCACGCCTAGGCCAGGTTACGCAGGCGAGACAGAAATAAAAACGGAGGTGCAGCAGGCGGAAACAGAGCTAGGGCGTGAAGGAGAGGGAGCAGCTGGGGGGGTGGATTTGCAGCAGCAGCAACTGGCTCAGCAGCCGCAGCAGTTGCAGCAGCAGCAAGCTGCTGCAATTCAGCCGGCAGTTCTGCAGCAGCAGCCTCAGCAGCCAGTGCAGCAAGAGCACCAGCAGCTGCCCGGGGGGAAACAAGAGGTTGATGACGTGAGTGTTGGAGTCACAAGCGCAGGGTTGTCTAGGAGGTATAAAGGCGAAGACACGGGCTCTTTATTCTACGGTGGAATTATACCAAAGCGAAAGAGGACTCGTTTGGGAGCGATGCCGTCGTAGGTCTTACTTACTTCCATTAGAAAGTGTACATTCAGAATGTGTACAAAAAAAGCAACAGGTTGCTTCGTGTGTCTTATTCAAGCAAATACTACCCACGCTGCTTCAGCCATGTCTTAAAAGTCTTACTACCATCCGTCTTTTTTTCCACATTTCTGGATTGTCAAACAATTTTTAATAAACCTTTCCCTGTTATACCTCCTCTTTCCTTTATAATTTTGCTGGATGTTAACATTGCCAGCGTATCTTTTCCTTTCCTGTTTTTTCTTTTCCCCTTCGCCCTCCTTTACATTTGTGGAGGGGTACAATGTACAATGACTCCTTGCTTGTCTGTCTGGTCATGTCTGTGCAAATTCCTTCCGGCATAGACAATGAATGAATACAAATACTTAAACGATCACAACAGGAGCCTGTTAAAAATCCCTTGTGTAGTACACAGTTGAATGTAAATGTTGGGCCCCCCAAACCTTCCTTCCTGACCCCCCACACTAATAAAAAGGGTACCTGCTCAAAACTCAAGCAGCTATCTGCCTGCACAGTTCCCATGCCAGTTCCCACGCCCGGTCATTTAATACCTGAAGAGTTATAGGTCAAAAACTAATATGCGCACGCTCACCAATCGTTTAGTGCACAAATCCAGCGATAACCATTGCCAAAGCATATATTTCATGCAACTTATGTATAATGCAATATGTAAATTGCAAGTTTGAAATCAATTGCTGGCATATTGCCTGAAGACACCCCACGGTCTACTCGGGTGCATTCCATGCATTTCTGTGGCCGGGCACCCAGACCCCCTTTAATCAATCACCCAACAAGGGTACCAATCGAACGGGCTGAGGATTCCATATAAATATTTATTATTTGCTGGAAGATAAATTCTGGAGACCCCCCCCGCTACCCGTTGTAGTCCAGAGGCTGGCCTCTAAGAACGAGAGTCGTTCGTATGAGCTCCGAGCATAGTCGAACTAGAATACTTTAGCAGTTTAATTGTTTCATTTGCCTTTGTCGATCATCAAAATGACTTGAGTCCCAAGAATCGCACTGAAAGATTGCACGCAACATAAATTGTTTCTTAAAATAAATCAATATGAATTTCTCGAAAATTTCTGCCTGCCTTTCTTTCACGAGTCAAACATCTTTGCTGCATGCATCCTCCAGCTCGAGGCAGGCTGTACTCAGGGGGGGAGGGTTCTTTACTGAGCAAAGGTCTGTCATAGTTAACTGTGCCGCGTTCAAGCGTAACTCAAGTAATTCAACCGGGAGCAAACCAAGGCTACAGCAACGGAGCCAGCAACAACAACAACAACAACAACCGCAACAGCAGCAACAGCTTCACCTCTCTGCTGGTGAGCATCTATCAGAGCAACAGCAGCAGGAACGGAGCGTCCAGCGACAGATCAAGAGCCTTGACACCAATGCCCAGTCACAAGAGGCAGAGTACAGACAGGCATTACTGGCAGCCAGAGTGACAGCAAAGCAGCAGGTTCAATTGGAAAGCTACCTTGACTATCTGCTGGAAACGAACAAGGTCATGAACCTCACTGGTGAGTTGCATGATTTCTTTTCAAGACAGGCGTGTGGAAATGTGCCTTTCTACTTGACTTTCCTTGACCACATCGTCGGGTTGCTATGGTGTTCTAGGCTTGCTTCTCCGAGCCCCCGGTTCTTTGCCTGCGTTCTTTTAAAATTAAGCGTTACGCAAGCTAAAAAGCCCCCCCTGCTCTACATGTTACCACCTTTTATCTGTTGCACTAGCAAGTACCAGTCCAGCAATTTTGTGTTTAGACTCTTTTGCTTCTCCACCGTTTTGTTCAATGGCATCATAGGAGTTTAGGACCTCCTGTGTGCCACGTGTGTGCGAGCTCATTATATGTGGGTTTGCCACGGCCTCAAGCTACTCCTTGTACGAGCAGCCCTCTTTAAATTGCCCTTCTTGATCAACTTCTATTGCCGCAAAATCGTTACACGGTGAACAGCATGATTTTGGTCATCTTGCAAGGTTATCTCAAAGTTTTAAGCCACCTCATTGACTTGTCTGCCACAGCTGTACGCGACCGCACTGAGGCCCTCGTGCGCCATTTAGCGGACAGCCTCACCCTCCTGCCTGTCATTGAGCACCATGTGTTGCACACGGCCACGGGCAGGCAGCCACAGCAGCCACAGCAGCAGCAGCAGCAGACGCCCACCACTTCTGTTCATGCTTCCTCCCCATCACTTCCCTCTTTGGCAGACAGCTCTCAAGCTCTCAGAGTCATTGATGTTGGAACAGGTGAGGGGTCAGAGTTTAAAAAACGTGGGGATGTTTGGATGGAACAGGACGGGGGAGGGCTGGTGGGGGCGAGCAGGTGGAGATGGAATTAAGGGAATGAGAAACGAGTAGGGTTGGCCAGAATTGTATATATACATCATACATGACCGTATACTTGGTGGTTTCCATGCCAAAAGTACCGTATATGCACCGTAAATATAGGGTTCTGGCCAACCCTAAAAATGAGGCTCAGGCAAGGCCACATTCACACATTTACTTCTATGGCGAGCGTCTGCACGCTCATACTAGCACACAGTCGCAGATGGCTGGCAAAGCTTACAGCTTGCACGCGTCTTGCAAACTTTCTGTAGCTGCTACTTTGTTACGTCTTACAAGTGTGGATAGTATATTACTGTCTGCAGCGTATTGTAGTTAACCCTGATGTGGTCCAACACAGGCAAATTGGCAGTCTCCAAAAGCCAAAAGGTTTGACACAGGCCACCTTTGTTGCCTGGTTTGCTTCTGTGACGCGATCCCTCTGAAAATTACATTCCTCAGGGTCCATCTACCTCCATACTACAGTTTTCATCCCACTGGACGCTGCTCAGGTGCTGTTCGCTTGGCAGCATATTTTTTTGTGCTCACAATTCACACTGTGCACGCTGCTCAGGTGCTGGATTGCCTGGCATGGTCCTGGCTGTGATGCGACCTCATTGGCGCATCACCCTCCTGGACTCCCTGCGCAAGAGATGTGACTTCCTGGCCCGGGCAGCAGAGGTTGCAGGTGGGGCTGGTGTGATGTGCAGGGTTGGCCAGAGCCGTATGCATACGCCGTATATCACCGTGTATAAGGTGATTTCCCTGCCGAAAATACCGTGTGTACACTGCATGTATATAGTTCTGGTTGACCCTAGTGATGTGTGGTGTGTGCGCTCTTACGGGAGGGCACGTGACACACACAAGGGAGGGGGGGGCTGCGTGAGGCACGTGCTGTTGCATGGCAGTATATGCCGCACTTGAGATGGGTGTGTTTGAATAGGGCAGGTGACACACAATGTGGGGGGGATTGCGTGAGGCACGTGCTGTTGCACAACAGCACAATTTAGGTTAGGTTTATTGGTTGGAGTTGTGTGTCGAAAGCTATGCTGTTTGTGCGTGATAAGTGTGGAGCTGGCGTGCTTGAGCGTGAATATATGTTCAGCAGGAATACTTTTACAGACATTCATTAGAAACAGTTCACTGTAAGGACACGTTCCTGGCTGGCCCTCAGCTCGATGATCACTTTTGAAGCTGCAAGCATAAACACACGCATTGGAACTAAGAATCGTACAACTCCTTCAGCACAGAAACGAAAGAATAAATACCACCATACGCGCGTAAGTTCTATGTTTATATGCAGGGTTGGCCAGAACCACATATATATATATATATATACACAGTGCATGTACGGTACATACGGTTCTGGCCAACCCTATTTATTAATGTTAGATTTTATGTGTAGGTACCTAAATAAGGTTTGGCAATAACCTTAAGACTGCGTGTACAGGGGGAGTGTTTCACTTCTGTTTTAGGCGACTTGCTTTATGCCTTTGCGAGGATGTTTGGTGGCAGGCATGGCGCTACTGTCCGACGCACGCCTTTGAGGAACCTCTTGGCTCTCCTCCTTGTGTGTTGACAGATATGCAGGGTTGGCCAGAACCATACATATACGGTGTATACATGGTATTTTTGGCATGGAAATCACCGAATATACGGTCACATACGGTGTTTATAGACGGTTCTGGCCACCCCTACAAATATGCAGATATGTCGCTCCTTCCCACCTTGCTGAAGCATGTGGGTGCACACATTGTAAACGTATGGTTCTGGCCGAGCTTAACCTTCACGTGCTTTCACGCCTCAGGTGTTCAGGACACGGCCATAACACGTGCAGGGTGGTGAACTTAGTGCGATGAAGCTGAATTGTTGTGAGGGTAGAGACCTGTTCATCAATTGGTTGAGCTGTTGATGAAGCAGGGTAATTGCACAGCCTTGTTTTATCTTTTGATCTTATGCCGGCAGGCATACAGAACGTGGACATCGTGTGGTGCCGTGCTGAGGAAGGGGGCAGGCGTGAGGACCTACGAGACACGTGCGTGAGCGCTGCTTATTTGCTAATTACATGCACGTGCTGGCAGTTGCTGTTGCTCCTGTGCTTGGTTATGAGTTTGCGCGTGCACCAGCAGCATTTTCCTTTGAAATTTTTGAAGTATGCGCCTATACAGGGGTTATAATATGCTCACTTTCTCTTGTGCGTGCACGTCTTTTGGTCGCCTTTTAATCCTGCAATGGAACTCGACGACTGACCTGACACCTTTTGAGACATTTGTTGTGCCTATTTTGACTCACACGTACACACCTGCACAAACACACATGCACACATTTACACGCATGCACAAACAAATCAATACAGGTTTGACGTCGCTGTTGCGCGAGCAGTGGCAGAGACACGAGTGCTGTCTGAGCTGTGCCTCCCATTTGTGCGCACGGGGGGCCTGTGGGTGGCTGCCAAGGGGCCAAACCCAAAGGTATGTGATAGTGTGTGATAGCGTGTGATAGTGTGTGATAGCTAGCAGCCTCCTAGTTTGCGCTTTGTTATATTAGCAGGTTGGTGGGCTGCTTGCTTTCATGTATCCCGTGCATGTGTGTGAGCTGTCTGCCGCTGCTTGAGCAAGCCCTGGTGCTCAAGGCTCAAAGGCATACTAGGGACCAGTGTCCTGGTGTTCTGAAGGCATACCAGGGACTCGTCATATATATATATACACCTTTTTCTGAGCTGCTGGCAAGTATTTATACCCATTCAACAAGTCAAATGCGCTGTTGTGTACGTACACATACACACAGGCTGAGGTGGACGCTGCTTCCAAAGCGCTCCAGCTGCTGCGTGGCCGCTTGGTGTGTGTGAGCCCAGTGGCCTCCTCTTCTGCCGAGGGCGCGCGCACAGCTGTGGTGGTGCTCAAGCAGGCGCCCACACCAGAAAGGTAAGGGCGTGTGTTAAACATGAGGACACGTGTTGTAGAGGAGCGCTGTGTGTGTTAGCTTCTTCCTCGCATCCCTGCCAATAAGGGCGCAGGCCAGTGTGCCAGCTAGATGTGAGTGTAGGAAGCAATACAGGCAGGCAGCGTGACCAGCTCCCACCTACAGGAGGAAGCAAAAACAAGTATTACACATGATTGTACAGACAAGATTACACATATGATTACACAGACAAGATTACACAAGATGATTACACAGACAACATTCCACAAGATGATTACACAGACACAAGATTACACAAGATTACACAAGATCACACATGATTTTACAGACAAGACGGTGAAAGCTGCTGAGCTCAGTGTAGGATGTATGGATTCCAGTTCTTGCAGTAAGAGCATCACTCCGTCTTGTATCTCCTTGGTCCTCACATCTTGCTCTAATCCCAAGCTTAGTCTCCCTTTTGTCTTTGGCAGGCATGCCAGAGATATATGTCTCTCAGCTTGTTGTTGAAAGCAAGGTGCAAGGCCCTTGGAGCAGTTGTGAGTCTCCTTTGAAAATACATGTAAGGCGTGCGTAAAGCATTGCTAAGATCACATAAACGCTTTGATTGGCGTTTGCGTCCAAAAGCACAACGCAGTGCAATACGTTCCACGCTCAATTTAGGGAGAGCCACTTCAGGGACAGGTATCTGAAGCTTTCACTGTTGGAGATATGAAGATGAATGGTCCGCATTGCCTGATCCTGTTTTAGGAAGGGCAAATTAAATTTTTGATTTGTAGCGTTGACCAGAATCATATGTATGCGGTGTATATAAGGTATTTTTGGCAGGGATTTCCCTAGACATACAGTCATAAACGGTGCATGTATATACGGCACTGAACAACCCTGTATGTTTGATTTCTTTTCTCCTTCACACATTTTGCCCTTGGCTGTCATGACACCCACCCTAGCGGTAAAAAATAACTGGGTGCCTTTTGAGCTACCTGGTGAACACAGTTTTAAGGCTCTTTATAGAGCAGTTTAAAAGGCTATAGAGAAGAGTAAAGACAGGGTTATCTATAGAGAGAAGTAAAGACAGATGGGTATCAGGAGAGCGGAAGCTCATTCGCTCGTAAGCGGTGCTAAAATGGCGCGATGTGTTCAAAGGCACATTGTTTTACAAAAGCCACAATGTGTTACGAAGCCACGATGTGTTACAAAGCCACGATGTGTCGGCACACAAGGCGACAATCCATCTTCTGTGTGGGGGGCAACACCTGCCAAAGGTGATATCCGTCATCCTGGTTTCATAAAAGCAGCAGAAATGTCAAATGCAAACGCATAGGGTTGGCCAGAGCCGTATAAGTACACCATATATCTGGTGAATTCCTTGCCAGAAGTACCATATGTTCACCGTATATATATGGTTCTGGCCAACCCTACAAATGCATGAATGCGCTGTTTTCTACTCTACCAGTGCATACCTTTTGTGCATACCGGACACCTCCTTGTGTTTGTATAATTCGTACCCTTGCTAGTTTATGAATGCCACCTGTCGTCAGGGACCTGTCCAGATCTCCACCCTCCTCCTGGTCCCCAATTGTGGTTCACATTCCATAAAATCACTAAGGCGTTTAACAGCTGATGCAGGAGCGGTTGTGTACCCTCTTGCCTCCTTGTCAGTTATTGTATTATGATATGCTTTATGTGAAACATGAACAAGCTTGAAAGCCCCGGCTCGCTTCCATTGCTGCTGGCAGCTACATGTGACAGGGCACATTTCTTTGTCTGTAAGGACAGGCCTGTAAACAAGCACAGTGACCCTAGAAGCTCAGCCTCACCTCCATCAGAAAATCATCATCAGATCAGATCAGATCATCAGAAAATCAGCCCCACCTTCATCACCTTCACCTTTATCAGATCATCAAAAACCCAGCCTCACCTTCTTAATTTTGCAGGTACCCAAGAGCACCTGGCACACCGAACAAGTTGCCTCTTTGAGTGGGCCTTTATGGTCTGCGTATGGAAACTTACAGCACCTGGCACACCCAACAAGATGCCTCTGAAAGTGGGCCTGTATGGACTGCCATCAATTCTTATGGTGCTCGAAAATTGCTTGAAAAAATGTGTTACCAAACAGGTAAGCGTGTTACCAGGCTCCATGCATACTGTCAACTACGCTGCTAATCTTGTGCATACTACACGCGCCCTTTCCCGTACCATCACCGACTCTCATCAGGCGCCGGTTTCAGGTCAAGCCTGCAACCTTCCTAATTTCCATTGACCTTTTTTCTTTTTTTTGGTGGAGGAGTTTTATGGTACCCGGTACCTAAGGGGCTCCTTTTCCTTAAATTGTGTGGACTATGTTCACTGCCTGCGTAATTTTTTTGTGTCTCTCTCTAAATTGACCCTTTTGTCTTTTCAAAGGTCTTGGTATTGAGCATCATTGGTCTGCCTTATGCATAGATATTATTCTAACGGCAAATGATTCTCTTAAAGCGATCCAACAAGGTACACAGGGTGCATGCCTGCTAGCACAAGCAGACGTAAGCAATCGTGAAGGAATGGTACAACATGGCATCATACGCCCTTCAGAAGAGACACAGATAGAAATGATCCCAACCTGGATCTTATCAGACATTCTTGGCTCATTATTTCATAAATGTGCTTACAAACGCGTGCCCGAACAACTCGAGAGAGGGTGGGAAAACATCAACGTGCTTGCCCCCCACATTGCTGCCCTTTTCAAACTGCTCATTACAAAAGCGAACGTCCCCAGGTCTTGGAAAGAAGCTCACTCCTTACACAAGGAAAGGCTAGTGGCGATTCCAGGGAACTATAGAATGATTGCGTTGAGTGGGACAGACTAAATGTCAATTTGCTACGCTCCTCAATGGTCTAGACTGGTGTACCCACACAACAACATCCCGGACACACAATTTGGTTTTTATCCTGGCAGAAGCACGCTGCACCCGCTGTTATCCTGCGACACCTCTGTCAGAATATTATCGCCAATCAAAGATGCAGCGCAGAAGATGCAGAGGGGCTCATCACGGCTGTACACAGCCGTCAATGAGATCAAACAAGCATACGATTCCATTCCAGAAGCACAATGTGGGACAACCTTCGTAAGAACCAGATGCCCATCCACATGTTGTCCATCCTCGAAAACTTGTAGTTTAATGCTGATGAATACACGCTGTTAAGATGGGGATAATTCAGCGACTGTCCAGCCATCCTTTGGTTGAAACAAGGGTGCCCCCTCTCCCCCCTACTGTATTCCACTTACTTAAACGACATAGACAGCGTGACTGATGGGGCGCAGGGTGTGTTCACTAATATCCCTGGTTATTTTGTGAAAAACATGCTGTTTGCTGATGACCATTGAACACGCGGATTGGCAGACAATACTAAACAAGCTGAGAGTTTATGCCGAAAGGAAATGTCTCAGCACTGTCAACGCACAAAAGTCAGAAGTGACGTGCATCAACTCTAATTATAAAAACCTGCCCCCTCTGTACTTTGACGGTGTACGGCTCCCCTACACAGACTCATTCAGATATTTGGGCATGGTGTGCGACAAGCAGATCAATCTGAATACCGCGGCTGACGCAACACTTCGCCCATTCACGGCAGGCACGTTCAGAGTCAAAGAGTTTGTTCAGAAACACGACCTTTCTATTAGGCTACACGCGTACATATGGCTTGTCAAAACATTCGCTATTCCTGCTGGTATGTATGCAAGCCAGATTTGGGCCACTCCTTACTTACAATGAACAAGGAAAAGAGATGGACAGTCGCTCCCCTTCAGAGATGGCTGTTGGCAGTGCTGAAAAGGATATTGGGGGTCAGACACCACGCCTTCATGGTGTGTCATGCGAGAGTGTGGATTGGAACCCCTACGCACAGTTCAATTGGTTTAGCGCGCGCCGCAATGTGGCCGTACAATTCTTTGACTAAACCCAACAGCTACACAATGAATAAGGTCTTACATGCTGACATGCAGCTGAGTACACGATCCAATGATTGCTGGTCAGCCCTTCACTGCCATGGATGGTCTGACACAATCGTATATCTTCAAACAAAAGCTGCAAAACTGTGAATCCATTGGTCTCAGCTGTTTTGTCGTAGACTTCAGGGAGAGGCACTTGGAGTACTGGGCACCTCATTCTGAAACTCATCCGAGAGTACACAACAGCAAACGCTCTATTTGTAGAGCACTTGTTATCACCAATAGTGTGCTCTTCCTACAAGAAGGGCTCTGGTCAATCATTCGCCTTACATCCAAATACATGTTTCTCAACCTGCCTCGTGATGTCACTCGTAGTGCAGCTCGTTTCAGACTTGCTTCGTGTTCACAGAGTCACAGAGACACCTGAAAAGCACCAAGCGTGTAGGATTGGTCAGTGTGTCAACAACCTGGTTTTGCGTTGGCAGCATGAGAAGGCTCACGTGTATGCTAGGCATATCTCGGAAAACATGGAGTTGCTAGCCCAATTTGATGAGGCAGAGAGAGCTGGCGATGTGGATAAACTGGCATTCTGTGTGCGTTCGTTGATTGTCCAAGCAGCGAGCAGTAGGGCTGTGGGCATGTCTGCACAGCGCCCAAGCTCGGTGTGTTTTCAAACGTGAACTGGATGCAGTTTGGTTTGATTGGGAGTGCTGGGAGAAGCGTAAGGTGTATGGTATTCCTGCTGGGATGTATGCGAGTCAGGTGTGGGGCACAGTGTATCTGAGTGAAGGCAGTGAATTTGGTAGCCAGTTACAGAAGAGGCATCTGTATGTGTTCCTTGAGGCGCATTCTTGGAGTGAAGAACAGCACAACAAATTGGGCGGTGCTTAGAGAGTGCGGTCAGGAGCCCTTGCAATTTTTCTGGTTCCGTGCTTCAATGGTTATTTAATAGCATGCTTGATTCCAACAGTGAGACTCTACGTCGTGTGCTGAAGGCAGATTTGCATCTTGCTTCTTTTGATAGTTCTTGCTGGTCTGCTCAAGTCTCGAATGCGTTTAATGGACTGCAAAGTAGTGCAATGTTCAAACAGAAAATGCTGAGAGCCACACAGGTTCCCATGCAAGAGTTCATTTGCGATTTGCGTTTCAGACATTTGAAGGTATGGAGGGAAGCTGATTTT
>Ga0307947_1001479_pt1:0-2500 | contig 18596 bp, 19 predicted proteins | sample OrgLakmetagen232_FD_201840 | JGI IMG/M metagenome (GOLD analysis project Ga0307947, IMG submission 201840) | Saline water microbial communities from Organic Lake, Antarctica - #232 | ecosystem: Environmental > Aquatic > Non-marine Saline and Alkaline > Saline | place: Antarctica: Organic...
CCCCGACCCCCTCAGAATTGACTCATTTATATACCAATCGATAGCTCTCAATGTCAGAAATCTGATATGTAATTTTTATTGGGATCGACACGTGTGTCCAAAATGTTATGATCCTTGAGGCCTCCTGCACAAACAAAAATTTAGACTCGACAAAAACATCCTACTTTCTTTGTGCCAGGTAGCTGGCAATGAAGAGCCAGAGGTCCAGGAAATTAGGTAGCGCAACGCAAGCGCACTGTGTTCCAGGATTTGCACTGTGTTTCTGTGTTGCAAAAATTGCACTGTGTTGCTGTGTTCCAGAATTTCACTGTGTTGCTGTGTTCCAGGATTTGCACTGTATTACTGTGTTCCAGGATTTGCACTGTGTTGCTGTGTTGCAGAATTTGCCCTGTATTACTGTATTGCGGAATTTGCACTGTGTTGCTGTGTTGCGGAATTTTCATTGTGTTGCTGTGCTGCGGAATTTGCACTGTGTTGCTGTGTTGCAGAATTTGCACGGTATTGCAGAATTTGCACTGTGTTGCTGTGTTCCAGGATTTGCACTGTGTTGCTGTGTTCAAGAATTTGCACTGTGTTCCTGTGTTCCAGAATTTAACTGTGTTACTGTATTCCAGGATTTGCACTGTGTTGCTGTGTTCCAGAATTTGCACTGTGTTGCTGTGTTGCGGAATTTGCACTGTGTTGCTGTGTTTCAGAATTTGCACTGTGTTGCTGTGTTCCAGGATTTGCACTGTGTTGCTGTATTCCAGGATTTGCACTGTGTTGCTGTGTTCCAGGATTTGCACTGTGTTGCTGTGTTGCGGAATTTGCACTGTGTTGCTGTGTTCCAGGATTTGCACTGTGTTACTGTGTTCCAGGATTTGCACTGTATTACTGTGTTGCAGGATTTGCACTGTGTTACTGTGTTGCGGAATTTGCATTGTGTTGCTGTTTTATGAAATTGACGTTGAAAGCCTGCTGCCATGCTGGTAGGATGCCAATGAAGTGCACTCCAAATGCTCTTTACAGACTTGTGTTTGTCATGCCACATCATGCACCAATCACCTCACGTCCAAAAGCTTAGCTAAAGTTTGCAGTAACAGCCAAGCCGTACATCCTCATACAATATCCATTGCACCAGTGCTCACCTCACGTTTGAAAAGCCTACTTAGATTTTCAGTAGTCTTTTGCTTAGTTTACAGCAGCAGCCGGGCCACACACCCCCTCTTACAATATCCATTGCACCCGTACTCACCTCACGTCTGAAAAGCCTAGCTTGAATTTGAGGTCCAGGGCGCACAAGGAAGAGATGGCAGCACCCATGGAGTGGCCAGTGACAAAGAGGCGAGGGGTGTTGTGTTGCCTGCGTGTGAGCATGTGTGTATATGCGGGTGTGTTTGATGTTTTCCACAAATCTGCTCACATGATGCAAATGTTGTTGCAGACACACACGCAGCTCCTCTACCACTGCTGAGATATTGTAACAGATACCAACAGATTAACACACACAAATACACACACATATATACACACACACATACGAGCATACATACACACGCACTCGCACACATACACACACGAACACGTACACATACAAACACCACAATTCTCCCACACGAGCGACAAAACCATATACTCACTTGCGCAGCTCTTCTGCTGCAGCCGAGATGTTGGAGCGGAGGGAGCTGTCAATCCATAGCGAGAGGAAGCCTGCGGTTGTAAAGAGAAGCACTTGTGTTGTGCAATGAGCAGTTTGTATCAGGAAGCACTTGCTGTTTGAGAGTACCCGCCTACCTGCCCACTTTTGTTAACTACCTTGGAGGGTTGTTTTAGAAGAGGGCTTCAGATCTCTGCACATCTGTGCGATCACTGTCCATTTATGTACCTCTGAATTACACACCCATTTGTGGCCGGTGTGCCGCACGCATCAGGTTACTTACCCCTTTTTCCTTGTTGCTATTGAACCACCCACACCCACACAAACTGTTAACAAACTGTAACATACATTTCAGACCTGGCAACCGGCAACCCCCTCCTTTCAAACTCCATATTCCAAAATATGTATTGTGTGCAGCAGATATACATCTTGAATTGTTTGTGAAGCGTTTCTAGCAACGTGACGTGTTTAGATCATACACTCACCTGCATGTACGTACGCGTGCGGCGCCTCTGGAAGAGGATACTGTTTATCCTGTGTGTGAGCATGTATGTGTGTAAAAGTGTGTACGTGTGTGTATGTGTGTGTGTGTGTGTGTGTTTGTGTGTGTGTGTAACAAGCTTGTGTGCGGGTGTTTTTGTGTGCGGGTGTTTTTGTATCTATGCATGTGTGTACATATGCACGTGTTGAACTGGCAATGCGCACCTGGCGCCAGGACTTGAGATCATTCAGCCAGTTGCCCCAATTGCTAGAGTCCGTGCCCCGGAACACAACTACAATGGCGTCCATGTCTCTGTTGTAGCCAATATAAGACATAAGGTCCCACTGCTCGTCAAAAACCACCTGTGCATGCGTGCGTGCGTG
>Ga0307947_1001479_pt1:5000-18596 | contig 18596 bp, 19 predicted proteins | sample OrgLakmetagen232_FD_201840 | JGI IMG/M metagenome (GOLD analysis project Ga0307947, IMG submission 201840) | Saline water microbial communities from Organic Lake, Antarctica - #232 | ecosystem: Environmental > Aquatic > Non-marine Saline and Alkaline > Saline | place: Antarctica...
GACACACAGTGACACAGTGACACACAGTACACAGTGACACACAGTGACACACAGTGACAACACAGTGACAACACAGTGGCACACAGTGACAACACAGTACACAGTGACACACAGTGACAACACGGTACACAGTGACACACAGTGACAACACAGTGACACACAGTGACAACACAGTACACAGTGACAACACAGTACACAGTGACACACAGTGACAACACAGTGACACACAGTGACAACACAGTACACAGTGACACACAGTGACACACAGTGACAACACAGTACACAGTGACACACATTGACAACACAGTGCACAGTGACAATACAGTACACAGTGACACACAGTGACAACACAGTGACACAGTGACACACAGTGACAACACAGTGACACACAGTGACAACACAGTACACAGTGACACACATTGACAACACAGTGCACAGTGACAATACAGTACACAGTGACACACAGTGACACACAGTGACAACACAGTGACACAGTGACACACAGTGACAACACAGTGACACACAGTGACAACACAGTGCACAGTGACAACACAGTACACAGTGACACACAGTGACAACACAGTGACACACAGTGACAGCACAGTACACAGTGACACACAGTGACACACAGTACACAGTGACACACAGTGACACACAGTGACGACACAGTGACAACACAGTGACACACAGTGACAACACAGTACACAGTGACACACAGTGACAACACGGTACACAGTGACACACAGTGACAACACAGTGCACAGTGACAACACAGTACACAGTGACACACAGTGACACACGGTGACAGCACAGTACGTTGACAAATTAAATGATTGAACTACCCTTATGGTCTACGATCACTGAGGCACTAGTAAGTGTAATATGATACTGATTCTGTGTTTCTCTAAAGTGGCATCCTCTTCTGCCGGAAGGAGCTTGCATTTGACAATCGTCTTTCAAATAGGGGAGGGGGCTTACTCTTTTTTTCCCCCTTTCTAGCGTCCACAACCACCCACACCTTCTCTCACTCTTCAGCTGTTAACAGGGGCTCTAGCTGGAGTTACCATTGAACTGGAATCTATGATGCTTCTTTTATTGCATCCACAATCACCCACACCTTCTCTCACTCTTCAGCTGTTAACAGGGGCTCTAGCTGGAGTGACCACCGAACTGGAATCTATGGTGCATAAGGTTGGCCAGAGCCATATATGTACGGTGTATATACGGTAGTTTTGGCAGAGAACTCACCAAACATACGGTCATATACGGTGTATACTTACGGTTCTGGCCAACCCTAATGATGCACAGCGGGTAATGCAGATTAACATATCGTTCATGCTTGTCATGATCCAAATATGCTTGCATGAAACACTCTTACATCCTCGCCCTCAAATCCAGGACAAACTGGTTGCTATTTTCACAAATACATAGGGTTTGCCAGAACCATGTACATACAGTTTGTATACGGTAATTTTAGCAGGGAAATCTCCAAATATACAGTCATTATACGGTGTATACTTACGTTTCTGGCCAACCCTACATATGCATGCCTCGATATAATGATTCTCACTTTCAGGACGAAGCTGGCCGCTACCATGTGTATGTGGGCAACGCTTGCCCCTGGTGTCACTTTTCACAAATGCATGCCTTGATATAGTGATCTCACTTTCAGGACGTAGCTGGCCGCTACCATGTGTATGTGGGCAACGCTTACCCCTGGTGTCACCTTACACAAATGCATGCCTTGATATAGTGATTCTCACTTTCAAGACGTAGCTGGCCGCTATCTTCACAAATGCATGCCTCAATATATAATGATTCTCACTTTCAGGACGAAGCTGGCCGCTACCATGTGTATGTGGGCAACGCTTGCCCCTGGTGTCACCGTGTGCTGCTGGCCATGGTCTTAAAAGGAATGCTACGGCCAACACCTTCAGGTCAGAACATGCGCTGCTTTAAGTTGAAGTGCTGCTGGCGATGGTCTTAACGAGCATGCTACGGCCAACATTTTCAGAACCTTTAGGTCACAACATGCTGCGTCAGCTTCAGGTCCGGGTCTGGGTCTGTGTCTGGGTCAGGGTCATTCATTTCAGGGACACCCAGGCGGTGATACACCTTCAGATCAGATCATGCGCTGCTTTGAGTTGGGGTGCTACTGGCCATGGCCTTGAAGGGCTTGCTACGGCCTACACCTTCAGTTTCGGGTATGAGGATATGCAATGCTCTTGAAAAGGCCTCACCATGTCATGGTGGCTTGGCGTCGATGGGGTATGCTGCGGCCTGCAGCTCCAAATAGGAAGAATTCTCTTAGAATTGGTGCCACCGTTCTTGCTGCCGAGGTTGCAGCAAGGATGCTATAGCGTCATACCGTCCTGGCCTAAACTCTCAAGAGGCTCAAACCAAATGCAACACTCCCAAGCATTGATTGTGATATGCTCTCATTTATCGAGGATCACGGATGCCTCTTCAAATCCCGATACCGCACACTGCAACATCGGTCTTTAGCTTTTCAGGCTATCTTCCTAAGTTCCACAGGCTGCAAAAAAACAAGCCACATTTGCTACTAGTTGATGATGTCATCAGATGTACTGGTCCCCGCCTGCATTTTTCTGATTTATTCACTGCCTTAATCTATCCTGCCACGTTTGGTACGAGTTGATGAAATGTCCATTAAAACTACTGTTTCTTTTTATTATAAATTTGATTCATGGCCTTGATCGATCTACCCTGTCTCCAAATGTCAGAAATGAGAGTAGGCAATTGTCAAAATTAAAATAAGCAGCTTATTCTTCCGATTTCCAACTAAGGTATCTCACAAGCTGCACTTCATCTCTACGTGTCTACCCACTTTGTGCCCTTCCTCTCTCGTTTACAACATTGCTGCGTCTCCTCCTCCAACTGTTTGTTGTGCACAGGAGGTTCAAAGCGGCCTCTCATCTCCTTCACCCAGCTCGGCTCGGATCCGACAAAGGCAAGAAGGGGAGGATGGATTTTTGATGCCAAGCTAGGGGCAGACCCTATTTGGGGAGCGCAAGACCTTTGGTACGTGGACGTAGTGGTGCATTGTTGGTGTGGCGCTGTAAAAGCGCAAGCTGTTTCAAACTTCTACAATCGCTAATGAAACTATACGGTGCTTGGCAAGCATTTTCACAAGGTTGTAGAGTGGGCCAGAGCTTTAAGTCCTTTTCAGGCACACTCTCGCACAGATATAGGGACAGAATTTTACTAGGAAGCGTTGACATTCTGTCTGACGCATGGACGTTGGCTTATGTTGGCGAGGAGTGTGCTTACTCCTCGCATTGTGCATCCTCGTCATATCATGCCAATAAGCAGCAACGTGACGTTCTCTGCCGTAAGCTGCAGTTTTGCTCCTTCAGATGATTTGATCGTGCAATTTGAGCTCAGATGATTTGTTCGTGCAATTTGGGCGATTGCAGGGAAGTGTACGACACAGCCAGCCCGGGTTTTGTGGGCAGGTGCACAGCCCCTCTCCTAGTAGATGCAGGTAAACTAAATGTTAAGCCATAGACTAGGTTAAGGAGAGCATGATAAATTGCAACTGAACATGTCATGTGGATGTACGTGTGTGAATGCAATTTACTCATGAGCGTGCAGAGAGTGTTATTTCAGTCCAGAAATGCCCGCTTATTCGCCGAAATGGCTCATGTGCCCATGCTTTCAGATAACAGAAAGTTTGACTTCAGTGTGTGTATGCATTCTTGTAAGCGTGCAAAGACAGTGTTATTTCAGTCTAGAACTGTCAGCTTGTTTGCTGAAATGGCTCATGTGCCCATGCTTTCAGATTACAGACAGTTTGACCTCTGCAACATTTATCCCAGTTGGTTAGAAAATGTGTGACAGCCTCATTTCGACCGTTGAGGTTTTGACTTTATGTCAATATATAGTGAGCTAAGCCTGCCCCCTTTCTGCCTGCAGCCATCACAAGCCCTCAAAAACATGTGCAATTTTTGTCACAATAAACCTTGTCACATCGCACGTCTACCTGCAGCTTCCAATCAGATTGCCAGCCCTCATAAATGTGCAATGTGGACTTTAATTACACTGAGGCCTGTCCCACCTCACGTCTTCCTGCAGCCACCAAGCAGATCGTGAGCAACGAGAGCTCGGACATTGTGCGCATGATTGGCGCATCTAAGGTCGGTAGGGCATTCTCATTGAGTGCATCTAAGGTCGGTAGGGCGTTCTCATTGAGTGCATATAAGGTCGGTAGGGCATTCTCATTGAGTGCATAGCGGGCATTTCCTTTTCTCCATTGTGCGCATGATCGGCGCATCTAAGGTCGGTAGGGCATTCTCATTGAGTGCGCATGATCGGCGCATCTAAGGTCAGTAGGTAGGGTTGGCCAGAACCGTATGTACATGCCGTATTTGACCATATGTATGGTGATTTCCCTGCCAAAAAAACGTATATACGCCTTATATACTATAAATTTATGGTTTTGGCAAACCCTATTGGTACAGCATTCTCATTGAGTGCGTAGCGGGCATCACCTTTTATCAATACAGCAAGCATGCGGCACTGGAGTCACTTACTTTTTGAGATGTGGTGCATTTGATGTAAAAAATAAAGTGCTTGTCCTGCAGCACTGCATTTATGGACTGTGCCGTGCTGTCCCATTTAACTTGTGAAAGCATAGGTATGTAATGTCAATAGCTCAACTTCAAGTGACTTGGATATAGGGCAAACTTACTTGCATAATCGAGATATAAATCTTTTTGATTTCTGCTTATTAAATACAGATGCCAGGAAGTACGGATGTTGACTTGTACTAACTGAAATTTAAATCTTTTGGATTTCTGCTTATTATATACAGATGCCAGGAAGTACGGATGTTGACTTGTACCCTCGCCATTTGCAAGGAGAGATTGATGAGTTAAATGACAAGGTGCGTGAAGTACATTGGTCAATATCAGCGTAGACTGATACTCATGTACTAAGTTGCATAAAATTGCATGTTTGTAGAAAGTAAGTACTATCATGTACTAAATTGCATAAAATTGCATGTTTGTAGAAAGTATACACACATGCGACCAGCACGCAAGCTTTAGATGTTCAGTGCATCACGAGATCACGAGTCTTCTTGGAAACATTTATGCATGCAATGATGGTATTATGGGAGGGATTATGGAACTTGCCACTTCCTGTATTAGAAAAACAATGGAACAGAACTATTTAGCACCAAAACTATTTAGCACCAAATTACCCCACACCTGGGGAAGGTTGTAAAACAGGTTTTGCAACAATCCAGATATTTGTTCCTCGCCTACGGTTTGTAAGTGCATGCTGCAAAAACATGGCAAACGATTTAGGCATGAATCGCTATAGACATGGAGCAAGCATGCTTTGCAAGCACACACATCTATTTATTCTCAACTAAAACCGCCCCTCTTACACTCGCAGATTTATCGCTCAGTGAACAATGGAGTGTACAGGTGGGTGGAACTGGGATCGTGAATTGCTGCTAATAACAATACACATTTTCCAGTTGCGTAGACCTACGTAAGCTCCTCCCTTAGTCATGCTGGCCAGCCCTTCGCAAAAAATTGGCCTCAATGTGGTTAGAGAATGGCCCTTTTTCCATTAAATTACTTAGAGTGATATCCCTTCAACGTACTTTCTCCCTGTCCTTTTTTGCTGTTATGCAGGAGTGGCTTTTCCACCACGCAACAATCTTACGATGCAGTGCAGCAGGAGTTGTTCACCACCCTGGATGAACTGGAGACACGTCTTTCAAAGACCCGTTTCCTAGTCGGGGACCGTTTGACCGGTAAGTATTTGCAAGTAGGGTGGCAAAATAGAAATGGGATGCCTGTACAGTCCCTCTCGTTAGAAGAATCTGTGTTCGGATGATAAGAAAAGGCCACCCAAAATTTAGCTTTTATGTCAAGGTTTCTGATATTGGTTGCAAAGCAAGAGGAGGCGACCCAATGTTTTAAGGTACCTGCTCTATGCCAGGCACAATCAGAAATTTTGCAGCGTACGCCATATACAGATTGTACACAATTTAACTTCCTCCACAGCTAATTACATTTCACACCGATAACTGTGTTCGTAGACTCTGTGGACTTTGCTTGCACTGTTATTTTTGCCATCTTACACGCAGCTTTGAACCGTCTTTTCGTCGTATCAGAGTGTGACGCCTTTTATCAAATGCACAAACATGATGCAGAGTGTGATGTCCGACTGTTTCCCACCCTCTCACGCTTTGACGCCGTGTACGCATCCATTTTCAAGTGCAACAAGTGAGTTGCTCTGTACAATCTAAATACTTGCGTTTACTGCCTGCAAGCTGAATCAAGCGTCTGATAAGTTGTCTGGCTGTCTGTGAGCGTCTGTGAGTAACCTGTTAGCTTGAGGGGTGCAATCCTTTAAGTAAGCAGCCTTGAAATTACTGCTTGCACCTTTTTGAAATGACGAAATGACTGCTACAACTCACCTCGCATTCCAGTAAATTTCTTTACATGGCGGAACACACAATTTCAGGCGAAGGATCTCAGACTACCCTAACCTGAGTGGTTGGCTCCGTGACATGTGGGGGATCCAAGTTGAGGGTTCAACAATGCAGGTGAGGCCATTTCATGTTTCTCTGGGTAAAAAAGCAGGAGTGGGGCCAGGGGGGATTTGAAGCTAAGCGTCCTTTTCGTATTCAAGCAGCCGGTCACTTTCTGCTTGACCAAAAGCACAAACAATGCTGCTTAACCTGCCGACGACCCCTTGATTGATGTGCTGGACGTGTTGATTGATGTGCTGGACGTATCCTCATAATCAGATAAACTTTTTGAAATCTGACAGGGCAAAAACTTCAACTGGAGTCACTTGATTGTCTCGCGTATCTCACATGCAAGGTGTCCGACACTATCAACATTGATGCCGCGCGCCAAAGCTACCACAGCAGCCTGTTTCCCTTGAACCCTAGTGGCATTGTACCATCAGGGTAGGTGTAAGCGAGAGAAGGGGCGGGTTTGCACCCTTTGAGGCTACGCTTGTCTGATTTGATGTTGCTAAGTGCAAAACTCGTCCATTTTCATATATTTCTATTCAAATGCAGCAATTGATGAGCCCTTTGCCATCACTGACATGTAGCAATTGTCACGATGTGCAGGCCAACGCAAGCAGATTTGGGCTTGAGCTCGCCTCATTCAAGAGGGGACAGCAGCCGCTTGGAGGACGTGTGCCACGTGCTTGTTCCTGCCATATAGTTGTAAATATATTTAAATCTAGAGCTAAATGGCAGATGGCTGACCTGACAGAAGATATGAAAAAGGGTTCATAATAGTGCATCATGTTTCTTCTACCTGGTATTATAAAACTGGTTCCATTATTTCGTCCGTCTGACGACTAGTTATGTTCTTCAAAAACCAAGCCTCTTATAGAAAATCACGATTTCCTCCTATCCGGAACAACAGCTAGACCAAAAAGTGTCACATTTGTCAATTCACTGGATTGTGGTTGGCAAATAATTGAGCTGAGTCGACAAAAAGTTGATTAAAAGGTTTCCGATTCAGTTTTGCCTTAGGGTTGTTTTGACTTGTTTTGTAACGAAGAGCGGCCTCCCAATTAATTATTGGTGTCAATGGGAGCACCAACAAATGAAATTTGAGTGGTCCTAATGCAGCAGGGGCTCCAGCATGCAAGCAAGATTCAAAGCCAGCCAAGTCCTCCAGAGGGACTGCGTCGTCTGTATGGCAGCACATGTGTGTTGCTGCCACTGAAAACAGCCTTACTGCAGGCTGTCACTGATCCTGGAGTCCAACAGGCTCTCGCAAACGTCCTAGAACGTCCAGGGTACGCACTTATGAGTGCATTCAGTTGTGTTTTTGTGAGCGGGCTGGCGTTATGTAGACGACCGTGGTTTATGATGGATCGTAACACACCAAATAAGCACTAATGTTGATTGCTCTTTCATTTTCCACAGCGATCCAGCTGAATACACTCAGCTCCTGGAATGTACGCTGGTGGTCGTGCCCCCATCTGCCCCACCTCTGCCCTCTCACCTCTCTCTGCACAGGGCTCTCAGCCAAGAAGAGGTGAGCGTTTCATTTTCAGAGCGTTGCGAGGCTTGTGTGAGCTTGTGTCCTGTTTGACTGACATCTCACGAGTTCTTACGTGATAGACAGTGCCGTGATAGACAGTGCCGTGCAGCGTTTGCTCTCTGTCATTTAGACTTGCAAAACTGTTTTAACACAACTTCTATCTGACGACTTGCAAAACTGTTAACACAACTTCTATCTAGCGACTTGCAAAATTGTTAATACAACTCCAAGCAAAAGACCAACGACCAAACATGTAAGTGAATCACTCTGTGCGTACCCTGCGCTGTAGGTCGTGCTTCGTGCCGTGGACACGCTAGTTCGCACCGGGCAGGAGCAGAACGTGTTGCGGCAAGGGTTTAGAAAGGTAGGGATGAATGAAGGAGGCGGTGCGTTTACAACTGCTGTGCAAGCCTCTCCTTCCATGCGTTTAAGTGCAATCGGATTCGATCAGTTATGCAATACTTCTTTCACAGCCAGGGTGTTTGCACCCTTTTCCTTATTAGCAACGCAACAGTTAGCTAGTTGCATTTGCTGCAATCGGCTGTGGCTTCTGCTACTGATCATGCCCACAATTTAAGGCAATCTCACCCATATTTTCAATCTTAGAAACACAAGCGCTAAGTGTATATTCAGTATGTACGTGAGACAACAAGAACACCCAGAGCAAATCCAAAATTACGCACTTACTATACACATGGACCTGCATGCATGGGTGCAACATGAACACAGAAACGCACGCAAGGGTGGAGGAGCGGGTTGCCCCGGGTCGTGTCCACCCCAGCCTCTGCCCTTCAAAACCTGCAGAGCCTGCAGCAGCAGCAGCAGCAGCAGCAGCAGCAGCAGCAGCAGCAACAACAGATGCCATCTTATAACCCTTCATCTGCACCTCCTGCTGCCACCAGCAGGCCGTACCCTGCTCAGTCATCATCAGGGTATGCTGGGCCAGCCCAAGGCTCGTTCGCCTCCCTCTGGCTCCCCCCAACTCCCTGCTTTGATCCCATCTCTCCCTCTGCTGCCACCATTCTGTCACACTCAGAGCAGTGGGCTTCAAATCCCTCCACAGCAGTCCTCCTGTCTTGCTCACACTGGTGCGAGCTGCTGCTGCTGCTGCTGCTGCGTGTGTGTGTGTATGTGTGTGTGTGTCTGTGTGTGTATGTGTGAGTGTGTGTGTGTGTGTGTGTGTGTGTGTGTGTGTGTGTGTGTGAGAGTGTGTGTGTTTGTGTGTGCGTGCGTGTGTGTATGTGTGTGTGTGTGTCTGTCTCTCTCTCTGTGTGTGTGTGTGTGTGTGTGTGTGTGTGAGTGTGTGCGTGTGTGTGTGTGTGTGTGTGTGTGTGTGTGTGTTAGGGTGTAAGGCAGGTTCGTTAAAGCTTGGCTTAGAAAAGCAGCAAAAAATTGTATAAATTACTTGCAACGCTTTGCTTTCAGACAGGTTCATGGCTGAGCTATTGCTGACGATGCTTCAACCTTATCCTTAACAACGCCTTGCTGAAATAGATTGCTGTTCCCATCTACAGACAGGGTTGCTGACTAAGCACCAGCCAAAGAGCGTATGTGGTCTTTTAAGACAAGCCATTTCATTCAAGTATTCAAGGGCTTGCTGCAAGGCGGCATTCCTTGGAGAGGGCTCATGCTCGTGTACTCACATAGCCTCTTCAGCAATGAATACGGCCCTGCACCTGTTTGTGCATGCAAACCACTTCCTACTCTAACCCCCTGGTGTTACGAAGTGCGTAGCTTTCTATAGTTAACCAATGGCTAAGGCAGTAGGGTGGGTGTATATTACTACTTATATTAAGAACTGCCTTCTGGAGTCGAACTAGCTTCACCGGTCACCGTTGGACTAACCTCCAGTTAGGTATTCACCTTTTCTCAAGGGACGTGTACACACGTAACACCTGGTATCCCACCTCAACAATTCCACAGGGTGCTGGCACGTACTGGGTCGGCATTGCACCTGCTCATGCACGTAAGCCTCTTTCTCATGAGCACTCACACATGAATACATTTGTGGAGCCAACTGCTTGCGTTGCATCCAAAATTTACACAGGGGCCGGCTATTGGCACGTGTTGGAGATGGATTAGCCCTACACCTTCTTGTACACACGAGCGGCTTCCATCTACTCGGGAGGGGAAACCACTTCCAGCTGTGGGGTATTTCGGTGGCAGAGGTGCGTTGGGAAGCTGAATTGTGTGTGTGTGTGTGTGTGTGTGTGTGTGTGTGTGTGTATGTGTGTGTGTGTGTGTGTATGTGTGTGTGTGTGTGTTTGGGTGTTTGGGTGTGTGCGTGTGTGTGTGTGTGTTTATGTGTGTGTGTGTGTGTGTGTGTGTGTGTGTGTGTGTGTGTTTGTTTGTTTGTGTGTGTGTTTGAAGCTGGAAAATTCCGGTTTTGGGGCGTGTTCAGAAATGAGCAGCTGGATTAAGGCAACCTTGGGGTTTACTGTGGTGCTATAGGTACGTAGCAAACCTATATTTAATAAAAAGCATTTCTCTGTCAATGCAGCTAGTTGTGGGTCGGCACAGGTGTGTTGTAAATCTGTTTGTGTCGACTGCTCGTGGCAGAGGTGCGTAAACTTGTCAAGATCGCTGCTGTGGGGCATACTTTGATGGTGGAGGTGCGTTGGGAATATTGACGTGTCAGAAGTGCGGAGTTATAAGAAGATAGCAGCTGCTGCTGTGCGATGTTTCAGTGGCAGAGATGCATTGCATCAGTAACCGGTTTCAATTGTACCGGCAGTCCGTTCATGTTACCTACTTAAAGTGTTCGACCCTTTACTCGGTGGAAAAGGAATATTTTTGAGAGGAGGGTCTACTGATTTTTGGCAAGCATTTCACAGACGGGTGTTGCATTCAACAACACGAGCGGCTAGCCGTACTGTAGTTCACTTCACTGGTGGGGACCATCAGACAGACACATATAAAGGATAAAGGTGATCCAGTTTACAGGCAGGGACCATCAAACAGACATATACAAAGCTAATCTGGCTGCAAGCAACATCAGCACCATGATTCAGCAACTAATTCATTTGTGTATGATAAATTAATCAGTTTCAGCTGTCCCTTGCAAGCCTGAGGCCTCTGCTGCAATTGCTCTGGCATCAGCATTCAATCCATCATGCTGTGCTTATAACTATTATGTCTGACTGATTATTTTCAGTCGTGCATTTTTAAGGCTTTGGCTACATTTTTAAGGCGTTGGCGTTTTAAAGGCTTTGATGACATGCTGCACCATTTTATCAATCATGCCGTATGAAGGTACACGGAGCTGGCCGCGTTGTTCAATGTCAACCCGCTCTTGGTGCTTAAGGTGCACAGAGAAACTGCAGCAACCAATCGATCAGTCATGCCACCCTTTATGCCTAAGGTGCACACAGAAACAGCAGCAACCAATTAATCAATCACGCCACCCTTTGTGCTCAAGGTGCACACAGAAACTGCAGCAACCAACCAATCAATCACGCCACCCTTTATGCTCAAGGTGCACACAGGATCGGCAGCAACCACTCGATCAATCACGCCACCCTTTATGCTTAAGGTGCACAGAGAAACTGCAGCAACCGATCAGTCAATCACGCCACCCTTTATGCTCAAGGTGCACAGAGAAACGGCAGCAACCAATCGATCAATCACGCCACCCTTTATGCTCAAGGTGCGCACAGAATCGGCAGCAACCAATCAATCAATCATGCCACCCTTTATGCTCAAGGTGCACAGAGAAACGGCAGCAACCAATCGATTAATCACGCCACCCTTTATGCACAAGGTGCACACAGAAACGGCAGCAACCAATCGATCAATCACGCCACCCTTTATGCTCAAGGTGCACACAAAAACGGCAGCAACCATTCACTCAATCACGCCGCCCTGAAGTGATCCAACTGGCAGAGCATCGGCTTTTCTCACTCCTTTGTCTTTACATGCTCCATTGTCTTTACGTGCCCCTGTATGTATAACCGCCCCTTTATCGTTACCTGCCCTTTTGTCTGTACATGCCCCTTTATCTTTACTTGCACACCTCCAGGTCGCCCATGCGTGTAACCGGCAGGGATGGAGTAACAATGGATACAATGGATAACAATGAATACATGGATATTTGCATACCTCCAGGTCGCCGGTGCGTGTAACCAAGAGGGATGGACACATGGATACATGGATACATGGATAACAATAGATACAATGGATAACAGTAAATACATGGATGCTTGCACACCTCCAGGTCGCCCGTGCGTGTAACCGAGAGGGATGGGTACATGGATACATGGATACAATGGATAACAATAGATACAATTAATAACAGTATATACATGGATGCTTGCACACCTCCAGGTCGCCCGTGCATGTAACCGAGAGGGGTGGATACATGGATACATGGATACAATGGATAACAATAGATACAATGGATAACAATGAATACATGGATGCTTGCACACCTCCAGGTCGCCCGTGCATGTAACCGAGAGGGATGGAGTAACAATGCACTGCCAACATTTCCCAGTGCTGCTCCAAGGATAGCGAGCACCCCTGCACGGAATGATCAAGAAGAGGATGTAACCACCGCTGCATTAACTGCTGCTGCGGCTGCTGCTGCTTTACATGGTGCCCAACAAACTACCGCATCCGCAAGCGATACACACGGCACCTGTCAAGCTGGTTTCTGTAGAACAGCCTGCAAGCCTTCGACAAGGGATGCTTTACGCCCGCGCCTTGGTGATTCAGAAGGAGGTGGTCGTGGGGATGCAGCACGCAGAAACCCCGCACCGCTACCACATCCAATAAAGGAGCAAAGGCCTTCGAGCTGGCAGCGCAGGAAGGCTGCAAAGCAGAGGGTGGCTCAGGATCAGCTGCTGCAGCAGCAGCAGCAGCAGCAGCAGAAAGAACAGGATGCTGAGCAGATTCAGCAGCAAGAAGATGCTCAGGAACAATCTGGGAGGGCATTCAGCCCACAGCAGCAACAGCGGCTGTCCCTGCAAGTGCAACCAAGGCAGCGTAGCTTACAGCCCCAGCAGCAGCTGTGCTTTCCGCTTGGCACTGAATCAGACCTTGAGATGGAGGACCAGCCAGCCACCCAGGTGCCTGTCAGATTATGATGTAATCCCCAAAACAATGTGGCTTGCACCTGTGTGCTTGCGTTTTATGACAAAAAAGTAGATGTCGAGCCAGTCACGCAGGTGCTTGTCAGACCACGCAAATGTTATAGCAACGTGGCTTGCACCTGTATGCTTGAAATTGACGACAAAAAAGTAGATGAGCGGCCTATGCTTGACCCTGCGCGTGTGTTTGTGCGGAAACTGTGTCTGTCGTGATCATGGCTGGCCAGAGCCATGAGTCTGTCGTGATCATGGCTGGCCAGAGTCTACCGTGAGCCAGAGTCTGCCGTGAGCCAGAGTCTGCCGTGATCATGGCTGGCCAGAGCCATGAGTCTGTCGTGATCATGGCTGGCCAGAGCCATGAGTCTGTCGTGATCATGGCTGGCCAGAGTCTACCGTGAGCCAGAGTCTGCCGTGAGCCAGAGTCTGCCGTGATCATGGCTGGCCAGAGCCATGAG
>Ga0307947_1001480_pt1 | contig 18588 bp, 15 predicted proteins | sample OrgLakmetagen232_FD_201840 | JGI IMG/M metagenome (GOLD analysis project Ga0307947, IMG submission 201840) | Saline water microbial communities from Organic Lake, Antarctica - #232 | ecosystem: Environmental > Aquatic > Non-marine Saline and Alkaline > Saline | place: Antarctica: Organic Lake...
AGAGTGGAGTCTTGCAAATGGCATGGTGGTTCTAGCATTTGTGATAAATGTGAGTGTGGAGAAGTTCAAGATGAGAAGCATGTGCTTTTCTTCTGCAAGTGTGCTGAAGTGTGCGAGCTGCGCATGATTTACAGAGACCTCTTTGAAGGAATGTTTAAGACTCTGCGTGAGTTTGCTCCTTCGAGCTCTGAATTTATTCCTTTCTTAATTTGTCATCACAGTATCACTGATTTTGAGATCAATGCATTCCTGAATCAAGACTCATACAGACTCCTCAAGTTTGTGTCATATTTAGTTTCAATTTTCGACACTGGTTGATCTTGTTTCACCAGCCAATTGCCATCAGTTAGAGACTCGGGCTGTAGGCCATCCTTGTAACCCCTTGTAACCCCTTGTAAACCTATCTGCAAAGCCAGCTGGGATCAAAATAGCTGGTGGATTTCGAAATTCGGACCAAAACCCGCATTTCTACACCCATGCCACCTCAGAATTGTGCATTTCAGAAAAGGGGCATCATTCCCTCTTCTTGGTGTGGCTTAATCTTTGTCTGAGTGCCTTAATCCTTAATACTTTTTTATTTTCATGTATCATCTTTCTCTTTTGAGTTTACATATAATGTTATTATTTGCCTCCCTCATTCTTGGTATTCTCAATGTGACAGATCCTTTTTTTAACGTGCCCAAAACTCACAGATGGTTCCCCCTCTTTAATTGATTGTGGTCGGTTGGTCCTGGCAGATGCTTAATTGTCAACTGATTTTATTCAGTGCTGCAATGTCACAAACAGCACAGCGCCTTTTTCTCTTTCCAGTTTTTTTTGTAGGTGCTACTAGTCTGGAGCTACAACAACAATTATCACAGTTTCTATTACACGTTTTATTTATAGCTACACGTTTTATTTATGCAGCCTAGCAGTCGCAAGTTTTGACTGATGGCTTAATCTGTAAATCCTGTAATCCGGTATCATCTTTCTCTTGGGTCAGAGAATCTGAATCATGTATGTGCAGTGAATCAACACAGTCGGAGTGCTAAGTGATGGCCTCAGAGTCAGTGTGGGTGACGCAGATAATCACTTGTGCATCCAGGATTTTCTGAATGTACAGTCTTGATGTGCATCGCTAATGAACCAGTACTTGAAATGCATTGAAATAAATGGGTAAGAATCATGCATCCTTAAACAGAGGACACTTACTTTTAGACTGTGGGTGCACCTTTCCTTTCAAGAGCCGGCTTGATGACTTTTTAAAGTAGAGCAAAGTAAAATATGTCTAGAAAGCATGTCCATACTAACTGAACCTTAAAAAGGCAGTGTTTGCATGTAAGAAAGCAACAAAAGGGCACAACGCATCACAAAGAATCCAATGTAAGGTTTACCAGTTGCACGCATGAACAAATGTAGCTTCCTCCCGCAAATTCAATTGACTGAAAAGGTTCGTGGGGCTCTGGTAGTGCAAAAACTACTAGTGTGAAGGAACCGTTTCATTCTGATCCTCTTCACAACATGCGACCTTATACGAGGAGGCACCCTCCTCATCAGCTAGGCCAGTGAGCTGCTTCGACCACATGTCAGAATATAATCCTTGCTTGCTTAACAGCTCTGCGTGGGTGCCCAGCTCGACCACCTCACCTGTGCAGGAAAGGAACGCTGTACTTTAAACGGAGGAAACCAAATATGCTTGTTGATGAAATGCAGTCATCAAAATTAGATGTAAAGTGGGTGGTTAAACAGGATGAGGTATGCAGGATTTTTCCATCTAACAGTGCATGTTCAAACCGATCAAAGAACGCAAGACACTGTCTAAGGAAAAAAGGTTATTTATTTTCACACAAAGCACAGCAAATTTTTGCTGCAGCTGTGTCCTCATGCATAAAACTAACTTCACATCCCTGCCATATGATTGGTGTACCTAATTTGGTAGCATACCTAAATGCAGCACAGCGATAATGTTGGCATCAACAATGGTGCTAAGCCTGTGTGCTACGATGAGGGTCGTGCGAGAGTTCCGCATGGAGTGCAAAGCTGCCTGGATCTTGCGTTCCGTTAGAGTATCCTGTGTAGAAACAAGTATTTATAATCACGGGGTTTCGAAAACTCAAAAGTTTGAAAGCGCAAGGGTTGAGCATGCAGGTGTGTTGCGCCATACTTAAGGTAAACAGAGCACCTTCAAACGAGGCCGGGTGAAAAAAAAACTAGATGAAGGAAAACTCACCAGTGCACTTGTAGCTTCATCTAACACCATAATGTGTGGGTTTTTAAGGAGTGCACGGGCAAACGCAACACGCTGCTTCTCTCCTCCACTCAAACGCAGCCCTCGTTCTCCCACCTAAACAATAAGCATGACACCAAGACTGAGCCATGCGTTCCAAGGGGTTGATGTAAAAAGAAACTTGGAGCAGAATTCATGAGTGAGACTGTAACGACCAGTGATTTGTCAAGTGGCAGAAGCTTCAAATAACAGGCTGTCAACAATCGGTATGAAGCGAACAACATTGATTCACTAGCCTTTATGCAAAAGATATCACTGTCCACAGTTGACAGACACGCTTTCAATAGACAAACTGTATTTCCTTGCTTAAGGAGCTGAGCACATCAGGGCCAGAGAGAATCTTACCACTGTGTCATATCCTTTGGGAAAGCGTGTCGTAATGGCTTCGTGAATGCAGGCTGCCTCTGCAGCTTTCACAACGTCATCGTCACTAGCTTCCAACGACCCGTACCGAATATTCTGCACATGACAGATGTCAAAAAAGCACGAGTCTGATCAACGAGTGTTTGCGCATGCATGCATGGTGGTTTATGTTTTATGTGCATGCATGCAAAAGCATACAGCGTTTTGCACTCAGCATTGAAATGCAGGCTGCAAAGAGACCTCTGAGCCTTAGTCATAGCAGGTACAATACCAGTAGGGCAAGCAAGGTTTGGTGCTCAAACTAGCCACCCCTTACCTGCATGATGGTGTCATTAAACAGCACAATGTCCTGCAGATGCACGGGGTACAGAGAAGGTGTATCACGTTTTAGAATCATCCTGTCAAGAAACATGAGGATGAAAGCGCACACTAGGCACATAGGCACATAGGCACAAAGGCTACGCAAGCATATGCACACACACATAGTTAGTGCCGGCACCAGCAGACTGATGCCCAATTCTTCACATATTTCGGATACAGCAAGTTCCACCCACCGAAAACAATGTAGCCCTGTGCCTGTTTTGTGCCTGCCTGTCTGCCTGCCACAAACTGCACTGCCCACCTGCGGTACCATACCAACTGCCCTGCGCAGTGAGTGCTGTGTCACGTCCCTGATATCCACACCTGCAATGGCAACGCCCAGCGACACGTACAACACATATCTCGACTGGCACCGCACCGCAAGGTACACAGACAAGCCACGGGTAGAACAAAGGAAGAGGTGTGTGTTGAGCCACGACAGGCAATGGGAGTGAGTTTGAACGCCCTCCGGTATTTTTATTACAAATTACATTTGGTCCAGGTCTGCCACTGTGTTTAGTTACTGGATGTAACTCAGAACAGATGTCCTCTTCTAGGCACTTGTAGAGGCTGCATACACGTCTGAAAGCTTAGTACGATTTTGACTGTTTCTGCCCCCCCTTAATTTTGGCAATCCTTCTGTCATGCACCCAGGCTTGGGTCAGGCATTGCAGGGTACACTGATTGATATGCACAGATATGCAATCACATTGACGGAACAACTGCAGCAACCAGTCACGTACCATCAATACATACAGCGCCTTTTGTCACGTCGTAGAAGCGGAAGATGAGGCGCGTTATGGAGCTTTTGCCAGCCCCTGTTGCACCCTGTCAGCAGTGCAGGCAGCGTGTAGCAGCAAAACAAAACAATGCTTACTTTGCCAACAATTGGTAAAAAATGGCTCAGGGATGGTCCAGCGAGCGCTGCTGTGTGGGACCTGTCCAGCTATAACAAGGCTCCATGTCATCAAAAGTTGCTACATACGTATGGTACGTATGATTGTGCACGTCTTGAATGTGCTCAAGATATCCATCTTGTTTCTTTAAGTGTGTTATGGACGTAAAAGGGAGGATTACCAGGTGCCATGCAGGTTTCATTAGGAGGACAGCTTACCACAAAAGCTATGGTTTGGCCACCAGGCACTTTGAAGCTCACGTCTCGGAGCACAACAGATCCAGGCTCATACTCATAGGTCACATTTTTGTATGCCACGTCACCTGTGATTGCAGACAAGGACTGAATTGCTACTTATGAGAAAGGAAGCTCATCACAAGCACTCACGTTTCCCTTGCTTGTACGCAAATACTGACTTCCTGTTGGTATGCATCACAATCAATTCGTGACACTTCGCTCACTGGCGATGTCGTGGGAGGAGCTCATCTACTGATACAACCAGGGACTGCTTTGCAAATATGAATTACTCTGCACAAGCGCACACGATAACCATAACTGCACACCGAGCACAACAAGCGCATTTAAACCGCAGACAGGCACGTGGACTCCGAGTACCTTGTTGCACCACAAGGTCTTTTGACCCTGGCTTGTCCACTATGGCTGTGGTCTTGCCCAGCAGCTGCCACAGGTTTTCCATGTCAATCATGTACTGCAAAGCGTCACAGGATATGTGTAACTCAGAGTGCTGTCAGGGACAATATGCCACATGCCACCAATTGAAGGGTTCTAGGTCAGGGTTACTGCTCCAGATAATATATGCTGATAAACGGGTGAAGATTCACGTACTTGTTGCAGCCACTGATGTCGCACACAAGGAAGCATGCTACAATTGTAAATAAAACAGCAGGAAATCGAATGATTTAATGCAAAACCTGGAAGAAGCTCTGCCGATTGATTCACAGCTCAAGGGAAGGCTCTGTAGCCGTCATAGATCACAGTCACACAAATGTCCCATTTTGTTGACCCCACTATTCAGGCTCACGGAGGTCATGAACCAGGCTTGTTCGTGCAGCTGTTGGTGATAAGCAAGAGCAGTTGTTGGTGACGAGCAAGAAGTCACGAGAGTTTGTGTATGCACAAACCTGCTGGATGACGCGGTAGTAAGTCCCAAACCAGCTGCGTGCAAAAGCAGAGGAAAAGGAATAGCTGTGGTGAGCGACCAGCACAACCAAGTTTCTGAAAATTTGCAGGGCTGAGAGGGTTGAAATGCAGGCAGGAGGCTTCCAGCTTTAAATGCCACACATGAGTCATGCAGAAAGAGCAGCAGGTGGTAGCAAGCCGAGTTTTTTAGCCTGGACAACTTGCCACGCGTGCTGACAAAACATTTCACAATCGCCGGTTACCGGGCGTGAGACGGTTGTCTGGGCCTGTGAGGTGCACACAAGTGGCTTTTGCCGGATCCTACCGCTTACTGTTGTGACCACTGGTGTTACAGCACACGTGATCTCTATCCCCCCTGTAGGCAGCACTCACTTGAGTGGGCCGTACAATTGGGCCATGAGGGAGAGGAACAGCACGACGTCTCCTACTGTGAGCTCCCCTTTTGCGACACCCTTGCTGCACACCAGCAGGCCCACAGACACACCAATCCTGGGCAATAACAAGCAGCCGTGAAGTGAGTGTCCGTGTTTGGGTGTGAGCTTTCATGTGTACAGAGGTGCTTGTAATTTGCAGTTTCGACCAGCTCAAATGCATGTAGACGTGGGCATCGTGCGCAGACAGATCAAAGCAGGGGCGCACGCCAGAATGTTGACCAGATGCAAACCCATGCTGTACAGTGCGTATGCTTTTTCAGAGTAATCCCTTACTTCTAGCAACCGTGGTAAATCAGTTCCAGGCGACGGAAACCAAAAATAAAGAAACGAGGAGGAATATGCTCACAAGCAATGCAGGCAGCATCAGGACCCCGGCATAAAAGCTCATTGTATCGCAAAAACTAATTGAAGGAGCAAACCCACCACATGATCGTGCTTTGGACCGTGTTGAGAACATTTATGCTGCAGGCAGCAAGGAAGGAGTAAGGGCAAGCTCAGTTCTGGGCAGCGTTTGCTTGTAAATCTGGAGATAAAGAGGTAGGGCAAACTCAGGACTGCAGTGCTTGTGTGTAGTAGGTGAGGCACGAGGAAGAAATAGGGGCAGGCCTAACATCGTGCATACAGGTGATCCATTCCAAACGCTGCTCTGAAGCCTGGTGATGCTAACACCCACCTGGTGATGCTTTTGTACTCCGCCTTTTGGTAATCAGTAATTGCCTTGGCGTACTGCCCTCTTTCGTGCCCCTCGTTTGTGAAGTACTATGTGTTGGGGGTGTGTGAGAGCATCGAGTGAGACCAGGCATCTTACGCTAAGTGAAAACCATAAACAGAAAGTGCTTGCATGACAACATGTGTATGTGTGCCTAAGCACGAGCACTGGGCTGTGAACACTCCACACATGAAAAAAGGAGTTTGAGTTTAAGAACTAGACTGCGGGCTGGATACTGCTGCTGAAGGTTTACCAAAACCTTCGACCTTGCATATAAGAAATCAAACTGACCTTGACAGTCCTGCAGAAAGTGAGGGAGGTGTGGTGAGAGTTATGTACTGATGAGAAAGTGGTCTTTTGTCAAGCTGTGGTCGAACCTGGAATGTGCACCACATCCCTTTCACACGCAACAGAGTGTGACCTTGCAGCACCTAAAGCACTGCAGGACACGCCATGAATGACCACATACAGATATGAGACAAAAGAGTAGCAAGCAAGCACACGCACTTACTCGTAGTTTAAGAGGGCGTCAGTGGCACGGGCTGATTTGATCTGAGGACACAAACAGGGAAGCTGGTAACGTGTGAGAGGCAAGTAGTAAGATTGTCAAGCGGCTGAGCTGTTTGTTGGTCCAACTGGTTTCCCTTGTTTAGGATTGTCAAGCAGCTGAGCTGTTTGTTGGTCCAACTGGTTTCCCTTGTTTAGGATTGTCAAGCAGCTGAGCTGTTTGTTGGTCCAACTGGTTTCCCTTGTTTAGGATTGTCAAGCAGCTGAGCTGTTTGCTGGTCCAACTGGTTTCCCTTGTTAATTATGCACCTTTGTTTGTGTTGAACTGTTTGTGTTAAACAAAGTGTTGCACGCAGCAAGCACTCCTGCAGACCCACCTGGTCAGTGTTGTTCATTTCACGCCGCAGAGTCCCTGAAGGAGAAGCAGGGTCGACGGAAATGTCAAAGCAATAAAGAGAGTACTTGCTTTCACTACTTTGGCAGCAAAATCCCTGATAAGCTGCCGTCAAAGTCATGGCAGCAGCAACAAGCACGCATCACAGTCGGTAAGTGGGAAGCTTGCACAAAAGTCCTCACACACTACTCACCTCTCCACTCAGTGATGATGATGGTAATGGGGATGTAGGAGCCCACTGTGATAAAAGTGGTGATAGCAATAGACGGCTCCAGCGCCTGAGGCCCAAAGAAGGGAGGGGGTCTTGAGTGCTCTTTGAATACCACTGTCTGTCCGTGCTTCCCTCATACATTTTGGATTTGCTTGCTACACATCCATTCATCATTCACCATGTAATCATGCTTCACCAGTGTATATTGCGTGCATGCGTGCATGCGTGTGCTAGGTCACTTGTGTACAATTGCACTCTTTCAGCATAACAACTGAAGAGGACGTGTTACGCACACGCACACACACACACACACACACCTGAGCTAGGTAAGTGGAGGCTGTGAGGACGTCGATGCAGGTGGGCACGATGCTGCACAGGGAGTCAGGCAACCCAGAGAAACAGTTGGATGAGAGAGCACTGGGCCCAGTCAGAGTGCGTGGCAGTTTAAAAACAATAGTAAGCAAGGAGGTGCCAATCTGCATTACAGCTTACTGCAGGACAACACTGAAAGGCACTCCACCCCAGTAGAAAGAAGACAAGAGCTCCCAGCAACATGAGGCGACATACCTGAACATGACGGTGGACAGAATGTTCTGCGGATGGACGGAGAAAGCAAAAGCCGTTAAGGTTGTACGCAATTCGGAGCATCATGCATGGACATGGATACCTATGAGGCATAGCGTGACGTGCAACAGTCAGGCAGACAGAGCGGCCCAGGAAAAGCAGCCTGCTTATCACACGGCTGTACCTGCATTGCATTTGTCCCTCGCTCAATCTGCTTTGTGACCTCTCCTGTCTTTCGGGTGAGGTGGAAGCCAAGATCAAGGTCCAGGACATGGGAGAACACATGCAGGGAGATGCGCCTAAGAGCATGTGAGCATGTGCGTGAGTGTGAGCTGTGTGTATGTGTGTGTATGCTTGTGTGTGCGTGTATATTGTGGTGCGTGTGTATGTGTGTGAGTGTGTGTGGACACTGAAACATCATGAAAGGGAAAAGGTATGCATGAGCAAAACAGATTGCAACGAAATGTTGCTACTCTGTTGCTGCTGCAAAACGGTGTGCATATGTAATAAGTGTAGGGCTGGCCAGAACCGTATTTGCACACCGTATATGACTGTATGTATGGTGATTTCTCTGCTTAAAATATTGTATATACACCGTATATACGTATTTATGTATGGTTCTGGCCAGCCCTAAATATGTGGTCTAGAAACTGATTTTAGGCACGAAAATACAGGCAGGCATTTAGCAATTATTACAGCAAACAAAGAAATTTGTGCACGATTCTAAAAGTAGCAAGTGGAGTTAATATGCATGCATACCACTGACCTGTACGCGTCCTGGGAAACAGGAACCCAGATAAACTGCCGAAGATTGTTGATGATGCCAACAGTTCCCCCTCCAGCACCTCCCTGTTGCACGCGTGAACACATACACACACACCATAATTTGTGCGTTTGTAGTGCATTAATGAATAATTGAGCTCACTTTCATGGTTGTGACTTAAGCTGGATGACTACAAGAACTCATTGTTTTTCTGCTTTACTGCGGTACAAGTCCCCCCCTTTCATGAATAAAGAGTCATGAGTAAAGCGTCCCCCATGAGCAACGGTCGTAAAAGGTTATTGAGTGGCTGTCAATTATCTGAATTGCTGGGTACACATACGCACACACGTATGAATTGATCACTGGTGTGACCATTGATGAAACGGTCGTAAAAGGTTGTTGAGTGGCTGTCAATTCTCTGTATTACTGGGTACACATACTTGCGTGAAACCATGTGCAAGTGAATGCTCGCAGTGGCTGCAAGTTGAGGAGAACTCCATATTATCAAAAATGACATAATTAGGTAAGCAAGGTAAGGTGCGCAATTTTGCTGGAGAGTGTAATTTTATTCAAACTCTTGGGGCAGAAGCTCGCATAGCCCACGTGTGATACAAGGAATGGGCTCATGGCGCCCAAAGCTTGTCACTCGACACATAGCAGAGGGTTGCAAGCAAACATGGAAAGGCGGCAAAAGCCATAATGCATACATACGCATCATTTTGTGCGCGGATGTGAGGGGGGTTGCCCATTTCCAATACGTCTCGGTGGTGCATTCCTGGCACGTGTCTGTGGCGTCAGCGGTAGGCACACCTGAATGAGGACCGCTCCCAGGTACAGTAGCACGTACGGCGAGAGCCAGCCATAGAAGTAAGACATGTGGGACCCTGGAAAATGCAAACAAACAAGGGACGGCTTTGCCGCATGCCGGACCCATGAGCGGCTCAACTGTGCTTGCACAGCTCAATCAGGAGCAAGACCAGCACACGCTTTGCTATGAGGGGTCGCCACAGCTGCTTGCTTCCTGACACCTTTTAAACACACACAAGGCCCCCACTCAAACCTTCAGGCTGGTCTTTGGCAAAGGAGTCCACCATGCGCTTGAACAGGATGGGCACAGCAATGTTGAGAAAGCGCCTGTCAGTGCACAAGTTGCACGGTGGCGTTGCTTATCAGTTAAGCGAATAATAGATAGGACAGGAAAGAAGGTGGATCGTGTGCATATGCATGTACTAAACTGCTAGCTGTCAAAGGTATTAAATGATCTGACTCACTCTCCCTATCTTCTTGTACACAGAAAGCTGACGTAAATGTGATAAAAGAACCACAGCAAGCGGTGGCCACACCCTTGACATACTGATACTCACATAGAGAGCAGGAGGATGAATGCCAGCACAGCTCGAGCCTGCAAGCAGGTATTGTCGTGGTAGAGGGTAAGAAATGAGTCTAATGTAGTGATGTGCAAGTTGCCCCACCTAAACTGTAATCCCTGTCCATAGTAATGAAACAAACACTCTTTAGATAAGGCAGTCTCCATTCTTTCCAGGCCCTGCCAAACACTGGTTGCAGGATAAGCCTACAACCGGTAGTTACATATCAAGCCACAAACACCACGCAAAACTCACAGGGCAACTCAACCGCTGAACCCCATGCCGTACCCTTTGTCCTTGACCCCACACACTCCTCACCTGTAACCAAGGGTCCTCGGGCCACACATACTTGCACGCCCCCCAGAACAATGTGATCCAGCTGTGCTGCTCCTCTGCCTTGTCCTTGCCCGTCTCCACGTCCTCTGCCTCACCCCCTGCCAATTGAGCATATCCTTCAGGGGGCACGGCGCCAAACCACGTGCCCCTGTGTGTGGGCAGTCCCCATTGTCAAATAGCACGGAAAAGATGATGAGGTGTGATTTGAAGGGTTCATTTAGCCGTGTTTCTTGCAATGCCTGCCTGTAACGAACTGCGATACATGTGCAATCCCCACAATTAGGCTCTAAGCCACGTAAAACGTATTAGATGTACAGGAATAAGCGACGGCGACATTGTGAATGCATTGGGAGAGGAAAGGCGCGAGGAAAACAGTCGGCCAGAGAGCCAGACCTGTTATTCTGGAAGTCCATCCAAGTCATGAGGCAGGACACCACTGTTTGCAGGAGGAGCGTCCAGATGGTAGAGCGCTGGTACGGCAGGGGAAACCCTGTAGTGGTCAAAGTGTGAGCGGTCCGTTACGATACGGCACCTCCTGCCTTGGTCGTGATATCTTACAGCAGTAGTGACCGCAAACGCTGTTACTATTACCGCAAGTTAAACAGAATGTATGGTAAATTTCTCCCCTGATTGGTGATCCCTCACCGTCTGTTGCTTTGTATAAGCTCCATATTGTCTCTAATGACCAGATGTAAACCAAGATGAGGGGCATACTGAAGATCCTCCAGTCTAAAGGCATGTGGACCTGTAAGCACAGGGGAAGGGTTCACTGTTTGTCACTGCAAAGACGACGGAGCATACACTTCTGTCCACAACGCGTTTGCTTGCCAATGGAGTGTAAGACCTCCAAAATATACCTCAAATCAAAGTTGCAGTAAAACTCATCAACTAGAAACAGGGCGCTCAGTCCAATTTGACAAATGAGCATTCAAATTCCCAAGCTTGGTACCTTGGCACAATTGAGGCTGAGGCATGCCATCGTGATCCAGCACGCAAAAAGGAGGACGTGAAAAACGATGTGAAATGCTGGGAGGTCCAGAACTAGGGAGGTAACAAAATGGACGCCATGGAGGAGACCAACAAACAGGGCACCAATGAAATAGCCTGAACGGGAGGGCAGGTGTGCGCAGGTTAGTCTGTCCCTGGGATCAACAGTCTGATGTTTCAAATTTCAGGCTGGCGCACCAAATTCTGAGCCTGACACCCCGTCTGTGCCCTTGAGCCGCTGACCAGCAGCTCGTAGATGCCCCGCATGCTTTAGCCGGGGTCTGAGTGAAATCAAGCAAACTAAAAAGCCAACAAGTGCTATGCTCGATGACAATATCTCTACCGCACAAGGGTGTATTGCTGTGTGTTTTATCACCCAGCTGTCTGGGTAGGCAGAGCTGCAAAAGCCTGGCAGCACCATCGCAGCAAGCTGGTAGAGTGCAACACGAGCCAGAGAAAATCAACCTAATTAAAAATGCTTTGGCAGCATTATCAATCAGGATTTTTGTTTATTTTCAGCTCAACTGAGTTCAACTGAGTTGAACATAACTTGCCGTTAGGCTTTTTCGTTAGGCTCCTTGTCCCAGTTATCACAAAATGGAGGGAGAAGGTGATTTCCTGCAAAGTTGGTCAACGGGTTGACTGCACACACACACACACACACACACACACACACACACACACACACACACAAACACACACACACACACACACGCACACGCACACACACACACGCACACACACACACGCACACACAAACACACACACACAGACAGCATGCACACACTCATACACACAGACAGCATGCACACACACACACACACACATACACACAGACAGCATGCACACACACATACAAGCAGGCAGCATGCACACAGGCAGCTGCACACACGCACAATGCACACACACTGTGCGCAAACACAGTACACGCACACAGGCAGCACACACATTCACATTCACACACATGTACATACACAGTTCACATTCACACACATATACACATGCATTCATAGACACACACACGCACACACACACATACACACACGTACACGTACACGCACACACATGCAAGGAACCCCCACAATTACAGATAGGTACACACAGAGAAGCACTTACCCATTCATACATAATACAGGCGATGGTGGCAACGAGTACATCCTTCGCAGCCAGCTCTCTAAATTACAGCTTGCAGTCCAAACCCTGAACAAAGAGAATGGCCGACTCAAGCTTGAAAATAGCCTCCTCCTGCAACATGCCCTCCCACCGTCGCCCAACATGTCAAATTACCACACTACGCAACAAATGGCGTTGCCTCCCCCATCTCAACCTTACCAAACTAAGCGCCGAGACGCCCGAGACCTGCCCGCTTCCTGCTCCCAAGAACAGCAGCTGCCACAGATGGGCGCTGATGCAAGCCTTGAAATGCAGGGAGCCCTAGAAGAAATCAAGATGCTGCAGGCCAAGCTTGAGCAAGTGCGGTGAGTTATGTCACTGCTGAGTGCAAGCCTGTTTTACCATTCCGTTTGTGGGGCAAGATCTAGCAATGCCGGTTTACTATGAAGTAGTAGTGTGTCGAGCTTTCAAAGGACTTGGCCACTTTGCTTTTCATAATGCCATCAACAAGTAAAGCAGGACCTCATGAGGTCCAAGCAACGTACTTCATTTATCAAGCGCGTTCAGGTTGCAACACTTTGTTTCCTGTGTTCACATAAGTGTGCACCTGTGTGAGCCTTTGAGGTGTTTAAAGAGGCACACTTTTCCAGATAGTTGCGTGTTGTAAGCCACTTCCACAGGCCGCACCCCGTACCAGATCACCCCGGCCTTCAATGCTTTCATTAAACTCCTTATATGCCCCCACTTGTACGTTGGTACTCAGCGTGCCTTGGAAATCACACATCGAACATGCTACCAGGCGCAAATTGCAATGCCCTCACGAGAGTAGTGCCATGTTCCAGCAGCAGCAGCAGCAGCTGCAGCAGCAGCAGCATGTGTTTCAGCAGCAAAAGCCCGCTTTGTCCCAGCAGCAGCCTCAATGCTACCCCCCCTCTCCTCCTCACGACCAAGACTTTCTCCACCTTGTGGGGCAGCTGAACGGCAAGAGCAGCCCTGCCAATGGGTGCAGCCCAAGGCATTGGCACACTGGCAGCAGCCCTTCTGCACAGCATTTCCGAAGCCCGCCAGCACGGGGGGGCCACCAGGGTGGTGCGGGTGTCCACAAAGTCAGCAGCCAAGGCAAGGTGCGGGCACTTCCACGCTAAAAACCCTCTGGCCTGCCAGGGCGGTCATCAGCTTCCTGTTATCTTTCCAGCGACCTCTCAATCGTTTTGCATTGCTCTTGTCCTTGAAATTGAGTTTACTTGGAGGGAGCAATTAATCTTACACAATGCAATGTACTGCGTGTCTTTGTAATACGGCACCCGCTCCTGCCTCTGCCTCTGTTTCTGTTGCAGAGTCTGGGTCACCATAAAAAGAACCAAAGCCCCCCGTGCAAGCGCCCGTTCTCTGATATTACAAACGTAAGTGCACATAGCACATGCTTAGATAATTACACTTGCTTCATTGAAGGTTGCCATATCACGCCCCCACGTACTTAAATCAAAGCAGCAGCAATTTTGGTAATTCGATGCAGTACGAAATTGTGCATCTACATCCTTATCTTCAGGGACGCCAAGGCGCAAAAAGGGAACGCAACCAGACAGCAATTTACATGAGACTGCACCACGGCATCCCAAGCAAACGCTAATTTTCGACCTGTCCATGTTGCTTAATGTTATTGCAGCCATGTGTGATGGGAATGCTCACTACTATGCAGGGCATGCGCTAGTTCTTGCAATTTTATATTGGACAGGATGTCTGGACATTGGACATGCGTTAAAACAGGCGGCTGTTCGTAGCTGAATGAGTGGAATCATGGCATCTCTGCCAGGCCCCTAGTTGTAGCTCTTTAGATAAGTTAAAAGCTATGGTCAACCGACTCACCGTTAATAAAAAAGGGAATAAATGTCCGTACAAATGCTAAACTTGCGAACAACTTACCCATGTCAACTGAGAACAAGATTCAGCCATCATGATCATGCTTTGGTGAGGAGGTTAAGGTGAGGTAATTTAAGGTTGCATTGCTATACATGCCTCTGGGGGGCATCTGAGCGGAAGCTTGGAAAAGGCCTAAAAGTGAGGAGGTTGCAACGTTCTTTCCAACACGGCACTCCGGAACCAAACGCAATGGTTGAGACTTCGCCATAGCACTCCAGCAGAACCAAACTGGCCATCGGACAGCACAAGAAGCAGAAGATCATAGAGAAGAATCCGCAGGAAGCAAGAAGTTTCTGCGCTACCTGCTAGAGTGCTAAAAGTAGAAGTAAAAGTCTACACTGGAAGTCACCAGCGTGCATTAAGGAAAGGCTCTCAACTAGTGCTCACACTAGCCAGAGCCCCACCAAAAAAGAGAAAGAGAAACAACAGAGACTAATGAGGATCCGGCGGGTTGTCAGCCATGCGATCCGGCCTGCGCCTAGCCCTCCTGAAGCCAGCCGCTCTACCAGTAGCCCCTCTTTCAGATCCCCCATTATCACTGTTGTTGTTGAAGTGTATTTGTGTCTTGTTTTTGTGATCTTGTTTAAGCTTTTTATTGCATGGCAGTGCAGTTTAGTGGCTAGTTGGTGCACTTTGTGCGTGGTGATGCCCAAGTTTAGTAGAGGAGTTATGGTGTACTGATTGTAGATTGTGCCCCCGACTCCAAGAAGTATAACATGAAGTGTGACTTTGTTGTTTCGAGAGATGTCTCGGAGGCTCCTTGTTCGTAGATGCTGGATAAGAGGTTGATGTTGGATGTGCGCTTTTTCTAATGTCTGTTGCGGGTTTATGTCTGAGCAGAAACTGAATTCTACAAGATGTATGTCTGTGTCCCTAGTGGGAATCTGTTTGGGATCCAAATGCCTGCCTCTTCTCTCAATGGGCATAACTAACACGCCATCTGGACGGCTTTGATGTCTAGTTGGAAGGTTTTGTTGTGTTGGGAAAACCCGGTCAGAAATGTTACTTTCAATGTCACCGCATCGGGTGGTTCAATGTTAAGGTCAGATAACTTTCCACTGTTACAAGCATCCATTGTAACAATTGTTGGGCCCAGCTTGCCTTTACTGATCTCTTCACCACAAAGGCTAACTGCGTGGTGGTGTCGGTTCATGTGCATTCTTTTCAGGCAGAGTATGGTTGTTGCACCTAAAAAGAATGTGTGGAGCACTGTCTGATCCTCCGCACAAAGAGCATGTGGCAGGCCCTGTCATATGGCTAAACCTCTTGGTGTGCTTCTTGTCTGTGTGTATCGTGTCCATCCTATACTTAAGGACTTGTTTCTGCTCCTTTAAAGTCACATTTGGCATGGACCAGAATGTGTTACTGAGTTCTTGGGCAAGGGGCTTTGCATTAGGTTGCAACTGTATATGCAACTGTATGTGCAACTGTATGTGAGAGTCGGGTTGTGCTGCACGCAGTGCTCTGGGGTTGCAACATGAACTTCTAAGAGTTTGAGATAGAAGCTGAGAGTAATATCATAAAAAAAGAATGAGAGATGCCATGCAGGCGGTGATGAGTGAACACACAAGGAAGCGATAAATAATAAGCGGAAGAATAGAAACGAACGCACGTCGTGTAAATACCACCAACATGGATTAGGATGTTGTTTTGTGTCCTGCACCACTCAATGGATGCAAAGCCACACAGCATCACACCTGGAGAGTACCAGGCATATAAAAAGGCCGGACGTAATTGAAGCGGTGAAGCATCTGTACACGCAGGCGAGCATGCGGATCTGCCTCCCAAGCAGTGGGAGTACAGACCCTATTCCTGTTGAAAGGGAAACAATCCAAGGGGAAACCCTATCCCCTTTCTTTTTCCTCTTATATCTGTAACCCCTTCTACGGTGGCTGCATGTGGGTGGAAGAGGGTACATTATGCATGTGCTGACTCAGGCGACCAATCAGGTAGCCTCGTTAGCTTAAAGCACCTGCATTTCAACAACACCCTGAGCAATGGGGCATTTACAGATGATTTAATGTGGCTGACAGGATCCCTTTGTAACCTCCATAGCCAACAGAGGACAAGCTAACCAGTTACTCAAACTGGGCTGCTCTCCAGGTCTCAGGCAACAAGTCACAGGAATCCTACACGGGACTGCCAAAACTGGCGTGTGGGGGACAGACCCCAGGAAGCACCTAAGGACTCAGCTCTCTAAAAGAGTTTTTGTTCAAGGATAACATCATGATGTAGGATAACATCATGATGTTCATTGAGCAAGACAAACCTTTTACCTATCTTGGCGTTGAACTTATTATGAGCCTCAACTGGACACGCCAACACACATGTAGTATGACATAAACCTTGAAACACAAACTAACAGGCCTCAGAAACTCACCTCCCCCTGGCAGGCCATACACGTTATAAATACCGCAATCATGCCAAGCATAGCATATGCATTTCCGGTCACCCCCTGTGACCCAGACCGACTTAACGAATAGGACAATAAAACTGGGAGCATGATCAAGAAGCACAAGTTCATGAAGAGCACCCCTACTGTGATGATCAGAGAGAATAATAACGACTTTGGCCTGGGATGCCCTTCAATCTCAGTGGAATATCATACAAGAAATGCCGAAGCCTTAACACAATATGACAGTAAAAGAGAGTCTCTTCATAGCCAAATAGTATTCTTAAGACAATAAAAAACCTTTAATCTGCAAACACAAAGCAGAGTGTCATCCATTCCCTTGAAACGCCTCCTAGGATCCAATATGCGGGTACGGCAGCTGCTTAGCATCACACTCTTCAACATGTGTGTTATTTAAGAGAACAATATATACTTCTCTGAGGATCTGAAATAGATGTCAGCCCTTGTCTCATCCAAACGAATTGTCTACAACCTTGGGAATTTGGTACATGTCATAGCCAAGCCCCTTGTAGCACTGGGGGTTTCCACTCACACTGACCTTTTGGAAGCAAATAAGAAAAAAAACTACACAGGCAGTGAAAGCCACTCCCCACATTAATTAAGGAAAAGGAGCCACTTTGGTACCGAGTACCGTAAAGCTTCTCCACCGCGAAAAGGAAAGGAAAAGTCAATGGGGATCAAGAGGGTTGCAGGCTTGGCCTGAAACCGGCTCCTGATGAGAGTTGATAACAGTGCTGGAAAGGGCACGTCTAGTATGCATGGACAAGTTTAGCAGCAAAGATCACGGAGTGCACATGGAGCTTGGAGGCAAGCTTCTTTATTCCTTGAGAATCAAGACCCAGTTCCTTGAAAGGCTTCAGAGTGTGAGTGTTGTAGATGGTGCCACCCACACCCAAAAGGATGATGTGGAGAGTAACGGAGGCTCCTTGGATAATGTTGCAGAGGTCTTTGTGCTGTTCCTTTGCGTTGTCAGCTGGTTCTGAGATCTGGTGTCCTCACAATACTTTATCTTGACAAGGTGGATGTCACGTTGAGTCTTGTTGAGGTCTTTAGGTCGGTGCTGCCTGGGGTTGGTGGCTCTACTGGTGGCTGGCGGTGCTGCTGGGATGCTCCCAGTCTCCCTCAATTGCCCCCTGCCACTCCGAAGAACCCACCCCCCTACATTTGTTTGTTGTTTTTGTGTTTTTGCAGCGATGGGAGTAACCAGCACAAAATCTGGGCGGCTGGAGGTAAATCTGTCTTTATCTGAGAAGCGGGGTGGAAAGAGCCATTTGGGAACTATTCTACTTTCAGCTGTTTCAGGAATCTGGAGATTTTGCATGGTCATCCGTTTGTTGCTGCCTATATCCATGGAGACAATGCATGATCCTAAAGAGCCTGTTTTTCTGATAGCCTTAAGGATCGTGCGCCATGCTATGTTGTGTCTTTCGGTGATCATGTTCCTTATTTGCGTGTGTTGGCACCCAGAAAGGATGTGCAGGGCATTGTCTACTTGTGGTCAAAGGGGGCAAGTTTGACTTGTTGGTAGTTTGAACAATACCGCATGTTTTTGATTATATAGGGTGCCTGTTCTGTATTTCATAATGATACATTTTGTCCTAAAGGGGACATTGGATGATGTTAGGTAAGGATTGCTAGTGGCTCCATTGGCAGTGCCGTCCTTGATGAGGATCTGGTAGTACGCATGGTAGTTCGCTTCAGTTTTGGCATTTCCCAGTTTATGGATAAGATGCATATGTGCTTGAAGGGCGTCACGGTGGTTTGGTAGGTACCAGAGCTTTGGGGGAGGAGAATGGGCCATGTTTGTTGTATGGGTATAATTATG
>Ga0307947_1001485_pt1 | contig 18558 bp, 12 predicted proteins | sample OrgLakmetagen232_FD_201840 | JGI IMG/M metagenome (GOLD analysis project Ga0307947, IMG submission 201840) | Saline water microbial communities from Organic Lake, Antarctica - #232 | ecosystem: Environmental > Aquatic > Non-marine Saline and Alkaline > Saline | place: Antarctica: Organic Lake...
ACGGGTTTGCCCTCCCCCCTACGGGGGGGGACAAACCCGTGAGGGAAGCGCTAGGAATTGTCCGCCCCCCCGCAGGGGGGAGGGGGACAATTCCGACGCAAGTCGCAGACTTCGAACCCCCTTTTGAGAAAGGGGGTTCGAAGATCTGCGAGTTGCTCGAAGGGATTTTCGCGCCTCCCTCACGGGCGCGTAAATCCCTTCGACAAGCGCTCCGTACCCGTGAGGGAAGCGACCTTATTACGCTAAAGCGTCCCTCCCCGAAGGGGGGGTAAGCGACCCCCTCACGGGGCGGGACCCGTGAGGGGGGCAGGAGACCCGTGAGGGGAACCTACAAAAATCCGACGGAGGACGCGCTCGGAATTGGGTCGGATTTGGCCTCCCCCGCCCCTGGCGGGACGGGGGCCTCCCCCGCCCCTGGCGGGACGGGTCCGACCCAATTCCGACTCTACGAGCGAACCTACCCCCCCGAAGGGGGGGAGCGACGATCCCCTAAGGGGATCGTTCGCTCGTACTTGACCAGACTCCGGACAACCCGGACTCCAGACAGTATTTCCACGATAGACAAATCTCTTTATTGTCTCGTGGCTACGCTGATCTGACTAGGAAGTTAGACATTCATCTTGCGGATAGGCAAGGTTGGGTGTGTCCGGTTTGCAATCTCTCTTTTGGTGAAAACCTTGGAGAACCTATCCATAAGCATCATATTGTGGAACGGAGTCTAGGAGGGAAGGATTGGCCCTCAAACTTAATCCTTGTTCCTGTATGATAGGCCTTGTCATATGAAAGTTCATTATGATAAAGACCAATCAAAGTGGAGATTAAGATTCCCCGTGAGGGCGCCGTGAAAATGAGCCACGGGTCACAGCCCGCGCAGCTCGAAAACGTATCCGTAGATCTCGATACCGGCGATATCGTAGACTAACGGACTTTTATAAAAGGAGAAAATAAATTATGGTCATTTATAAAATAGAAAAAGACAAAATAAATCAAGTTCGAAGAAAGCTAGGGACTCTCGGTCACCTATGTCTGTTCTTCGTGGAAAAACACCCGTCCCGCCAGGGGCGGGGGAGGCGCCCTCACGGGTCCATTGGGGAGTTTGGGCTGCCCGTGAGGGGCACATTTGTGCCCCTCACGGGTCAGCACCCTGGGGGCATACAATAACATCGTGCTCGCGGCGTGTTCTTTATTCGTCATAGTGGCTATACTAATCCAAATTAGGTTCGCCTCCCCCGCCCCTGGCGGGACGGGTCTTCACAGCCACCGGCGCTGGTGGATCGTTTACCATCTTATCGGTTCTATAAGAGCCGATATATAAAATCGGAGTGGACTGATTTAGTTATTATCTCCTTAGGAATGTATTACATACTACCTTGGTTAAATGCGGATCCGGTCGAACTAGAAGAAGCAATGTTTTCTAACCTAGATGTAGGTCCGCTCTCCCCCCGTAGGGGGGTCCCCGTGAGGGGGTCGCTTACCCGTGAGGGACGCTTAAAGCGTAATAAGGTCGCTTATTACGCTTTAGCTTAATAAGCGCTCGGATTTTTGTAGGTTCGCTCTCCTGCCCGCGAGGTCGCTTATTACGGAGCGCTTGCGCTCTGCGAAGCGCTCAGTCGGAATTCGCGATCACGATCGCGAATTCCTAGCGCATAATTTGCCCCGTGAGGGACGCAAACCCGTGAGGGATGCGACCTACGCTGAAGTCGGATTTGTCCGTGGACAAATCCTAGCGCATCCCTCACGGGTACGCTTCAGCGTAATATGCGACCTTCGCACTAAAGCGTAATAAGGTCGCTTACCCGTGAGGGACGCTAAAGCGTAATAAGCGCTAGGATTTTTGCATCCGTCCGAGCGAATCGCCCCGCTATTCGCGAGGCTAGGTTCGCTCGGAGAGTCGGAATTGGCCCCGTGAGGGGCGCCAATTCCGAGCGCATAAATTGCCCCCCCCCCTACGGGGGGAGGGACGCAATTTCTGCGACCTTCGTCGGATTTTTGCGGACGCAAAAATCCTAGCGTCGGATTTTTGCGTTCGCAAAAATCCGAGCGCTTATTACGCTTTAGCGTAATAAGCGACCTTATTACGCTTTAGTGCGAAGCTTCAGCGTAGGTCGCATAATTTGCCCCGTGAGGGACGCAAATTATGCGCTAGGAATTCGCGATCGTGATCGCGAATTCCGACTGAGCGCTTCGCAGAGCGCAAGCGCTCCGTAATAAGCGACCTCGCGGGCAGGAGAGCGAACCTACAAAAATCCGACGAAGGTCGCAGAAATTGCGTCCCTCCCCCCGTAGGGGGGGGGGGCAATTTCTGCGCTCGGAATTGGCGCCCCTCACGGGGCCAATTCCGACTCTCCGAGCGAACCTAGCCTCGCGAATAGCGGGGCTATTCGCTCGGACGAACGCAAAAATCCGACACTAGGATATTTGCGTTCGCAAAAATCCGACTATGGAAGTACCTCAACCTAATACGTCTTCTTCTTCACCGTCCGATCCAAAAACTACTCTTCCCACTTTTCTTGACCCGACTCTTCATTCTCAGCCGGTCCCTCCGGAAACTACTGATGAAGAAAAGAAGCCGGGGCCAGAGCTCGCTGGGGCTGTTATGGACAGTCAACCAAGCGAAAAAGAATCCTCTACTGCCGAAGCCCAAGTTAAATTGGGAAATGGCCAGATGGAAGGATACTCTGGGCAAAAGCTGGGCGCAGACGCGCTTGGCGAAACTCCCGCGGCCAAAAAGGAAGAGGCGTCCCTCACGGGTCGCCGTCCTCATGTCGAATAAAATCCTATATTTATAGGATTTTATTCGAGATCTCCGCGTTTTTCCTATATATAGGAAAAACGCGGACATGAATTTCGCCGCATGGAGTAGCCTAGTGCCCCCCTCACGGGCCGGGCTCTGGGCTTTTCTTTTGGGGAGAACAGGTTTTCACAGTACCTGTTCTCCTATAGTCTTGTCACTCTAGTTACTTAATGGCTGTCCAGTTAACGCGTTGGCGTGAGCCGTATGCACTGTGAGGTGCTCGTACGGTTCTAACGGGGGGGATCGCTCCGTAAGGGGCACCCTACCCACTCTAGGGTGCATGTAAATTCTTCGGACAAAAGACTAACATACCAACGTGGTGTGATTAGCTCTCTTAATGGGTCGTGGCTCAACGTCCCTCTTTATTCTCCGAGTACCTTAACGTCAAAATTTGACATAAAGGCTCTTACAGAACCCGACTTTAATCTATTTTGCTCTATACTTACAGCAAAAATTCTTAAAAATTCTTCCCCAGAATGGGAAATAGAAGAATTTGATCCTAACGCAGGGATCAAGGATATTTTAGAAGAGCACTTTGATGCTCCAACTGAAATCTCGGATGTTCCTCACAAAGGAGCATATCCGGAAGTCCCACTGGACAGTCTACTTATGGTAGAACGTATCAGCGAGGACGATCCAACATCTGACCCCAATTATGGGGCCAACAATCCTCTATTACGCAAGTACATGGGGAACCCAAACCAGGAGAAAAGTTCAAATTCTAAAGAAACCCCCTCAAAAAAAGCCTCTTCTAAAAGCGGGCGCAAAACTACCAACGAGTAGTCTAATATAGGAATCAAATCCCTATAACAAGAGGAAGAAGTAAACAAAAGGTTAAAAAACCTCAGGAAAGAAAGAAAAAGGAACCCCCTGAACCATTCAAGCCAGAATTAACTAGTCTGAACTTGTCGTTAAGGGAAGCAATAGACCATATATATAAGGAACAAGCAGTCTTAGCAGACGGCCTTGCGTCGGAAAGTCGTGATCAATCACAGTTAGTACGAAGAGCGAATATTCAAGTACGAGCGAACGATCCCCTTATATATATAGGGGATCGTCGCTCCCCCCCTTATATATATATATATATAGGGGGGGGTAGGTTCGCTCGTACAAGAATTGTCGCGGTACATCGTGTTCTTTCGAACACAGGTTCTCGCTCCAAAGGTCTCGGCCCGCCAAGACCTAGGACGAATGAGGATTATGTAACATTGGTCGAGAAACTTCGTGTAACCACGAAAAAACCCGAATCATATCGTGCTAAACCGTTGGATCGAAAATACATACCAAAAGGTAAAGTTGACACAGAAACAATAGAACCTACCTTAAATCTTAAGATGAGGATCCAAATCTTAGTGAGAAAACACTGCGTCCTATATCTATCCCTACTATTTTTGATAGATGTATACAAGCAGTGTACGCCATTGGCCTAGAGCCATGGGCAGAACATACAGCCGACAGAAACTCCTACGGTTTCCGCAGAGGTCGAAGCCCCTCTTGGGCCATGAAATATCTAGTACGAGCGAACGATCCCCTTATATATATAGGGGATCGTCGCTCGGTTCGCTCGTAGAGTCGAAATTGGCGTCCCTCACGGGGCGTCTCCCTCACGGGTTGGCACCCGTCCCGCCAGGGGCGGGGGACGCCGGCGGACCCGTCCCGCCCCTGGCGGGACGGGTCCGACCCAATTCCGAGCGCGTCCCCCGCCCCTGGCGGGACGGGTTTGCCCCCCCCCCTACGGGGGGAGGGACGCAAACCCGTCCCGCCAGGGGCGGGGGACGCGTCCCGCCAGGGGCGGGGGACGCGTCCTCCGTCGGATTTTTGTAGGTTCGCTCGGACGTCCGTCCTCGCGACTAGCCCCGCTATTCGCGACTAGCCCCGCTATTCGCGAGGCTAGGTTCGCGAGGAGAGTCGGAATTGGGTCGGATTTGGCCTCCCCCGCCCCTGGCGGGACGGGGGCCTCCCCCGCCCCTGGCGGGACGGGTCCGACCCAATTCCGAGCGCGTAATTTGCGTCCCTCACGGGGCAAACCCGTCAGGGACGCGTCCTCCGTCGGATTTTTGCGTCCGCAAAAATCCTAGCGCTTATTACGCTTTAGCGTCCCTCACGGGTAAGCTACCTTATTACGCTTTAGCTTAATAAGCGACCCCCTCACGGGGACCCCCCTACGGGGGGAGAGCGAACCTACAAAAATCCGAGCGCTTACCCGTGAGGGACGCTAAAGCGTAATAAGCGACCTTATTACGCTTTAGCGTCCCTCACGGGTAAGCGACCCCCTCACGGGGACCCCCCGTAGGGGGGAGGGCAGGAGACCCGTGAGGGGGACCTACAAAAATCCGAGCGCTTACCCGTGAGGGACGCTGGGGCGGCGCGTCCCTCCCCGAAGGGGGGGTAAGCGACCCCCTCACGGGGACCCCCCTACGGGGGGAGAGCGGACCTAAAATTTTACTTCGTGGTCGAGCGGATCCTTCTTGGGTCCTAGAGGTCGACATTGAAAAATGCTTCGATCGGATCAGCCACGAATGGATGGTTGATAACATCCCGGTGATCCCTAAATCGGTCATGATTCAATGGCTAAAACAAGGGTACATCATTAGGGATTACAAACAATATGGTCTTTTCCCTACTAAGTAAGGAATCCCACAAGGAGGAATTATAAGCCCAATGATATGTAACCTGTCTCTTAACGGAATTGAACAGCATTTAATGGACGTTCAGACTAAGTACGTCAAGCTAACGTCTAAAAGCGCTAAAGCTTGGCATGCTTGTCGGTTTGCTGATGTTATGGTTGTCCTAACACGTTCACAAGAAATGTGTGAAAACGCCGCTAGGGAGCTAAATGAATTTCTGGCTCCTCGCGGAATGAACCTATCACCAACCAAAACTAAAATCACCCTTTTAAGAGGGGATTATAGTTACTTCGATTTTGTTGGATATAGATTTGAACGATGTTTTTATCATTCCATTAACAAAGCCAAATGGTTCGTGGTTCCCCCCAATGCCTAAACGCATTGGCCTAGCTAAGAAACTAGATGTTCTTAGCAGGGATACAAGCGTCTCAATTGAGGGATATTTCTTCAAAACAAATCAAAACGTCCGAGGGTGGGTTAACTACTACATCACAACAAATGCTAGACGAACATTAAGATGGCTAGGACAGTATCTATGGATAAAATTTTATTGGGGATTCCCTCACGGGTCAGGAGACTTAAGAAATCGGCAGCTGCTAAAGCACTTAAAGGCGCCCGCCACCGAGCATCGCGTAAGCGAATATCATCTTACATTAGTAATACATACCAAAATAGATGGTATTACCGGGGGAGAAGACATAACATTAAATGGTATGTACTTAAGAACCCAAAAAAGCTCCGAACAAACTACTATGCATTATTTGCACCTCAAATTATAAAAATCAACAAAGCGTTTCCTGTGTCAAAATCAGGTCTTAATGCTTGTGTCCCATCTGATTGGGAAAGAATCATTAAGATTAACCTGAATTATAGAACTGGTCTTCGTCCCCCGCCCCTGGCGGAGAGGGGGACGTTATCGTAAAATACCACGGTAACTGTGCCCTATGCGAAATTCCTCTTTTATTTACCAATATCAAGTATGAAATACATCACATTCTCCCAATTAGATTTGGGGGTAAAAATTCTACTACTCACATGTGCCCTCTTTGCAAAAGATGTCACACTAGAGTCAGCTCTGCTGTTGCCTCTAGAGACATAGAACAATGCGAAGAACTGATTGCAAAAGTCGAATTTTTCGTCCGCCGGTACCGGCGGGTCCCCTTCGGGGGAGAAAACATTCGAGTTTTTAGGTCCGCTCTCCCCCCGTAGGGGGGAGAGCGGACCTAAAGAAAATTCTATACCGTAACAAAATTCCTTTATAAAGGAATTTTTCCCCCCCTTATATCCGCGGGGGGGAGGGATCGACGATGTTTTCGTATAAAACATCGTCAATAGAATTTTATTCGATAAAAGATGTTTTGCATGCAACTGTCATAGATAGTATACAACAGTAGTATATGTTAGAGAATAGAATTTGGCTATAAATACAAGGCTCGATATAAAGAAGTCCGAGGAGGAGCCGTATACGGTGAAAGTCGTACGTACGGTTCTGGGACGAGGAAGAAGAGGCACTGCCCCGATACCTTCCTTAGTCCAGGTGAGACAGATGATGTTGTCTGCGTGATTGCTGGCTCTAAATAGCTTCGGCTGTTATAGGGACCAGCCTTTTTAGGATCAAGAATGTGCCTACCGAGAGGGTGCTGGTAGTGGTAACACCCTGTATTAATAGCTCCGGGACAGTTGTAACCTCGTAGCGGATGGTTGCTTGGCAAGTTGGATGTGTATGGTGAACGAAAGTGAATCTCTGTGTTACCACTAAGGCCTTAAGCCCCGCCAAATCAATAGCAGTGTTACGGGCGTCTATCGTCACTTTGATCCTGCAGGGGAAGTGTGAGAGGAGGTACCTAACCCCATCCTATCGATCCGCAGCAATAACCTGGTATCCCCACCTAAGGCCTTAACCGGCTATGGTGGGAGTACCACGCCGGTCATAAACGGATGCCGTCTTGTAATGAGACGGATGACTCAGGCACTAGGTCAACGACCCAGTGCCTTAGCAGTAAACGCCGAAAGGTAGCTCACAGACCGGTAGCCTAGACCTTCGGGTCGTATGATCGCCGTGGCGACTCCACTGGGTCTTTAACCCGTATCCTACCTTACAAAAGGTGCGGTCTAGCCCAACTTACACGTAAGGTTGAGTCCCGCACAACGTTTTGGAATAGCTTCAGTACAATTAATCTATTACCTAATAGACTATCATTTACATAAAGATTGTTGGAGACAAATTAAGCTGCTAGCGGTCGTTTGTAAACTGCGTAAGGCCTTATATACCTTATATACCTTATATACCTTATATACCTTATATACCTTATATACCTTATATACCTTATATACCTTATATACCTTATATACCTTATATACCTTATATACCTTATATACCTTTATAGGGCCTCGGTTTGCTACGGTCGTTATATATTACATAACACTTATATCTATGAGTACCAATATATCAGCTCAATCAAATGGTAAGTTCATTTTACCGAGTGTCTATATCGATACCAATAGCAGACCTCCCTCGGGAGCAGTCTCGCTAGAGGCTCTTATTTACCTTTCCACAGAGGTCAGTATCTTCTCCCCGGAGGAGATATTTCGGGCTTTCTTCTTAAGTCTAACAGTCCTAATATGGGCAGCACAGACCTATACTCGTACTTCAAGGCGATTAGACAGAACTCAGTCCAAACAACAGGTATTCCAAGAGTCGAACTCCAATGCGATGCTCGCGAAGTGCCTAAACAAAACTTGCATCGCTCCCCTTCAGGTGAGCTATGCCATCAAGGTAGCTGTCCAAAAACGTCAGTTTTTCGCTGACGAGATGGTCGACGATGCTTCTCTTCGTTCTGCTATGCAAGGTGACGTCGGTCTTCTCTGCTAAAAGGGGACCGGCAGTAAAAGCGTCCTTGTTAACACTCCTGAAAAACGGGTGCAATACGCTCGCGGTACCCCATTTATATGGGGTACCATAAAAGGTATTTGGCTAAACACTCCGTGCTATAAACCAAGTACCCTAACATCTGGGTTGGTTAATAAGACTACCACGGTCCCATATAAATGGGACCTGGCTGCCTATATTCAATCCATCCTTCAGGAGATCGGCCCTACCCCCCCCCCCCCGCAGGGGGGAGGGGGACGCTACGACGCTAGCAGTTTCACGGTAGATTTCCTCCTAGAGGAAATCGCGACAGCTTTCGACTGTCAATCTGCTCAACCTATTCCTATCAACGATTACCCCCCCCCCGCAGGGGGGAGGTAAAACAGAAGGTAGCCCCCATATACCCATATACCCATATACCCATATACCCATATATATGGGACTTAGCTTTCAACCTGGTCCGTGAGGCAACAGAGGATTGACTTCCTGTGGCCGCCTCGAGTAACTCGTTACCCCCCCCCCGCAGGGGGGAGGCCCGTGAGGGCGGCGTTAACGTCGTCAAACAAGACTGCTAGGTCAAAAGCCCAGCAGCCTAAGGGTGCGTCCCGCCTATATATAGAAGGGGGGACGCATCTAAAGCCTCTTGACCTCCGTCAAGGACTAACCCCCCCCCCCAGGGGGGAGGGAGGCGAAACTTGCGCAGGAGGCTCGTAAAGAGTCTAAACTAGCAGCTAAAGTAATCCCCAATCCTAAATCAAATGATAGCACTAAAGAAACAAAAGAGTAATATTACACAGAAGAAGTCCAAGCGCAAGCACTCAAGTAAAAAGAAGCGCAAACGTGAACGATTCCGTCCAGAACTAGATGAAAGGTTCGGAATCTCAGTAGCGGAAGCTTATAAAATAGTGGAGCAGAAGCAATTTGCAATCACGGTAGGCTTGGAATTGGAAAAGATAAACGGTTCACAGGCGAACCAAACGTCTATTCAAATATAAAATATATAAGGCTCGTTGATGTTTTAGTAGCCTCAAATATATAAGGCTGGCAGGATCACAGCGGTACACAGAGTCCTAATAAGCTCTGGGCATCGGTCAAAAGGTCTGGGCAACCCGTGAGGGAAGCGCCCACCACGAACGATGGGTATCTCGGCCTAGTCGAACTTCTCAAGGAGTTCATCAAACATCCTCGATCCTACAAAGCTGCCCGTTTGGAAAGGATCTACATCCCTAAAGGTGACAGCACTATGGACGTTATACCTCCTTAGAAAGGAGATGACCCAAACCTTCAAGAGAAAGGTCTGCGTCCTCTATCGGTCCCCACAATCATAGATAGGTGCGTGCAGGCGGTCCCGTGAGGGGGGCCTTAGGGCTTGAACCTTTTGCCGAACTTAATGCTGACCCTAGCTCATATGGTTTCCGCAGGGGCCGCCCTCACGGGTCCGCAGTGGGCAATGAAGGCCATCCAAACTAATACTTCTAACCGGGGTGACTCTCAGTGGGTCCTAGAGATAGACATCGCCAAGTGCTTTGACTCTATCAACCATCAATGGTTAATGTATAATGTACCTTACGTACCAAAACACTTCCTTAGGGAGTGGTTCTCGCAAGGCTACATGATCCGGGATTATGTGTTTCCTCCCACTAGGTAGGTTTCAGTTCCACGCAGGGGTCCCACAAGGAGGCGTTCTATCTCCCCCCCCCGTAGGGGGGAGCTATGTAATATAGCATTAGATGGTTTAGAGTCTCTTCTTAACAGCCACTTTCATAACCTAGTTACTTATAAGACCCCTGGCTGGTCGATTAAGGAGCTAGGTTACATTATATACAGAAGTAACTTATCCTTTACAAAATTCATTCGGTAAGCTGACGACATGGTAGTTCTGGCCAAATGCATAAAAGTGTGTGAAGAGTCCTATAGGTTCATAAACAATTTTCTGAGCCCCCCTCACGGGGAGGAATGACCCTCTCGGCCCAGAAAACTAGGATAACAGACTTAACAACTATGCCTGATACTGACACCTATCGTAAGTCCTTTCAATTTTTAGGCTACGAATTTGTCAAACAAAAGTACAGGCGCAACGTTAAGCACAAATGGTTCGTGGAAGTTCCGCAACACAAGTACTCTTCACTAGTACGAGCGAACGATCCCCTTATATATATAGGGGATCGTCGCTCCCCCCCTTATATATATAGGGGATCGTCGCTCCCCCCCTTATATATATAGGGGGGGTAGGTTCGCTCGTAGAGTCGGACCCGTGAGGGTGGCGTCCCCCGCCCCTGGCGGGACGGGGCGTCTCCCCCGCCCCTGGCGGGACGGGTTGGCGTACGCCAATTACGACGCATGCGCCACCCTCACGGGTCCGACTCTCCGAGCGAACCTAGCCTCGCGAATAGCGGGGCTATTCGCTCGGACGGACGCAAAAATCCGACGTAGGTCGCATAATTTGCCCCGTGAGGGACGCAAACCCGTGAGGGATGCGCTAGGAATTCGCGATCGTGATCGCGAATTCCGACTGAGCGCTGCCCTCACGGGTCCTGCCGCAGAGGTCGCTTCCCTCACGGGTTTGCCCTCCCCCCTACGGGGGGGGACAAATTAAGCGCTAGGAATTGTCCGCCCCCCCGCAGGGGGGAGGGGGACAATTCCGACGCAAGTCGCAGACTTCGAACCCCCTTTATAAAAAGGGGGTTCGAAGATCTGCGAGTTGTAGGTCCGCTCTCCTGCCCTCCCCCCGTAGGGGGGTCGAGGTCGCTTATTACGGAGCGCTTGCGCTCTGCGAAGCGCTCAGTCGGAATTCGCGATCACGATCGCGAATTCCTAGCGCATAATTTGCGTCCCTCACGGGGCAAATTATGCGACCTACGCTGAAGCTTCGCACTAAAGCGTAATAAGCGCTAGGATTTTTGCGTCCGTCCGAGCGAATCGCCCCGCTATTCGCGAGGCTAGGTTCGCTCGGAGAGTCGGAATTGGCGTGCGCCAATTCCGAGCGCAGAAATTGCCCCGTGAGGGACGCAATTTCTGCGACCTTCGTCGGATTTTTGCGGATGCAAAAATCCTAGCGCTTATTACGCTAAAGCGTAATAAGCGACCTCGCTGAGCGAACCTACAAAAATCCGACGGAGGTCGCATAAATTGCCCCGTGAGGGACGCAATTTATGCGCTCGGAATTGGGTCGGATTTGGCCGTAGGCCAAATCCGCCGGCGTCCCTCACGGGTTGGCGCCCCTCACGGGGCCAATTACGACGCCCCGTGAGGGACGCCACCCTCACGGGTCCGACTCTGCGAGCGAACCTACCCCCCCGAAGGGGGGGAGCGACGATCCCCTAAGGGGATCGTTCGCTCGCACTCGAAGGGACCCTTACGGGTCCCTTCGACAAGCGCTCCGGACCCGTGAGGGATGCGACCTTCGCACTAAAGCTTAATAAGCGATCTCTGCTAACAGGATAGTCTCCCCCTGCGGGGCGACGGACTATTCGACTTTTGAATCGGCGAGTTTATCGAAGAAATTTATATACCGTTACAATATTCATAATTATTGTAATTTGTTCCCCCTTATATCCGCGGGGGGATGGTTTGGACGATTTTTTTAAGATAAAAAATCGTCCATATAAATTTATTCTATAAAGATTATAAAGCTCTAAGCACAAGAGAGCTTATTATAAAGCATAAATCCGATGCAAGCGTCGCTTTTGTCTTGCGCCACCTAAAAGTATTATAGATACATGGCGACTTCTTCGTATTTTCAATTTTTGATAAAATAATGAACTGGGGCGGAAGGATTCGAACCTACGAATGGCGGATCCAAAAACCGCAGCCTTACCACTTGGCGACGCCCCATTAACTTGTCATAAAGAATGTATAACATTACATAAAAGTATAATGTTTATTAAAAATTTTGTCAATCGAAGAGGGGGGATGTTATAAACACACCCCCCTATCTAACTTTTTGTCCGAAACAAAGTCGTATTTTTCCCCCCCTTATATCCGCGGGGGGAAAATCTTCGAGTTTTAGGTCCGCTCTCCCCCCGTAGGGGGGTCGAGGTCGCTTACCCGTGAGGGACGCTAAAGCGTAATAAGCGCTAGGATTTTTGCGTCCGTCCGAGCGAATAGCCCCGCTATTCGCGAGGCTAGATTCGCTCGGAGAGTCGGAATTGGCGTATGCGTCGTAATTGGCCCCGTGAGGGGCGCCAACCCGTGAGGGACGCCGGCGGATTTGGCCTACGGCCAAATCCGACCCAATTCCGAGCGCATAAATTGCCCCGTGAGGGACGCAATTTATGCGACCTTCGTCGGATTTTTGCGGATGCAAAAATCCTAGCGCTTATTACGCTAAAGCGTAATAAGCGACCTCGCTGAGCGAACCTACAAAAATCCGACGGAGGTCGCATAAATTGCGTCCCTCACGGGGCAATTTATGCGCTCGGAATTGGGTCGGATTTGGCCTACGGCCAAATCCGCCGGCGTCCCTCACGGGTTGGCGCCCCTCACGGGGCCAATTACGACGCATACGCCAATTCCGACTCTACGAGCGAACCTACCCCCCCGAAGGGGGGGAGCGACGATCCCCTATATATATAAGGGGATCGTTCGCTCGTACTCGAATAAATTTCTATACCGTAACAAAATTCCTTTATAAAGGAATTGCCCCCCCCTTATATCCGCGGGGGGGAGGGATCGACGATGTTTTCGTGTACTCGCGAACCTAGCGAGGCTAGGTTCGCGAGTACGAAATTTCTTCGCGACTTTTTAGGATAAAAATGGTCTGCGATATGGAAAAAAATCGCGGAGATCTCGCAGACAATATTACTTCCTTTAGGGAGTAATATTGTCTGCGACATGAATTTATTCGATAAACTTCGACTTTAATTGATTATGTTTTACTGTTTTAAGAGATAGATTTTGGTTTGAATTCTGTAAATCTTGAAACGTAGAAATTGTTAACAATAACATGATACGTAGAATCTAAACCATTGTTTAGACGCTCGCGTACACGAGACATAATACGTGATACTACATAAACATAAGCTTCTTTAAAAGCTTTTTGTTGATAAAATTGTACTGTTTCGTTTTTAAAATCCTCCAAATTAGCTAATCGAATTTGATGTTGACTAACAACTGTTTGAATTTCATTGCTTGCACGTGAAACACCTTCTTCTCGAATTTCTTGTGCCTTTTTTTTAGATAGTTCTAACTGAGCTTTTGCATTTTGTAATTTTTCTTGTGCTTCAATTGCTCTTTGATTAGCTTCTTCTAAATTAGAAAGAATTGTTTTTTTACGATCTTCTAATAAAGCATTTAAATTATTACCCACAAATGAAACAACGATTCCAACAACAGCAGCTAAATTTATAAGATTAGTTTCAAAAATATTAGTATTAATTCCAAAACCACTATGACCTAAAGGAAGCATAATTTTATTATGTGTTTTTTTTATGTGAAAAGCGTAAAAACCAAACGTGACCTCCTATGGTGTAGGTCTAGGTACCATCTGGTGGTTGGTACCTATATTAGCGAAGGTTTTCCCGTAGGTAGGGCGCTTAATAAGTAGGATTTGTACGTAGAACAAATCCTACTTATTTCATTGGGTCGTATTTGTTAGGGAGCGCCCCGTGAGGGAGGCTTCCGTGCGGCCTTTAGCCATGAGCTAAGATAGCATATTACGGAGCGCCCCTGACGGGGTCCTGTCCCGAAGGTACCCGTGAGGGTCGCGTCATACGCGATAATATCCACCCTTCGTCCCGCCGGGGGCGGGGAAGCAACTCGCAGATCTTGAACCCCCTTATATATACGTCAAAAGGGGGTTCAAGTCTACGCCTTGCGCTTCAGCACGGCCGAAGGCCGTGCCATAAACTTGAGGGCTGGGAAGCGCTCCGTCTAAATTGGCTTACGCACCTTAATAGGGTCGTACGCCAATTCTGTTGCACACGGCCAAAGCCTCAGGACGGCCCCCCTCCTCCCTAGGTGGAGGGGGGCCGTCCTGGACAATTAAGCTGATACTCCCGAATTAGGCGACCCTCCCCCCTACGGGGGAGGGGAGAATTCCGACTGAGCGCTCTGCTAAGGGACCCGTGAGGGGCGCGCATGACGCAAAAATCCTCAGGACGGCCCTTTATATATATATATATAGGGCCGTCCTGGAACAAGTCGCAGACTTCGAGGACGGCCCCCCTCCTCTTTAGGAGGAGGGGGCCGTCCTCGAAGATCTGCGAGTTCCCCTCACGGGGAAGGGACCCGTGAGGGACGCGCCTCCCTCCCCGTGAGGGGGCGCGTAAATCCCTTCGACAAGTCGCAGACTTCGAAACCCCTTTTCTAAAAAGGGGGGTCGCCCGTGAGGGGATCTGCGAGTTCCCCTCACGGGTCCCTTCGACAAGTCGCAGACTTTTACCCCCCCTTTTGAGAAAGGGGGGTCGCCCGTGAGGGGATCTGCGAGTTCCCCTCACGGGTCCCTTCGGGACAGGACCCCGTGAGGGGCGCTCCGAGTCTATTCGCTCGGACGGACGCAAAAATCCGAGTGTCGGATTTTTGCCCCGTGAGGGGCGCAAAAATCCGAGCGCTAATTACGCTTTAGCGTCCCTCCCCGAAGGGGGGGTAAGCGACCCCCTCACGGGTCTCCTGCCCCCCTCACGGGTCCCGCCCCGTGAGGGGGTCCTACGGATTTTGCGCTACGCGAAATCCGAACCAACCCGTGTCCGCCAGGGGCGGGGAAGCTGGCGGATTTGTTCTTAGGACAAATACAAATCCGAAACAATTAAGCACTAGGATCTACTCTTAACTGTCGACTAGCTTAACACGTGCACACCTATTAAGCTACCTCTACCCTTTGCACGGGTCCACCACGTCAGTTATAGTGCTAAGCGTCCCATCGGATTTTAAATCAGGGATTTAAAATCTTCTTTTAAGTTTTCTTTAAGGATTTTCCTTTGTTAGGTAAATCCGGTTTTTATTCTTTTTTTTTGTTTAAAAAAACTTAACTTGCTTCCCACCTTCGGGGCACATTAATTTTATTAAATATAGCAATAAAGGCGCTCAAACTATTCAATAGCTATTTAGCTAATAACTTAGGTTAGTAAGCGAGTGCTTACCTTAAGGGGGTTTTAACCTTTAGGATTGTCCGCTTGTTTTTAAAAAGGCGGTAACTTAAGAAATTTTTCAATATAAGTTATATGACTAATATTTTAGTTTTTATTAAATTCTTTTTTTTTTATTAAAGTATATTTAATACCATACTTTTATTAATATATATACATAATATAGAGTTTATAGTTTGGTTAGAGTTAACTTAACTATAGTTTAAAAACTAATAAAAATAGGAAAGGGGCTTTTGTGGGGCCTTTACTTCACGCACCAGTAACACTGTATTATGATAGCAGTTAGACCTTACTATGTAAAGCTAGTAACCGCAAACCTCCAAATTTATATAATGGTACCTTTTCACACATTGAATCCTAAAATTTAATAAAAAGTTAATTAGTGTTATTCTTTAAAGTAAGGTATGTTTAGCGACTAAACTGCCACTTTTAGGGCAAGTCTTACAAATAGTTTTTATCTAAGCAATTCTAAAGCGACCACTAGTGACCTCTAACAACACAAAAAAAAACTAAGTGCGAGAGAGGTTACATATCACATAATTGCCGAACCCCAATTATGTGTTTACAATTTGCATTGCGGACTTGTTCCCCGTTGGGATACCGACGCCCCATATATATGAGACGCGAGCGTCCCTCCCCCCTACGGGGGGGGTTGGCTATCGCCAGCTGACGCGATCGCAGCTGACGACACTCGCGACTACGCGCGTGCATAAGTGGGTCTAATTTGGGTCGTATTTGTCTTACGGACAAATACACCTGCTTAATTGTATGGAGGATTAAGCCTCCCTCACGGGTTAACCCGTGAGGGAGGCTTAATCCTCCAGCGTAATTGCCGTACGCCGTAATAGGGTCGGATTTGGGTCGGATTTGGGTCGGATTTGGGTCGGATTTGTCTTACGTAAAAATCTCTCCTAGGTAATGGGCTTTAGCATCGTAATTCGGCGTACGCCGAATTACGATGCTAACAAAGCGTCCCTTATATAGGGGGCGTACGCCCCCTATATAAGGGACGCTGGTGGATAGCTCCCCCTTACGGGTACGCCATCCTACCTAATTGGGACTCTCCGAGCGAACCTAGCTTCGCGAATAGCGGTGACGCGTCCCTCACGGGTTGGTCTTCGCCAACCCGTGAGGGACGCGTCACCGCTATTCGCGAGGACTGAGCAAAAATCCGACACAAGCGCTCCTCTACCCTAGAGGGCTGCTACCTTCTAACTCGTTGAGAACAAATCCTAAAAAATGCGACGTTTAGTAGCATTTGTTAAACAACACAAACTAACGTAACACTTAACACTTTAACACTTTAACACTTTAACACTTTAACACTTTACACTTAACACTTAAGCTGAAAGACTTTTAACAATTATAAGTCTAATGTTATTGTCCCTAGCTTTCTGAATACAACACAAAAATTGTACCTATATCTTTATAGGTTAATACTTTTTATTAAATAGTAACAAGACATTAATTAACTGTATATGCTTTTCCGCCTAGGGCGGACCTTTCGGATTTTTTCATTTTTACAATTATTGTGACTTTTTTCTTGATTATTATTCTCAATACCTAACTTGCTTCCTTATCTATTAGAATTAGGTTATCATAATGTATGATTATGTTAGATATTTAGTAGGACAAAATTCTATTTTTTTAGTATATAAATATAAATTTATATATCTTATATTCTTATTTTTAATATATACAAAATTTTTTAAATAAACTATTGGTGGCTAAAACAAAATTAGCGTACAATGTTGTACAGATATTAACTACGTCTCCCTTACTTTTAGCGAACGCCACACAAAAAAATTTGTTTGTGTTATTTATCTAAATGTTCCCCTCCAAACTAGTACTGATAAAGATAAATCTCTTTATCAACGTATTTAAAAATCCATAATTTTATTATTATGAATTTTGATCGCGGAAACTAATAATATAAGAATATTAGTTTCCGCGATCAAACATTAAAGAGATTTATCTTTTATAAATTAACTATGACTATATATACATATAAATAGTATTATAAGGTAGTATATACAGACTATACATTAAAGCTAAAAAAAAAATTTTAGCTAATAACTATTAACCTGCAAACGGGTTAGCGAAAAGAAGAGCAAGAGCTACAACTAGTCCATAAATAGTAAGCGATTCCATAAAGGCGAAACTTAATAGTAAAGCACCACGGATTTTACCTTCAGCTTCAGGCTGACGTGCAATACCTTCAACAGCATAACCTGCAGCTGTTCCTTGACCCATACCTGGGCCAATTGCAGCTAAACCAACAGCTAAACCAGCAGACACAACAGAAGCAGCAGCAACAATAGGGTTCATAAAAATTCCTCCATAATAAGATCAATAAAATTATAACAACCAAATAGAGTTTAACATTTAAAAGAATAAATGTAAACTTTTTTAAGCGCGTACGCGTGGGATTTGTGAGTGTACTTGCTCTTAGTAGAATTTGGCTACCTTTGTTCTATTTGTCAAAAGATAAATCCTATACTCGCGAATAGACTCGGAGCGCCCCTCACGGGGAGGGAGGCGCGTAAATCCCCACCCTTCGGCCCGCCGGGGGCGGGGACTTAATAAGCGACCTAGGCTCGCTGACCTAAAGATTTTCAATATCAAAGTCGAAGTTTTCCCCCCCTTATATCAGGATATCCGCGGGGGGAAAATCTTCGAGTTTTAGGTCCGCTCTCCCCCCGTAGGGGGGTCGATGTCGCTTACCCGTGAGGGACGCTAAAGCTTAATAAGGTCGCTTCCCTCACGGGTACGGAGCGCTTGTCGAAGGGATTTACGCGCCCGTGAGGGAGGCGCGTAAATCCCTTCGAGCAACTCGCAGATCTTCGAACCCCCTTTCTCAAAAGGGGGTTCGAAGTCTGCGACTTGCGTCGGAATTGTCCCCCTCCCCCCTGCGGGGGGGCGGACAATTCCTAGCGCTTCCCTCACGGGTTTGTCCCCCCCCGTAGGGGGGAGGGCAAACCCGTGAGGGAAGCGACCTCTGCGAAGCGCTCAGTCGGAATTCGCGATCGCGATCGCGAATTCCTAGCGCATAATTAGCGTCCCTCACGGGGCAAATTATGCGACCTACGTCGGATTTTTGTAGGTCCGCTCTTAGAGCGGACCTACAAAAATCCTAGCGCTTATTACGCTAAAGCGTAATAAGCGACCTGAAGTCGGATTTGT
>Ga0307947_1001491_pt1 | contig 18529 bp, 16 predicted proteins | sample OrgLakmetagen232_FD_201840 | JGI IMG/M metagenome (GOLD analysis project Ga0307947, IMG submission 201840) | Saline water microbial communities from Organic Lake, Antarctica - #232 | ecosystem: Environmental > Aquatic > Non-marine Saline and Alkaline > Saline | place: Antarctica: Organic Lake...
GTGCCTCACAAAAATGTCACTCATGAATGTAACTCATGACACTCATGTCACCCATGACGCAGTGCCTCACAAGAATGTCACTCATAATTGTCACTCACGCGCAGTGCCTCACAATAATGTCACTCATGAATGTAACTCATGACACTCATGTCACTCATGACGCAGTGCCTCACAAGAATGTCACTCATGAATGTCACTCACGCGCAGTGCCTCACAAGAATGTCACTCATGAATGTCACTCATGACACTCATGTCATTCATGACGCAGTGCCTCACAAGAATGTCACTCATGAATGTCACTCATGACACTCATGTCACTCATGACGCAGTGCCTCACAAGAATGTCACTCATGAAAAACGCAGACCTTGAGACCGGCTCTGTTGCGGGCGTGGCCTTCTCAAAAAGCACAGGCAACGTGGACAACATTGGATACGTGAGTATTTTAGAGTTTGATTGTGTGACTGTGGTGTGACTGTGTGACTGAGACAGGCACTGTAAGATGTGTGAGTGTGACAACATTGGAATGCGTGAGTGTGACATCATATGTCAGTATTTCAGAGTGTGACTGTGTGACTGAGACAGGCACTGTAAGATGTGTGAGTGTGACAACAAAGGTCGCGTGTATATCGCAGGCCGTAAAAAAGGGTGCTCACAATATGCTTGAGTGTGTCACAGTGACACCACATTGACATCCCATACTTGTTTGCTGGGACAGTAGGAGCGTTTTCGTCAGCCAATCTAAACTCACTTGCACTGCAATCACTCCACAAGACAAGTCAAGAGTGTGTCTTGTCTTGTCTTGTGGTCAAGTGTCACATTTGCTGTATAGTTTACTAGAGGGGGTCAACGGAGCAAATGTCCTGAAATGTGACTTTTTTGATGCAAGTCAATTATTGTGAATGATATACCTAGATGTTTCATGAAGTTTGGGGCCAAAAGGACCAACCCAGTGGTCGGGACAGAAATCCAGTTCAAATTTTGGCACTGAGTTTCCACATAACAGGCCACCACGCCCCAATCAGGGCCTCTTTTCATCCCAAAATAAGACAGGAGGACTCCCTTTATGATACCAAAACAACCTGGGGTTTGAAAAGCAGATTTGATGAAGGTTGGCTTTCCACCTTTTTGGCACCCCTGTTGTTGATTTTCGGGAAGTAGGAAGGGATGGATTTTTGGGAAGAAGGAAGGGAAATGGGCCAAAATGGAGTTTCTGACCAACTACTGGGTCGTTTCACTCCATTTTTGTTGCAATGGTAATTATTTATCAAAAGAACACCATTTCTGAATAAAAATGACCCAGATCGGTGCAGTAGGTGGTGAGTTTTGGCGGATTGGCAGTGAAATGTTGGGTCCACGCCGGCAATTAGGCATGTGTGACCTAGCGGGCAACATTCAAGCTCGGGTGCAATCAGCAGCTACCTCTGGGTACTGAGCTTGTTGCCAGCTGGGGCGCCCATACTCAATGCACATCTCAAAAGTATGCCTTTTTCAGACCTTTGTCGACCCCCTCTGATAGTTTACACCTCTTGCCGTATCCACAATTACACCACAGGTCACCTTGCATCTAGTTGTGCTTGCACCTGTTCAGTCACACATGCTGTAATGTGCACACGTGCATTGAAGTGATAATGTGCAGTGATGTGCAAACATGCAGTGATGTGCACATGTGCATTGATGTGAACGTGTGCAGTGAAGTGCACACATGTAGTGATGTGCGCATGTGCAGTAAAGTGAACGCGTGCAGTGATGTGAACGCGTGCAGTGATGTGCACACGTGCAGTGATGTGCACATGTGCAGTGATGTGCACACGTGCATTGAAGTGATGATGTGCAGTGATGTGAACGCGTGCAGTGATGTGCACACGTGCAGTGATGTGCACATGTGCATTGAAGTGATGATGTGCAGTGATGTGCGCATGTGCAGTAAAGTGAACGCGTGCAGTGATGTGCACACGTGCATTGAAGTGATGATGTGCAGTGATGTGCGCATGTGCAGTGATGAAGTGATGAAGTGACTGCAGTTCATGGTCACACAATAAGCTGGCCAGGCGTGCCTTTAAAAGTAGTTGCCTCACCAGGCACAATAAAAGCGCTGCTCTTATTCCCACGGGCAGCCTGTGAAATCACCAGTGGGTGAAAGTACCCTACACGTTTGCCCACGAGCACGAAAATCAAGCAACGGAAGTGGAATAATTTTCCTGCCCGTTAACAGTTGACCCTCCAAACAAAAGTGATCTGTCTTGTCAACCCACGACATTAAACCGATCGAGCCAAAAACATGTTTTGGAGGGGATTTTTAAACTTGTGCCGACACCAAGAGAGACACTGAACTGGCTAAAAGGGCCCTCCTAGAAGAGAAACAAGAAAAGCATCTGGGCCATTGACACCCATACCTGCCAACAAAAACTTGTCTCCCCACAAGTCAGGTCAGCCATTCCTGTGAGAGTTTTTGCCCCAAAGCTCCCACCCAATTCTGAGTATGCAGGACCTCAAGCTGGACTTAAATGAGCACCCCTGCAGACTTTGAGTGTGTTTGGCACACTATTAGCTGGTCCCATTAAAACAAATGTTTGTGACCTGTGTGAATATTGCCAGAAAATTGCATGGCTTTTGAAATTCTCAGCTGTCGCTGCCCACCACGGCCCAACCCCAGCATTCCAGACCATAAAACTTGACAGGGCATGCCTTGGGAGCATACTGAAGGGTTCCCAACACTCAGGTGATGGCCAGAAAGCGTGTTCCCAAGGTTTCCAGAAATGCACCATTTTTGCCCAGCAAACAGGCCCACGCACTAAGTCCTTTAGGGGCAAGTTTTCACCCCCATTTATTTTGCTTTGGTGGGTATGATTTGACCCTAAATCAATCTGGTAACAAAAGATGGTGAAATTCGGACCAAAACCTACATTTCTACACCCATACCACCTTTCTGGCAGGGAAATGGCACAAATCCAGCCACCCACTTTCACCCTTGACCCCAATCTCATTAATTTTTATGCAAAGGTGTTACATTTATGTAAAGAAACCATTGGGTGACCTCAGATGTGCAGTTCAGGAAAGGAACATGAATAGGGTTGGCCAGAACCATATATATACGGTGTATATATGGTCCTTTTGGCAGGGAAATCATCAAATATACGGTCATATACGGTGTATATACGGTTCTGGCCAACCCTAGGCATTGATTCCCCTTTTTTGGGTGGGCAATGGCGGACCTGACCACAGGTCGTCCCTTGGCAAGTCATAGACTATATTCCATCTTGTTGTCCCTTGTTAGTGTTAATGTTCCACCTTTATTTAGTGTTAATATTCCACTTGTTAGTGTTAATATTCCACTTTTATTTAGTGACAATATTCCATCTCATTGACCCTCCATCCATAATCCTACCAAGCCAAACACTTTTCCTATCACCCCACAGGTCTTCCCTTGGCAAGTCATAGACTATATTCCATCTTTTTGTCCCTCTGGCAGTAAATCCAACCAAGCCAAAACCATGTTTGATTACCCCACAGGTCGTCCCTTAACAAGTCATAGACAATATTCCATCTTGTTGACCCTCTGGCATTAAGGGTTACAAGGGTTACAAGGGTTACAAGGATGGCCTACAGCCCGAGTCTCTGGCTGATGGCAATTGGCTGGTGAAACAAAAACAACCAGTGTCGAAAACTGAAACTAAATCTGACACAAACTTGAGAAGTCTGTATGAGTCTTGATTCAGGAATGCATTGATCTTAAAATCAGTGATACTGTGATGACAAGTTAAGATCTGGCATTAACTCCAACCAAGCCAAAACCATGTTTGATTACCCCACAGGTCGTCCCTTGGCGAGGACATCATCATGGACATGATTCCTGTCTTATTGACCCTCCATCCATAATCCGACCAAGCCAAACACTTTTTCTGTCACCCCACAGGTCATCCCTTGGCGAGTCATCTCGCACTTCTACGAGGAGTTTGAAGCAAATGGAGTGGTGCGTTAATCCCAAGGCAAACTGTTTGCAAGTGGCCGTGAGATGTGTCATAGAAAGTGTGATCCTGGAGTGGTGCGTTAATCCCGAACTCTTTGCAAGTGGCCGTGAGATGTGTCATAAGAAGGGTGATTCAATCGCATTGAGGTGCAGTGCGTCAGATGGCATGAGCAGCTTGTGTTTCATCAGGCGTCCATTTCTGTTAAGCAAGCTCACTTCAATAATTGTTCAGCTGTGAGTTTCCAGCAAATGGAGTCGTGCACTTGTGTGTGTTTGTGTGCGTGCGTGTGCGTGTGCAAACGCTAGTTTGCATGTCTGTTTAAAGTCCTATTGGTCACTTTGACCTAAAACAGATCACTGGTGACATAACACCTTCGGCCTTAACTATACTGGCTAAGTCTTACGGCGCTTGTTACCAAGATAGCCTCCTTTTGCTTCGTTTTCTTGGGGATACTAACACACACACACTCACACACACACACACACTCACACACACACACACACACACACGCACACGCACACACACACACACACCCTCACACTCACACACACACACACACACACACACACACAAACACACACACACACACACACACACACACACACACACACAAACACACACACATACACACACGCGTATTTTCGATGCCTGTACATCAGTACAGCAATCAGCGCAGTTTGTCTTTTGGCAAATACTACGTGGCGTCGCACCCCCTGAATATATGAACGGACAAAGGACAAACACCACCACAATTGCAGTGAAAGCATTACCACAGATCAAGCTTAATTTGTTTTGGCTTTTGGCCTACTGCTGGGTATATTCTGTTTGATTATTGTGTATGTCACTTTGTGTGGAGTTGTGGCATTCTAATCCCATGACTGATCCCTTCTCGCTCGTTGCTTCAACTGTTTTGACACTTCCGTGTTCTTTGCCTTTTCGTTGATCACCTTTGCAGTACCGCAGCGTACCATCTCCATGATTCACACTTTGGCCCTTGAAAGTGTTCTGACACTTTCGTGTTCATTGCTTTTCGTTCATCACCTTTGCAGTGCCACGGCGTACCATCTCCATGATTCACACTTCGGACCTTGAAAATGTTTTGACACTTTCGTGTTCAATGCTTTTCGTTGATCACCTTTGCAGTATTGCGCGGCGTACCCTCTCCGTAATTCACACTTCGGACCTTGAAATTGTTCTGACACTTTCGTGCTCATTGCTTTTCGTTGATCACTTTTGCAGTACCGCGGCGTACCCTCCCCAGGCTTCACAACGCAGGACCTTGAAAACCCAGCGCAGAAGCAGTACTTCAAGGTACGCAAGCAAGGTTGAAGGCTGAGTGAGGAAAGCTTACCTGCCGGTCCTGGTCTGTTTCTGACGGGTCAAACGCGGTTAACGCGGTCAAACGCGGTTAACCCTCTGAGGCAGCTGCTGTCGTCTCGTCTTGAACGCATGTTGTCTCGATTTGAACGTCAAGTCTCTGAGGCAGCTGCTGTTGTCTCGCCTTGAACGCATGTTGTCTCGTTTTGAACGTTCAAGTCTCTGGGGCAGCTGCTGTCGTCTCGCCTTGAACGCATGTTGTCTCGTGTTGAACGTTCAAGTCTCTGAGGCAGCTGCTGTCGTCTCGCCTTGAACGCATGTTGTCTCGATTTGAACGGTCAAGTCTCTGAGGCAGCTGCTGTCGTCTCGCCTTGAACGCATGTTGTCTCGATTTAAACGGTCAAGTCTCTGAGGCAGCTGCTGTCGTCTCGCCTTGAACGCATGTTGTCTCGTTTTGAATGTTTAAGTCTCAAGTCTCTGAGGCAGCTGCATTCGTCTCCACTTAAACGCATCAACGGTTTTGTTTGGGGCTTCACGGTCTCATGAGCTGTTTCAGGTTTGTACTGCTGGTTGTTTGTTCTGACCTTCATGTCAGTGCGTCTGCACCTTTTTCCATCGACCAAGGTCTATACTCGTACTCATAAATAGGGTTGGCCAGAACCGTATATATGCACCGTACATTTGGTGTTTTCCCTGCCAAAAATACCGTATGTACACCGTATAAATATGGTTCTGGCCAACCCTACTCATAATCAAGACGCTAGCCCGTTGCAGCAATCGTTTTGGTAGTCACAGTGTTGCCAACAGGTCAGGCATGTCCAGCATTGTTAATTGGCAGGCACTGTTAGGCGTTGTTAGGCTTTGCATGAGTGTTGCTTGGTATGCATGAAGACGGTGGCCTCTCAAAGCCTTAAATCACATAACGAATCAAGGCTTTGGAGCAATGGCTATTAGCTACTACTTGCATTGGTTAGAGTGCTATATCTTCAATGTACATTTATGATTTGTGCTAACGGGGGCAATGGCGTGCCCTTATCATACTTTCACATCCTCACACACACTCACACACACACACACACACACACACACACACACACACACACACACACACACACACACACACACATACGCGCACACACACAAATACGCACACACACACAAATACGCACACACACTTACACAGATGCCAGAGGGATCCAGTGGCGTTCTGGTCGTGCGTGTGGACCCTCTGTCTGATGCTGCTGGAGCTATTAAAGAAAATGATGTGCTTCTTGAGGTGAGATGCCTCCGCTGCCTATCGTCAAGTTGTCTGATGCTGCTGGAGCTATTACAGAAAATGATGTATTACTAAAGGGGAGGTGCTCCTGCTGCCAATGTCAAGCTCGGCATCACTACAGGAGCTACCAGAGAGAATGATGGATTGAGCTATCAGAGAGAATGATGGATTGCTTGAGCTACCAGAGAGAAAGATGGATTGCTTGAGCTGTCAGAGAGAATGATGGATTGCTTGAGCTGTCAGAGAGAATGATGGATTGCTTGAGCTGTCAGAGAGAATGATGGATTGTTTGAGCTATCAGAGCAAATGATGAAGCGCTTGAGCTATCAGAGAGAATGATGGATTGCTTGAGCTGTCAGAGAGAATGATGGATTGCTTGAGCTACCAGAGAGAAAGATGGATTGCTTGAGCTGTCAGAGAGAATGAAGAAGCGCTTGAGCTATCAGAGAGAGAAAGATGGATTGTTTGAGCTCTCAGAGAAAATGATGAATTATTTGAGCTATCAGAGAGAATGATGAATTGCTTGAGCTGTCAGAGAGAATGATGAATTGCTTGAGCTGTCAGAGAGAATGATGGATTGCTTGAGCTGTCAGAGAGAATGATGGATTGCTTGGGGTGTCAGAGAGAATGATGGAAGCGCTTTAGCTGTCAGAGAGAATGATATAATTGCTATGATGAGCTCAGATCTGTGGTAAGATTTGCTATGCTGTGTGTTATGCTGCTATGCCGGTGCTCAAGGTGAGATCCGCTATGCTTGTAGTCAATCAAACTGTGTGTTGTGTATTTTCACAGCACACAAGCCTTGGTTGTGGGCACTGTATTTGGATCGACAAAGTCGAGGCACGTCTCACAAAACAGCAAACGGTTCACTATCTCACAACAAAGCAGGCAGATTAATTTTAGCGTGTAGCGGACAGTTTCTATAGCTTGCTTAATTTGTACATTACTGCACTCTCATTGCTCTAGATCAAATATTGAATGCCGGTTTAATCCTACTTATCATAGCACGTATTGCGCAGGTCATATTCTTATTGTAAGGTCTGTAAGTGTGTGTGTGTTTGTGTGTGTGTGAGTGTGTGTGTGCGTGATTGTGTGTGTGTGCGTGTGTGTGTATGTGTATGTGTGTAAGAAAGTGTGTGTGTGAAGGGCTGAGTAAAGATGAGAAATGCCTCTTGCATGCTGCGTCCTCCTTTGTCATCACTTCGAGAGCCTCAATGCCTTTGGGAAAAAATATCCAGGGCACGGACTCCGGTTGAGAAATAAGTAGGCTCGCCCGGGAAAACTTGCATGTTCAATCTGGCTGGAAGAGACCAGCCACAGCTGAACAACCTAAAATCTGATATCAAGGCCACCACGCCTGTCTTTAGTTGACGGTCATTAACGGCCGTTGTGATTAAAGCATAGCAGTGGTTAAGGGTTCTGAGCTATGGGGCATGTTTGTTGTAGTATTAGGGCAGTTAGTAACTGGTGTCCTTTTAGTTTCCCAGTGTCGGTTATTTCTCTCTCTGTAAATTATCCTGATATCACAACAATGCTTCCTCTCTTTCTAAGCAGAACACTTACGAAGACCTGCATGGCTCATAAGCTAGGCTATCTAGCCTTAGGATTGTTTTTTTCAGAGCTGCTGAGAGGGAGCAGCTGCAGCAGAACACATGTTTGCGTGACTACCACTCTTTATCACACGGCAGGTTGAAGGCTACCACTCTATATCACATGGCAGATATCACATGGCAGATATCACATGGCAGATATCACATGGCAGACTACCACTCTTAATCACACGGCAGGTTGAAGGCTACCACTCTATATCACATGGCAGATATCACATGGCAGATATCACATGGCAGACTACCACTCTTTATCACACGGCAGGTTGAAGGCTACCACTCTATATCACATGGCAGATATCACATGGCAGACTACCACTCTTTATCACACGGCAGGTTGAAGGCTACCACTCTATATCACATGGCAGATATCACATGGCAGACTACCACTCTTTATCACACGGCAGGTTGAAGGCTACGAGGTTGCAGATGACGGCACCGTAGAGTTCCGTGAAGATGAGCGCTTAGAGTGAGTAGGGTCTGCATTATTGGATCTTATCCTATGAGAGGAGAATAGAATAAAGAATTATTTACGCGGGCAGTGAGAAGCACTCTCCACATAAATCAAGGAAAAGGAGCCACTTTGGTACCGGGTACCGTAAGACCTCTCCACCATAAAGCGTATGAGAGGATGTGTGCTTGTGCTTGGGATAGAGTGGGAAGGTGCGCTTGTGAGTGGGTGTGATGAGGGTATTAATTGAGGTTGCTGTAAATATGCATGAGGTGCGGACTCCTCTAGTATTTTTTTGTTTGGCAGTGCGTGCGTCCTTTGCAATGAATTGCTAGCAGGCCTATAGCCTGGAACGCATTCATCTAGGCTCAAGCACATACACACGCACACTCACACATATACTCACACACACACACTATTTGCACGCAACTGTGTCATCAAACACATACATATGAAACGTGCCCAACGTTCATCCAGGCACAAGCACACCCGCACACACACACACACACATGCACACACACATACATACACACACGCACACGCACACACACACACTTGGTGCACACACTCTGTGTCATCAATTGCACAATATATAATATATGCACTTGGAACGTACCCAACATCAACTAGTCATACGCGCATACACACTCACACCCTGTGTGCACACGAGTGTATCATCTAAACAATTACTGTCTGTTTTTGACGCTAAGGTACGGCCACGTCGTGCGATCTCAGCATGTGGGTGACAACCTGCACCTCCGCCTGCTACGAGATGGTCAGGTGAGTCTGAGAAGAATACTGTGGAGTGTGTGCAGGCGGACCCCATTCTTTTATGCAGCATTTCCTCCTGCTGTCTGCCCTTGTTGCTTCTGAGCACATGCCGTGAGAAAGACCCCATTCTTGTGTGCAGATGCTTTTCTTGAGCACATGCTGTGAGAAGACCCCATTCTTGTGCGTACTTGCCTCTGGGCACATGCCGTGAGAAGTGAGAAAGACCCCTTTCTTGTGTGCAGATGCTGCCCATGAGCACATGCTGTGAGAAGGGACCCATTTTTGTGTGTACTTGCCCTTGAGCAGATGCTGTGAGAAGGACCCCATTATTGTGTGTACTTGGCGTAGAGCACATGCCGCAAGAAAGACCCCTTTCTTGTGTGCAGATGCTGCCCTTGAGCACATGCCGTGAGAAGGGACCCATTCTTGTGTGTACTTGCCGTAGAGCACATGCCGTGAGAAAGACGCCTTTCTTGTGTGCAGATGCTGCCCTTGAGAGCATGCTGTGAGAAGGACCCCATTTTTTTGTGCAGTACTCCCTCATGCCGCTTGCCAATGTCGCCCATGACTCATGAGCTGTGTGTGTGTGACCTTAAATTTCCACTCACCATAGCAAAAACAAAATTGTGCAATGCTAGCCCCCCTGCTCCTTCACTCACAGCACATGTGTAGGGTTGGCCAGAACCATATATATATATAGTGTATATACGGAATTTTTGGCAGGGAATATCCCAATATACGGTCATATACGGTGCATATATACGGTTCTGGCCAACCCTACACATGTGCAAACTAGTTTGCTTCATGCGGTAGACCTGCTCATAGGAACGCGTATTATAATTTAGCCTTAAAACATAAACCATACATGGCCAGTGGGTGTGTAGAGCCAGCACACAGGAGTTGCGTGTTTGACAGCATGAGTATTATTTTCCTTGCGCATTGCTTCCCACCTTGTGTGCTGCTTGTAGGCACTGAAACCCACCTTATGCGCTGCTTTTAGAAAAGGCATCAGTACCCACAATTGGTGCTGCTCACAATTGAGGCATTAATGCCCACATTTTGTGCTGCTCTATGAAAGGCAATGGTACCCACCTTGTGTATGAAACGCGTTGGTGCAAGCCTTTTGCGCTTCTTACAGAAAAAGGCAGCAGTACCCACTTTTGGTGCTGCTCACAATTGAGGCATTGATGCCCACATTTTGTGCTGCTCTATGAAAGGCAATGGTACCCACCTTGTGTATGAAACGCGTTGGTGCCCGCCTTCTGCGCTTCTCACAGAAAAGGCATCAGTACCCACATTTGGTGCTGCTCACAATTGAGGCATTGGTGCCCACATTTTGTGCTGCTCTATGAAAGGCAATGGTACCCACAATATGTGCGGCTCATAGACAAGGCATTGACACCCACCTCAGTGCTGTTCACAGGAAAGGCACATATAATCAAGTGTGTGCGGCTCACAGACAAGGCATTCATACCCACCTTTTGTGCTGTTCACAGAAAAATTGATAACCAAAGTCTGTGCTGCTTACTAATACCACCTTGTTTGCTGCTCTTAAGAAAGACACACATAACCATAGTCTGTGCTGCTCACAGGAAAACACACACATAACCATAGTTTGTGCTGCTCACAGACAAGTTATTAATACCACCTTGTTTGCTGCTAGTAAGAAAGACACACATAACCATAGTCTGTGCTGCTCACAGGAAAACACACACATAACCAAAGTATGTGCTGCTCACAGACAAGTTATTAATACCACCTTGTTTGCTGCTCGTAAGAAAGACACACATAACCATAGTCTGTGCTGCTCACAGGAAAACACACACATAACCATAGTTTGTGCTGCTCACAGACAAGTCACTGATACCACCTTGTTTGCTGCTCTTAAAAAAAACATATAGACATGGTTTGTGCTGCTGCACATATAACCACAGTTTGTGCTGCTCACAGACAAGTCACTAATAACCACCTTGTGCTGCTTATAGAATTATCATTGATGTCCACTTTGTCATGTTGTGCATTTACAAAAGACGCTGACCACCACTGTGTGTTGCTAGTAAAATAGATAGGGTTGGTTATAACCATACATACATACATATATACATACATGGTGTAGATGCAGTATTTTTAGTAGGGTAATGACCATACATACGGTCATATACGTTTGTACATTTACAGTTCTGGCCAAGTCTAAGAATAGACTATGTGTGTTGCTCATAGAATAGACACTGACAATCACTGTGTGTGCTGCTCATAGAATAGACACCGACAATCACTGTGTGTGCTGCTCATAGAACCGGCACTAGGACTGGGTTACGTAGCCAAAGTGGCGGTGTCGTGTGCACATGCTTGCTTGCTCAAGTGCACATGCTTGCTTGCTCAAGTGCACATGAAAATTGCTTGCTTAAGTGCACAAGCTTGCTTGCTCCTGTGCATGTGATTGCTTGCTCAAGTGCACATGCTTGCTTGCTCAAGTGCACATGCTTGCTTGCTCAAGTACACAAGCTTACTCATGTGCAGGAACTGTGTGTGAAATATACGCTGGCCCTGAAGGACCACTTAATTCCCCTGGTACATGGAGTGGATTGTAGACCCTCCTATTACATTATGGGTGAGTGTCATCCATCGTGGGTGTTGTGTGTGTGTGTGCGTGTGTGTGTGCGTGTGTGTGTGTGTGTGCCCTCCTATTACATTATGGGTGAGTGTAATCCATCGTGGGTGTAGTGGATGTCTGCATGCTCCTCTATTATATTATGGGTGAGTGTAATCCATCATGGGTGTGTGTGTTTGAATGCTCTCTTATTACATTGTGGGTGAGGTGTGATTTATCGTGGGTGTAGTGTATGTCTGCATGCTCCCCTATTACATTATGGGTGAGTGTAAACCATCATGGGTGTAGTGTGTGTTTTACATTGTGGGTGAGTATAATCCATCATGGGTGTAGTGTGTTTTTGTATGCACCCCTATTACGTACATCATGGATGAGTGTTTTCCATCATGGGTGTAGTGTGTGAGTGTCTGTAAACCCTTCTATTACATCGCGGGTGAGTTCATTCTATTATGGGTGCAGTGTGTGTGTGCGTGTGTGTGTCTGTGTGTGTGTGCCCTTCTATTACATTGTGGGTGAGTGTCATCCATCATGGGTGAAGTGTGTCTGTGTGTGTGTGCCCTTCTATTACATTGTGGGTGAGTGTCATCCATCATGGGTGTAGTGTGTGTATGTGTGTGTGCCCTTCTATTACATTGTGGGTGAGTGTCATCCATCATGGGTGTAGTGTGTGTATGTGTGTGTGCCCTAATATTATATGTGGGTGAGTGTAATCCATCGTGGGTGTAGTGTGTGTTTGCATGCCCCCCTATTACGTACATCATGGGTGAGTGTGATCCATCATGGGTGTTGTGTGTGATGCATTATCAATACTGTGTTGTCTTCATGCATTATCAATGCCCATTTTGTTCTCATCTGTCTACATTCCCAAGACGGCCTTTGTGTGTGTGTGTGTGTGTGTGTGTGTGTGTGTGTGTGTGTGTGTGTTTCATCCCTGTGCTGCTTAGGTCACGCGTGCTTTAGTTACGCACCACCACCTCCACCACCACCACCACCTCCACCACCACCACCACTACCGCCACCACCACCACCACCACATGCCCATCCCGTCCTCATCTGTCCACATTCCCAATAAGGCCATGTGATCCATCCTTGTGCCAATTTCATTTTCACTTCTTTGCCGTCAGACTTCCAACTCGCTAGCTTGTCTTCAAAATCGTTGCTTCTCTTGCCAGGGGGTCTCGTGTTGTGTCCCTGTACCTTCTTTAGCCATGGACTCGTGTTCTGTCCCTATACCTCCTCTTGCCCAGGGGTCTCGTGTTCTGTCCCTATAGCTTCTCTTGCCAGGGGGTCTCGTGTTGTGTCAATATACCTTCTCTAGCCATGGACTCGTGTTCTGTTCCTATACCTCCTCTTGCCCAGGGGTCTCGTGTTCTGTCCCTTAAGCTTCTCTTGCCCAGGGGTCTCATCTTGTGTCCCTATACCTTCTCTTGCCATGGTCTCGTGTTCTGTCCCTATAGCTTCTCTTGCCCAGGGGTCTTGTCTCCGAAATCGTTGCTTCTCTTGCCAGGGGGTCTCATGTTCTGTCCCTATAGCTTCTCTTGCCCAGGGGTCTTGTCTTGTGTCCCTGTAGCTTCTCTTGCCCAGGGGTCTTGTCTTGTGTCCCTATACCTTCTCTTGCCATGGTCTCGTGTTCTGTCCCTATAGCTTCTCTTGCCCAGGGGTCTCGTCTTGTGTCCCTATAGCTTTTCTTGCCCAGGGGTCTTGTCTTGTGTCCCTATAGCTTTTCTTGCCCAGGGGTCTTGTCTTGTGTCCCTATAGCTTCTCTTGCCAGGATCTCGTGTCCTGTCCCTGAAGCTTCTCTTGCCCAGAGGTCTCATCTTGTGTTCCTATACCTGGACTCCTTTCTTTATTTCTTTCTTTGAATTTTGCTAAGAAGTCTTTTGCTTTGTCCCTGTGCCACTTTTTCACTTCTTTGCCGTCAGACTTTCAACTCGCTAGCTTGTCTCCTTCCGTTGCTTCTCTTGCCCAGGGGTCTCGTCTTGTTTCCCTAAACCGTCTCTTGCCAGGGTCTCTTGTCCTGTCCCTGAAGAAGCTTCTCTTGCCCAGGGGTCTCATCTTGTGTCCCTATACCTGGACTCCTTTCTTTAATTCTTTCTTTGATTCTTGCCAAGAAGTCTTTTGCTCTGTCCCTGTGCCACTTTTTCACTTCTTTGCCGTCAGACTTCCAACTTGCTAGCTTGTCTCCTTCCGTTGCTTCTCGCCAGGGGGTCTCGTGTTTTGTCCCTTGAGCTCCCCCTTTCTAGAGATGGTCTTTGGTGGCACCTCGAGGAGAATGAGGAGAAGCGACATCCCGGTGCGTTGAAAAGGAATATCAAATGTGTGGGAAAACGACTTCATGACTTAAGTTCTGTCCCTTGAGCTTGTGAGTATTAGAGAATGTTTTATGAATAGGGAATGCCTTACTAATACGAATGATTCCTTTTCTAATAGAGGGTGCTTTTGTTGGTAAAGGATGATGTATTTGTAAAAAAGTTAGGGAATGCTGCCTTTGAAGGCACGTCGAGGAGGATGAGATGAAGCGACATCCCGGTGTGTTGAAAAGGAAGATCAAATGTGCGGTTGCAAATGGAAGAGGGATGAGGAAGGTGGAATGGGTGTGGGGGTGGAGAGAAACACGAAGGAGGAAGAAAGCGTCCAGGATGAGTGAAAAGAGGAGGAAAGATGAGAGAAGTTGAGGGAAAGGATAGGATAAGGAATGGGAGAGGAGTAGGTAAGAGGAATGAGTAAAGGGCAAAGAACAGATAGAATGTTGGTTACGCGAAAGGTGGAGGATAGGCAGATTGAAAGGAGTAGGTAAGAGGATAGATCGAGTGAAAGGAGCAGGATGGCTAGAGCAAAAGATGGAAGGTGGTCGAGTAAGAGGAGGAGAGAGAGGATAAGCTGAGTGAAAGGAGCAGATAGGGAACGGGAAAGGAGGAGGAAATGTGATTAGCTTGGTTATGGGAAATGTGATTAGGTGGTTATGGGAGATGTGATTAGGTGGTTATGGGAAATGTGATTAGGTGGTTATGGGAAATGTGATTAGGTGGTTATGGGAAATGTGATAGGTGGTTATGGGAAAGGAGTGGGTTAGGGGTTGGTTGAGGAAAAGGAGGAGGATTGGTAGCGTGAAAGAAGGGCGACAGGTAGAGAAAAAGGAGGAGGAAAAATGATATTTGTGTGATGGGGCAGGACAGGGTAGCCTAGCTTTATTAAGGGTAGGAACCTTCAAGGGCAACGCAAGTGAAAGCGGTAGTGCGTTGCAGACGGATGCATCTTTTGTTAGGATGGGCGAACAAAGGAAAGGCAAACAGCTGCGCAGTTGAAAGCAGTAGTGCGTTGCAGTTTGATACATCTTTTGTTAGAAGGGGTGTACGAAGGAAAGGCAAACAGCTGCGCAGTTGAAAGCAGTAGTGCGTTGCAGTTTGACGCATTTTTCGTTAGAAGGGGCGTATAAAGGAAAGGCAAACAGCTGCGCAGTTGAAAGCAGTAGTGCGTTGCAGTTTGATACATCTTTTGTTAGAAGGGGTGTACGAAGGAAAGGCAAACAGCTGCACACTGAAACCTGGTAGGCGTGTCTCGGCCAGCGAGGAAGTCAAAATTGGGTTTTGTGAGTAACATAGGTATTAACATAGGTATTAACAAACGATAATAATGCCTTATCTATTAAAATTAGTAACTTCAGATTGCCAGCCAAGAATTAACTTATTCAAACGAGAATATTAGCTTTATCTATTAAACTTAGTAAATTCAGATCATCATATCCAGATCATTCCCTTAACATACATCACGTGGTTGCCCACCCCTTCTTAACTGCAGATCCCTGTGCTGAGTGCATTGAACCGGGACAAGACACGCAGGCTCCAGCAGGTGGTGGTGCTGGTGCAGGTGCTCGCACATGAGATCAATTCGGGCTACAAGTACAGTGTGGTGCCTGTGGAGACGTTCAATGGGGTGAAGGTGGGTCGCATGAGTCATGGATGGTGGTGCAGGTGCTCACGTATGAGAAAAAACTCGAGCTTCAAGTACAAACAGAGTAGTGCCTGTGAAGACTTTCAATGGGGTCAAGGTGGGCCTCTGTAATCAACGAGGGCAGCCTCGTGGTCTATTTGGAGTTATGACGATCGTTGGGAGGGTGACGGAAGTGGGGGTGAAATTGTGTTGAAGTTTAGGTTTAAGTTTAGTTTGGATTACAAAGGCCTCCAGCCTGGCATGGCTGCTCAACCTATAGGTCCCGACAAATAAATCAATCAAAAAGATCGACAGCTGCACTAATAAATTTGTGAACTTCTGCTAAATTGTGTGGAAGAGGTGAGGCATGCCTTAACGCTAGGGTTGGCCAGAACCGTATTTATGCACCGTATCTGACCGTATATTCAGTGATTACCCTGCCAAAATACCGTATACACCCCGTATATATATATATATGGTTCTGGCCAACCCTGCTCAACGCGCTGATAGAGATCCCATCTATTTCGCTACTTGTCCGTCGTTTCCTTACGTCTTGTTTGCACTTTGTTGTAAAGGCCACGGGAACGCCTCAGGCTTAAGACACAAGAAGCGTATGCGAGCTGCTGCTGTGGGCACCAAAGCTTTGAAGGTCACAAGCTCCTCTTGTTGTCATTCCTCATTATCACTGCTTATGGTCATTGGGTTAAATATTGTGTTGTCCTACCAAAACTGCGTCAACCCAAAATGCCCTATCGAGATGCCGACACACACACACACGCACACACGCACACACACACACACACACACACACACACAGACACACACACACACACATGCGCACACACGCATTCACACTCACAACTTGCACAGTTAAACACAACTTTCGCCCCGCAATGTCTTATTTTGCATGCCGCCACAATGTCTCTTGTACTTTTGCACATACACTCATTATCACCATATACCTTCTCTTTTGTCTTTTGTCCTACAGTTGCACAACTTGCAGCACCAGGCAACCCTTCCTTTCCACACACAAGCACCAATTGCCATCACAATCTCTTTGTCTTTTGCTCTACAGTTGCACAACTTGCAGCACCAGGCAATCCTTTCTTTCAAAGCCTGCACTTGTCATCATACGATCCTTTCTTAAAAAGCCTGCACATGTCATCATACGACTCTTTCATTTAAAGCCCGCACTTGTCACTGTACCTTCTCTTTGTTTTTCCTCCTACAGTTGCACTTTCGTTAAATGCCCGCACTTGCCACCGTGCCTTCTCTTTGTTCCTTGTCCCATGGCTACAGTTGCACAACTTGCAGCACCAGGCAACCCTTCCTTCCCACGCACACAAGCACCAATTGCCATCACAATTTCTTTGTTTTTTGCTCTACAGTTGCACAACTTGCGGCACCTGGCCACCCTTGTGGATAGCTGTTTGGTAAGAGAGCTATGGCTCAAGTTTAAGTGTACCCTAGGTTCCTGTCTCACACCTTTTAGGGAATGTTTTCACTGAAGCCTTGTGGATAGCTGTTTGGTAAGAGAGCTACGGCTCAAGTTTAAGTTTTATCTCTTGCGCCTTTTAGGGAATGCATTCACTGAAGCCTTGTCAGATGACCAGTGGAGTTTGATCACCTCTTGTGGATAGCTGTTTGGTAAGAGAGCTACGGCTCAAGTTTAAGTTTCTGTCTAGCACTTTTTAGGGAATGCATTCACTGAAGCCTTGCCAGGTGACTAGTGGAGTTTGATCACCTCTTATGGGCCCCTTTTTAGTACAAGGAGCTGCAGTTCAAGTTTCAGAAATGTTTTCTCTCTTTCTAGCTGGTCGGTAAGCTGCAAGATACGCTAGAAAGGGGCAACGTAAACTTTTTGCATCCATACGGCATGAGTTGGAAGTATTAGGCGTGAGCACGTTGCCTCAAGCCAAAACATGTGCATTTTTTCTCTGTGCTTGTAGTCTTGGTTCTTCAAATATGGCTTGGACGAGGCTGTGACTGGAACATCAGCACGTACTTGCCTGTCTCATATTTAGGGTTGGCCACAAACGCATATACTCACCTATATGACTCTATATTTGGTGACTTCCCTGCCAAAAAATACCGTATATACACCATATATCCGTTCCATATTCATATCCGATTCGTATTTGATTGCACCATAATTAATACAATCTTCCATAGTTCTTGGTAAATCAAATACTACCACTGGTTGTTTCTTATAAGCATATTAAATGTCTGCTAATTTCCTGATGCTAAAAATATGTTATCAATCCCCATTTGATGCATCATATGATCTACACATGCACTTTACACATGCACTTTACACATGTACTTCACACATGCACTGTACACATGCACTGTACACATGCACTTTACACATGCACTTTACACATGCACTTTACACAAGCACTTTACACATGTACTTTACACATGTACTTCACACATGTACTTCACACATGCACTTTACACATGCACTATACACATGTACTTCACACATGCACTTTACACATGCACTTCACACATGCACTTTACACATGTGCTTCACACATGCACTTTACACATGCACTTTACACATGCACTTTACACATGCACTTTACACATGTACC
>Ga0307947_1001492_pt1 | contig 18519 bp, 21 predicted proteins | sample OrgLakmetagen232_FD_201840 | JGI IMG/M metagenome (GOLD analysis project Ga0307947, IMG submission 201840) | Saline water microbial communities from Organic Lake, Antarctica - #232 | ecosystem: Environmental > Aquatic > Non-marine Saline and Alkaline > Saline | place: Antarctica: Organic Lake...
CTATATATATATAGGTATTTAAGGGAGAGCACTCCTCTGGAATTTCCCACCAACCAGGATCCTTCCTCAAGTTGTTTTTGTGCTACACCACTATCACCGCACTCACAAGGTAATGGCTAGAACAATACATACAGCATGCACGTGCCTAACTTTCGGCAGCCCAACCCTTTTTGCTGCAACAGGTCAACAACCAACTTGTTCATGATTTCCTTTCTCAGCAGAACAGTAGACTTTTTCTTTTTCTTTCTGAGCTTATGGAATTGTGCAGAGCACCCTCTGCCTTCTCAGCTCCTCAACTCACCTCCCACTGCTCGCTGTCTGACTCATCATCGCTGTCTGGAGCCTGTGAATGTGAAGGCAACATCTTGGCAGGCCTCAGGTGTGATAGCACATGCAAACACAGGTTTGATAGCACATGCATACACAGATTTGATAGCACATGCATAAACAGGTTTGATAGCACATGCATACACAGGTTTGATAGCACATGCATACACAGGTGTGATAGCACATGCATACACAGGTGTGATAGCACATGCATGCATATGCGTTCATAGTGTGAGGGACTGCGCACTTACAGTGGAGCATCAAACACACCCACCCACCCACCCACACACACACACACATTTACAGTGGAGCTTCACACACACAGTGTGACAAAGGGAGTTGGGACCTCAAAGCACAAGGCAGAAATCCAGTGGCAACAATTGTAAGGCAGCATAGTAAAAAAAGGAGGAGGCAATCCTAAAGGGCACCGCCCACACCAGGCGCCCCCCCCCCTTCTTTAAAACAGCCATTGACACAATCACAGCAAAGCGTCTGCAAATTTGCATTCACAGCGCAGCGCAGCCACAGGGACCACAGCCATCGACACAATCACAGCAAAGTGTTTGTGATTTTGCTTTCACAGCGCAGCGCAGCCACAGGGATTACTTGTGTGCTGAAAGCGCAGCCTGCAGCACGAGGTGGCAATCGATTCTAGCTTTTGCTTGCTGCCTAGACCATGAACATCCATTAAAAGTGGCGTGGAAAAACGTATATCAGCTCGGGTTCGTGATATTCTTAAATTTCACCCATCCTGACCCTTATGTGGTGTACAAAGCTGACAGACCTGCTGCCCCCCTTGCACACACATACACAGACACGCATACACACGTACAAACAAACACACGCACACACACACGCACACGCACACGCACACGCACAAGCACACGCACACGCACACGCACACGCACACGCACACGCACACGCACACGCACACGCACACGCACACACACCTGTAAATCGTCACACGTCATTAGCATCGTAGAATGAGTATGGAAAAAGAAGCGGGGCCCTCTGAACCTTTCTCCGTACAGGAACTGGGACATGCTGCCATCACCGTACCTGCCACGCGCACACACAACAAGTAATTGCAAATTTCTCTATGGATCGTAACACAAGCACTGGCCTCTCTGATACCCCTGCAGCTACAGGATCTGGGACATGGTGCCATCACCGTACCTGCCACGCGCACACGCACACACAACAAGTAATGCAAATTTTTCGACAGATTGTAACACACTGGCCTCCCTGCACCTGCAAAGCCTGAACATGCTGCCATCACCATACCTGCCATGCGCACACACACACGCACACGCACACGCACACGCACACACACACCACACACGCATGTACACACACACATATATAATTGCACATTTTTCAGCAGATCGTAACACAAGCACTGACCTCACTGACCTCCCTGCACCTACAAAGCCTGAACATGCTGCCATCACCATACCTGCCATGCGCACACGCACACACACGCACACGCACACACACACGCACACGCACACACACATATAATTGCAAATTTTACACAAGCACTGACCTCACTGACCTCTGTGCACCTGCAAAGCCTGGAACATGCTGCCATCATACCTACCACCAAACCTGCCGAGAGCATGCACAGGAAGCACGCCCCAAAGAGGGGACACACATTTACAAAAAGGGCATGCGCCCCAGGAGGTGGCAAGCAAACATACGCAAACATATGTACTTATGCACGCAACGCACCCGTATACGTTGTTTCCTGTCAAAGCCAGAGCCGCAGCAGCTGTGCTCATGGCACCTTCCCCGCCCCCTCGCGCACGCCACCTGTATGTACGCATGTGTGCATATGTGTGTGTATGTTTGAGTTTGCGTGCGTGTGAGCATGTGCATTACTGTACGCATGTGTGCATATGTGTGTGTATGTTTGAGTTTGCGTGCGTGTGAGCATGTGCATTACTGTACGCATGTGTGCATATGTGTGTGTATGTTTGAGTTTGCGTGCGTGTGAGCATGTGCATGTACATTACTGTACGCTTTCACCATACTTCCTGCACTCCCCGACACGTGCAATGGCTGATGCTGCGTTATAAACACGTTAAACAGCACAGTTAAGCATCCAAGGTCCAGCGCTTGGTTCGATGTAAAGCTGTTGTCAGTCTATCTCGTGAGCATCTTGTTTAATCTCACACGCACCAAGCAGTGGTCGTGGCCGTGTTTGAAAAGGTGGGCAGAGTGATGATTCACTGATGAAGCAATCTCCCATCGTAATGGGAAGGGCTCTCGTGAGACTACTCAGATCAAAGCCACGTGATCAAAGTTGCTCAGGGAGCAGGCAATGGCTTAGACCCCAATGTTCTTTAAACTAGCCAAGCTATCAACACAATTCATTCAGATTGAAACATGCGCACAGGTTCCAAAAATACAACAAGAGAGCTACAACAACGCAGAACATGCACACAACTCCAGAGTTTGCAGCACAAAACATGCACACGAGCCTGAGACTCAAGCAACACTCAGAACATACCCACAGAGACAAAGCGCACAACAAGGTGTAAGGAAGCAAATAACCAGGACACTCATAGATCATAGATCACACTGCAGAGTGCTCCAAAATAACCCAACCCAACCCAACCCAACTCAACCCAATCCAACCCAACCCAACCCAACCCAGCCCAACCCATTCCCCAACCCAGCCCAACCCAACAGTCCTGTTTCATTAACCCATGCTTAGGGGGTTTCACCGCTTGCAAACAGTCATTCCCTTAAGCACAGGTGGAAGGGCAGCACACATCCTTAGGGTTCAGAACCCTCTGCAGCAACTAGGAACGCACCACTCAGCACCCTTTTATCACAGCTGCAAGTACACCACACAACACCCAGCATTGTACTTCTGTTAGAGACTGCGCGTGCGGTACTCAAATCTGAAGGGTTGGCCAGAACCTTTAATCGAATAAATACACCGTATATGACCGTTTATTTGGTGACTTTCCTCCAAAAATACCTAGGGTTGGCCAGAACCATATATATACGGTGTATATACGGTATTTTTGGCAGGGAAATCATCAAATATACGGTCATATACGGTGTATATATACGGTTATGGCCAACCCTAAAAATACCGTGTATATACACCGTATTCATGCGGTGCTGGCCAAACCTACACGTATGTGATCAGCTGCAAGCACGTCCCTCTTGCTTTATTATTGTGGGGAGTGGCATTCATTGCCAGCGTAGTTTTCCACTCATTTTCATTTTCGTCTTAAATACCTGCGTGACCACCTGCTCGTGTGCCAAGCAAAGTCAGTACCTGCTGCTAGTGCCATGCAAAGCCAGTACCTGCTGCTAGCGTACCATGCAAAGTCAGCACCTGCTGCTAGCGTACCATGCAAAGTCAGCACCTGCTGCTAGCGTACCATGCAAAGTCAGTACCTGCTACTCGTGTGCCATGCAAAGTCAGTACCTGCTGCTAGTGTGCCATGCAAAGTCAGTACCTGCTGCTAGCGTACCATGAAAAGTCAGCACTTGCTGCTAGCATACCATGCAAAGTCAGCACCTGCTGCTCGTGTGCCAAGGAAGTCAGCACCTGCTGCTAGCGTACCATGCAAAGTCAGTACTTGCTGCTCGTGTGCCAAGCAAAGCCAGTACCTGCTGCTAGCGTACCATGCAAAGTCAGTACCTGCTGCTAGCGTACCATGCAAAGTCAGTACCTGCTGCTCGTGTGCCAAGCAAAACCAGTACCTGCTGCTAGCGTAACATGCAAAGTCAGCACCTGCTGCTAGCGTACCATGCAAAGTCAGTACCTGCTGCTAGTGTGCCATGCAAAGTCAGTACCTGCTGCTAGTGTGCCAGGCAAAGTCAGCACCTGCTGCTCGTGTGCCATGCAAAGTCAGCACCTGCTGCTAGTGTGCCATGCAAAGTCAGTACCCGCTGCTCGTGTGCCAGGCAAAGTCAGTAACTGCTGCTAGCGTACCATGCAAAGTCAGTACCTGCTGTAGCAGCGCGTTGTAAAAGGCTTACTCGAGATGTAAAAATAAGGAATTGTATTCCTTATATATGTTACATTTGTCCCAACCTCATGTGCTTGCGTCCTCAAAAGCTTTATCACAACCACCATAACCCGAAGGTTTTATGTGATTGCTTGCAAGAACAGCACTTCAGGACGATTATGACCTGAAAAATGCGTGCGCCAAGATTTGAACCAGGGATCCTTACACCTGCTGCTAGTGTGCCATGCGAAGTGAGCCTCACCGTGCGCTTCCGTCTGCAACGTCAGCTTGACGCAGGGTGAGCGGAACCACAGATGCTTCTCCTGCACAGTGAACAATACCAATGTTGTGTACGTGCACGTGTGCATGCGCGTACATGTATGTGCCTGTGTAGGGAGGCCAGAACCATATGATAAGAGTTTATATTCACGGTGTTTTTGGCAGGGATATCACCATATATACGGTGTGGTGTACGTTTACATGTGTGCGGATGTGTACGTGTAGGGTTGGCCAGAATCGTAAAATAACGGTTTATATACATGGTGTTTTTGGCAGGGAAATAACCAAATATACGGTGTTTATATGTTTATATACGGTTCTGGCCAACCCTATGTGTGTGCATACATGTGTTTATGTGTCTGTGTGGGTCTGCGTGTGGGCTTGCGCACGTTTGTGTATACAAATGTTTTGTGTGCGTGTGTGCATGCGCGTATGTGTGAGTAAGGGGGGGGGTGAGAATGAAGGAGAGAGAAGGGACATCGCATATGCCTTTCACACAATCTGTTGAATGGATGGCTGCATATCTCTCCCTGTGCTTTCCTGCTCTTCCGTGAAAGGTGCAGCAGTATCAGACAACCATACACATTGAAATTTATATATATATATATACATAAACGCGCACATTGGTGCCCCACAACCCCCTTCCTCATTACACACACTTAAACACACACAGTGTACACACACCTGTTACCCCACCACACACGCACACACCCATACACACACGTAAACACACGCAGACACACCTGTGCGACCTCCCCCCCTCTGCTCCATCATACTCTTGAATCCCTCCACTCGTCCCTCCCAATGATAGGGCTGGTCGAGCTCATAATGGGGCGGTCGACGTAACAAAGCGTGCCTACACACGCGTGTATGTTATGTGTGTGTGTTTGCGTGTGCGCGTGTGTGCGTGTGCACATGCACACGTGTGTGTATGTGTGTGTGTGTGTGTGCGTGCATGTGCGCATGTGTGCATGCGCACATGCACACGTGTGTGTATGTGTGTTTGTGTGCGTGTGTGCAGTACTTCAGTTTTGTGATGTAGAACACGTGTGTATGTGTGTGTGCGTGATACTCAAGTTTTGTGATGCATAGCACGTGTGTGCTCCAATGCATAGATGGAGGGTTGAAGGCTTTAGGCCTGAAACCGCTCCTGATGCGAGGTCACACTACCATTATTATGAAGGAAAGAGTAAAACTCTTTGGAATGCGCGTGACGAGTGAGTAAGAAATCAGTTCCTTTGTAAATGCAGGTGATATTGTTGAATTCTAGTATTCACGCACGCACACACACACACACTCACACACACACAAACACACACACACACACACCAATACATGCACGTGCTCACGCACAAACAAAGCATACACACACAACAACACACACACATGCACGTACGCACATTGCATGCATGCATGCACACACACACATTCACTCACACACAGCACACAGCACACACCTGTTTATGCTCTGCTGCTCGTTACCCCCACGCCCCTGCGCCTTGCTTCCCTTGCCCTTCCAACCCCCCCCCCCAGCCACTCTATTGCATAGAGCAGGGGCAGCAACAGCGGCAGCAGCGGAAGACAGTTTACTGGGGGGGTAATTGACCTCTATATCCAGGGTGCTGCCAGGAGTCACATTATGGGTGATGATGTGAGTGGGGTGCGTGCGGCGGTGGTAGAACCACAGCTGCAGGGTGTGTGGACATGTGTGTGTGTATGCGTGTGTGAGTTTATGTGTGTGTGTATTTGTGTGTGTGTGCACGTGTGTGTATGTGTGTATGTGCGTATGCACGTATGTGCATGCATGCGTGTACTTTGCTGAGGCTTGTTTACGTAAGAGAGAGGGGGTGTGCCACTTCAACACTCACACACACACATGCACACGCACACACACACACACAGACACACACACAGACACACACACACACCAGACGTGCATCCTGGCGATCCTGGTCCATGACAACGTCGCCATCGGCCACTAGCATGTGCCCCTCTGAGCTGTACATAGCAGCAGGAACGTGCACCTGTGCGTGCAGTGGGGAAATTTGTGTGCATGTGTATGTGTGTGTATATGTGTGTGTGTGCCCCTCTGAGCTGTACATAGCAGCAGGAACGTGCACCTGTGCGTGCAGTGGGGAAGTTTGTGTGTATGTGTGCGTATATGTGTGTGTGTGTGCCCCTCTGAGCTGTACATAGCAGCAGGAACGTGCACCTGTGCGTGCAGTGGGGACGTTTGTGAGCATGTGTAAGTGTGTGTGTGTAAGTGTGTGCGTGTGTTTGTGTGTGCTTGTGCATGTGTGTGTATGTGTGTGTGTGTGCGTGTGTGTGCGTGTGTGTATGTGTGTGTGTGCGTGTGTGTGTGTGTGTGTGTCTGTGCGTGTATGTGTGTGTGCGCGTGTGTGAGAGTACAAGTACACTGCATCTCTTTCTCATTCAGCATCCGGCCTTCTGAGTTGAAAAGAGCAGCTGTGAGCATGCGAGCGGGTGTGCATTTTGCTCATGTTGTAGTATATGTGTGCATGCATTTGTGTGTGTATGTGTGTGTGCCTGTGTGAGTGGTTGACGCTGCAGCAAAAGAGCATCACGGCACGACAGGCAACAGTCCCCCCCACCCCCAACCACTTCAACACCCATAGACAGACACAGACACAGACACAGACACAGACACAGACACAGACACAGACACAGACACAGACACAGACACAGACACAGACACAGACACGCCGACACACCGACACAGACACCGACACAGACACACCGACACAGACACACAAACACAGACACCAACACACCGACACCGACACACCGACACAGATACAGACACAGACACAGACACAGACACAGACACACCGACACAGACACAGACACACCGACACAGACACAGACACACAGACACACCGACACCGACACAGACACAGACACAGACACACCGACTCAGACACACAAACACAGACACGACACACCGACACAGACACAGACACACCGACACAGACACATACACACCGACACACCGACACAGACACAGACACAGACACAGACACACCGACACGGACACACAAACACAGACACCGACATACCGACACAGACACAGACACACCGACACCGACACAGACACACCGACACACTGACACAGACACAGACACAGACACACCGACACGGACACACAAGCACAGACACCGACACACCGACACACCGACACAGACACAGACACACCGACACAGACACAGACACACCGACACACCGACACCGACACAGACACAGACACACCGACACGGACACACAAACACAGACACAGACACAGACACACCGACACACCGACACAGACACAGACACAGACACACCGACACGGACACACAAACACAGACACAGACACCGACATACCGACACACCGACACCGACACACCGACACAGATGCAGACACAGACACAGACACCGACACACCGACACACCGACACAGACACAGACACAGACACAGACACAGACATAGACATAGACACACCCTAATAAACCACAGTACTCACCAACACCAGCATGCGGCCATTCCGTTCAAGGTGGGCATGTGGTGTAACAAACCCCGCTTCTAAACTCTGTCCCGTCTCGACCACCAGCTGCTGGTGCTGCTGCTGCTGTTGCTGCTGTTGCTGCTGCTGCTGTTGCAGGGACAGCTGCTGTTGCTGCTGCTGCAGTTGCAGGGACAGATGCTGTTGCTGCTGCTGTTGCTGCTGCTGCTCTTTTGGTGATAGATGCTGTTGGCTCGATGAATAGAGAGGGACAGGGCCGGGAGTGGGAGGAGGAGGGTGTGTGTGCTGGGAGGGGGCGATGGGCTGCTGTGGCTGGAAGGTGGGGGGCAGGATGAATTCGTAGTAAAAATGCTCGTGTGTGGCCACGAGGTGTTGCTGCAGGCCCTGTGGGTACACGAGTGGGTGCGCACAACGAACTTGTGTGTGCGCGTGCGTGTGTGTATGTGTGTGTGCGTTTGAGGTGCGTTGCAGTATGAGAATGTGGCCGCAAGGAGCTGCTGTAGGCCTTGTGGGTACACGAGTGGGTGCGCACAACGAACTTGTGTGTGCGTTTGTGGTGCGTTGCAGTATGAGAATGTGGCCGCAAGGAGCTGCTGCAGGCCCTGTGGGTGAACGAGTGAGTGCACACAATGTGCTTGCGTGTGCTTGTGCGTATGTGTATATGTGTATGCATGTGCACGTGTGTGTGTTTGTTTGTTTGTGGTGCGTTGCAATATGAAAATGTGGCCACGAGGAGCTGCTGCAGGCCCTGTGGGTAAACAGGTGGGTGCGCACATCAAACTTGTGTGCTTGCGTTCGTGTGCTTGTGTGTGTATGTATGTGTGTGTTTGTTTGTGGTGCATCACATTATGATAATGTGCCACACAGAGCTGCTGCAGGCATTGTTGGTACATGATGGGTTGCGTGCAACGTGCTGTGTTGTATATTTCCGTGCTGTGAGTTTGACACTTGAACAACGAAACCAATATTGCAGAACACGGAACAAAAGGGGTCAGCTACACATGCGTTCCAACACAAGCATGCCACACAAACGCACTTGCCAGCACGCAGAAGGGGCACCGACAGCCGCTTCTTCTTCCCTTACATTCACAAGCTTTCCACACACACTATGGCTCGCAAAACAAAACTCACCAAGCCATTTCCGCATGCCAGGTCGCAGAAGGGACACCGACAGCTGCTGTGCACTTCCTCCTTGTAAGATTGCTGCTCAGCATCTCTGAACCTGCGAACAGAGGGCAGCCTTCTTTGACACAAGCCACCACTGTGTGCGTGTGTTCACCTGTGCTAGTGCCAGGATTGCTGCTCAGCATCTCTGAACCTGCGGACAGAGGGCAGCCTTCTTTGACACAAGCCACCACTGTGTGCGTGTGTTCACCTGTGCTAGTGCCGAGCACTTGCACCCTGAACAAGAGGCGGCACGTTTGCGTGTTGTGTAGGTACAAAGTGCGTCGTAGCTTGCTGGGTCACATAGTTGGCTGCGTGTGTATGTGTGTGTATGTGTGCGTGTGTGTTTGTGTGTGTATGTGTGCGTGTGTGTTTGTGTGTGAGTTTGTGTGTGTGTGTTTGTGTGTGTGTTTGTGTGTGTATGTGTGTGTGTGTGTGTGTGTGTGTGACCGACCATGACACTACTAGTGCTGAGCACATGTGTGTTGTTGAGACACATCCTAGCTCTAGTGCTGTCCGTGCATTGCTCACTCTGTATTGCGCATCATCCATACACGTGATTTCATGACAAGGGGCTCAGAGGCTCCCACCGGAGCCTGTGTGTGCCTCACAGATTTCAGGGGTGGTGATGTTTGAAAAAGAATTCATGGGGTGGTGATGTCCTTATGTCCTTATATTACCCCAACTTCATTCCAAATCCACTGGAAGATGCACACTTTGTTCGTACAGGTAACAGGGTTGCTACGTGATCCACAGTATCTGGGCAAGTGCGCACTAAATGCACGTACTGAGGCGACTGCCAAGGGGTTTAAGGACCTTGGTCAGACCAGGCTCCCAGGAGGTGTGGGTTCACTTGATCCACAGTACCTGGGCAAGCGCGCACTACATGCACGTACTGAGGCGACTGCCCTGGGGTTTAAGGACCTTGGTCAGACCAGGCTCCCAGGAGGTGTGGGTGAGGTGTGGGTTCAAACTCGTTGGTAGGGGGTTGCTGCAACACTTCTGGGTAGCAAAAACAACCCCTTTTCTCAAACAATGCTTGAGCTTCGAGCTCAAGTGCTGCACTCTTCTTGCAGATAGGGTTACATGCACTTTTGGAAACAGCCTTGTCAGACGTATTGAGTTGTTTGCCGAGAGCACGTGTTCGTGCGTGCGTGCGTGCATGTTGAATTATTTGCCAACAACGCATTTTGTTTTAACGGCCTCGTCATCAGACGTATTGAATTGTTTGCCGACAACATGTGTTCCTTTTACAAACACGTATTTGATCGTTTGCCGACAACACATTTTGTTTTAATGGCCTCGTCATCAGACGTATTGAATTGTTTGCCGACAACATGTGTTCCTTTACAAACACGTATTTGATTGTTTGCCGACAACACATTTTGTTTTAACGGCCTTGACATCTGTGTGTGTGTGTGTGTGTGTGTGTGTGTGTGTCGACATCAGACGTAGTTAATTGATTGCCGACAACACGTGCTACTTTATCGGCCTCGTCAGACGTACTAAATAGTTTTCTGACTTGACTGTAGCATTGACTGATTCTAATGGTAGCATTGACTGATTCAAATGGTAGCATTAAATGATTCAAATGGTAGCACCGCCCATGCTATGCAATATCACAGTGGTCCTGGCAGAGAACCTAGCAGATTCAGCGTTCCAAAGGTAGGGACGAGAACCTAGCAGATTCAGTGTTCAAAAGGTAAGGACGAATGACCAAGTCAGGTAAGCTCTCACCGCGACCCAAACGTTGCATGCTTGCATGCACAGGTGGGTGGCACATAGGCCTTGATACTAGCAGCGCTCAAAGAGCTCAGCTCAACCTGATTGCTACCTTTTGCACACACCAAACGCAAACACCAGACGGAGGGCAAAACACTCGCTTCTCACTCGTATCACAGAACGTGGCAAACACTGCGTCATGAGTAGGGTTGGCCAGAACCATATATATACGGTGTATATACAGTATTTTTGGCAGGGAAATCACCGAATATACGGTCCTGTACGGTGCATATATACGGTTCTGTCCAACCCTAGTCATGAGCTTCTCCCTGCTTGGCATCTATAGCTGCAGCTGGAGACACACAGCCACACAGCCACAGGGACAAAGCAGCCCACACACAGGCACACGGACACACAGACACAGCCACACAGCCACAGGGGCAAAGCAGCCCACACACAGGCATACAGACAAACAGCCACACAGCCACAGGGGCAAAGCAGCCCACACACAGGCACACAGCCACACAGGCACACGGACACACAGCCACACAGCCACAGGGGCAAAGCAGCTCACACTCAGTCATACAGCCACACAGCCACACAGCCACAGGGACAAAGCAGCTCACACACAGGCACGCAGACACACAGCCACACAGCCACAGGGGCAAAGCAGCCCACACACAGGCAAATAGTCACACAGCCACAGGGGCAAAGCAGCTCACACACAGGCATATAGGCACACAGCCACACAGCCACAGGGGCAAAGTAGCCCACACACAGGCACGCGGACACACAGCCACAGCCCCAGGGGCAAAGCATCCCACACACAGGCACACAGACACACAGACACACAGCCACAGGGACAAAGCAGCCCACACACAGACACACAGACACAGGAACAAAGCAGCCCACACACAGACACACAAACACACAGCCACAGGGGCAATGTAGCCCACACACAGGCACACAGACACACAGCCACAGGGGCAATGTAGCCCACACACAGGCACACAGACACACAGCCACAGGGGCAAAGCAGCCCACACACAGGCATACAGCCATACAGCCACAGGGGCAAAGTAGCCCACCCATGCTCACATGCATTAGAGGAACGGCACACATGCGCACTCACTTGCGTTGAACCAACGCGGCATTCACAGCTCAACTTGAACGTGTCCCTGCCGACACGTGCACGCACTCAATGCGTACGCGTTACACACAGGGACAACACACTCACATGTACCGGAAAGTGGCCTGTGAGCACTGCGTCATGAGCTTCTCCCTGTCAGATTGCGGCGGCTGTCGATGCCTCCATGGGATTGTTGACGTGCTGCGAGATCGGTCGCCACTCTGGTGGCACCTGGGATGCTGCTGCTGCAACAGCTGCTGTTTGGTGGCAGCCTGTGTGCACGGGGAAGAAGTAAGAGATTGGTCACCACTCTGTTGGCGCCTGGGATGCTGCTGCTGCAGCAGCTGCTGTTTGGTGGCAGTCTGTGTGTACGGGGAAGAAGTAAGAGATTGGTAACCACTCTGTTGGCGCTTGGGATGCTGCTGCTGCAGCAGCTGCTGTTTGGTGGCAGCCTGTGTGTACGGGGAAGAAGTAAGAGATTGGTAACCACTCTGTTGGCGCCTGGGATGCTGCTGCTGCAGCAGCTGCTGTTTGGTGGCAGCCTGTGTGTACGGGGAAGAAGTAAGAGATCGGTCACCACTCTGTTGGCGCTTGGGATGCTGTTGCTGCAGCAGCTGCTGTTTGGTGGCAGCCTGTGTGTACGGGGAAGAAGTAAGAGATCGGTCACCACTCTCTTGGCGCCTGGGATGCTGCTGCTGCGGCAGCTGCTGTTTGGTGGCAGCCTGTGTGCCAAATATGCTGGCTGACAGTTACTGCCTACAGTCATCACAACAACCATCATAACTACCAATGAGCAACAGTCAACACAACTACTAATGAGCAACACTCATCACAACTACCAATGAGCAACAGTCATCACAACTACCAATGAGCAACAGTCATCACAACTAACTACCAATGAGCAGCAGTCATCACAACTACCAATGAGCAACAGTCATCACAACTAACTACCAATGAGCAACACTCATCACAACTACCAATGAGCAACACTCATCACAACTACCAATGAGCAACACTCATCACAACTACCAATGAGCAACACTCATCACAACTACCAATGAGTAACAGTCATCACAACTACCAATGAGCAGCACTCATCACAACTACCAATGAGCAACAGTCATCACAACTAACTACCAATGAGCAGCAGTCATCACAACTACCAATGAGCAACAGTCATCACAACTAACTACCAATGAGCAACACTCATCACAACTACCAATGAGCAACAGTCATCACAACTACCAATGAGCAACACTCATCACAACTAACTACCAATGAGCAACACTCATCACAACTAACTACCAATGAGCAACACTCATCACAACTACCAAGGAGCAACACTCATCACAACTACCAATGAGCAACCGCGCCCTCCACACCCTCCACACCTTTTAACCAACAGCCAATCAGTCCAACCCTCCACACCCTCCATCAAAACCCTCTCTCCATCAGAACCCTCCATCCGTCCAACCCTCCACACCCTCCACACCTTTTAACCAACGGCCGATCAGTCAAACGACCTTCTTGATGGTCACCAAAGCGAACTGGCTGGAGGTCACCCCCTTTGCAACCATCATAGCCCTTGAACTACAAGGCCTCCCCTATACAACGCAACCAGCGGCCGACCAGCAAATCAACAGAAACCTTAAGAACCTGGCTCAATGGCATTCCCCTTTGCAACCAACATAGCCCTTGAACTACCACACACCCCTACCTACCGCAGCAGCTGCAGCAGCTCGCAGGGGCCGTCCTGTGGCAGTGGAGGGTGCTAGGGGGGGGGAGGAGGGGGGTGCTAGTTCAAAGCCGCTTGGCACTGAGCCCTGGCCGTTCGGACCTGATGCGAGCTGCAAACCATGATAGAGCTGCTGCTGCTGCTGCTGCTGCTGCTGATGATGATGCTGATGCTGATGATGATGACCAGTGGGCGGAGGGATCAGAGAGGCGGCAGTATCACTGACGGGCGGAATTAAGAGGTGGAGAGGACTCGGGCTATCTACACCCCCACCACCACCATTTAGCTTGTGGTCAGCAACATCATCTGCTGCTGCAGCCAACCCTGATGCTGGTGCTGCTGCTGCTGCTGCTGCTGCTGCTGCTGCTGACGGCGAAGTGTCCGAACAGAGCATCAGTGGAGAGAAAGGTGAGGGAGGGGACAGCGCGTGAGCATAGACATGAAGGATGATAGGGCAATGAGCTGGTGCAGTTGTTGCTGGCGCTGGTGATGCTGCTGGAGCTGATGTTGAGTTTGGTGGTGGCGCGGGTCGTGTTGCAGTTTGGGGGAGGTGCTGCTGCTGCTGCTGCTGCTGCTGCTGCTGCTGGCCTGGCAGGGTGTCTTCTGGTGTGCGGAGCAGGCGCAATGTGTACAGGTCATGTACTCCGGAGCCCTCTAGTTGCACCTAAAATGCAAGCACACATACACACAAACGCGTAGGGTTGGACAGAACCATACATATATATGGACCACATAAAAAATATGGTGTATAATATGGTGTATATACGGTGTACTTATGGTGTTTTCTGCAGGGATTTCATTGAGTGTACGGTCAAATACGGTGTATGTATAAACACATGTATATAGTGCAAAGCTCCATCTGCCAACTAGCAACCCCTTTCCTACTACTGTTATGTAGGGTTGGCCCAAACCATACATACATACGTATATACGGTAGATGTACGGTATTTTTAGCAGGGAAATTACCATACATACGGTCATATACGGAGTACATATACGGTTCTGGCCAACCCTACTGTTATGGTATGTCGTGCTGCTCCCTCCGTCTAATAGTGGCAATCCCTCCGCTGCCAGTGGTGTGCTTGAATACCTACCTACACGCACCTTGTGGTAGCTGGCCACGGCAATACAGCGCTCCATCTCAGCTAGTAACGGTTCCACTGCGACAGGATATTGTGCTTGGCTCCCCTCATTTCCCTGCTGCTGCGGCGGCGGCGGCGGCGGCGGCGGCTGCGGCTGCTCCTGTCGTGGCTGCGGCTGCTGCTGCTGCTGCTGCTGCTTCTGTCGTGGTTGCGGCTGTCGTTGCTGCTGTGGCTGCTGCTGCTGCGGCTGCTGCGGCTGCTGCGGCTGCTCCTGTCGTGGCTGCGGCTGTGGCTGCTGCTGTCGTTGCTGCTGCTGCTGCTGCTGCTTCTGCTGCTGCTGCTGCTGTCGCTGCTGCTGTGGGGACGGGCACAGCAGCACGTGCTTGCTGTGCTCACTGTGCCTGCGCCTCAATTCAATGCACCTCCCACTAGGCTCAAACGTTTTGGCCCTGCAGACTGCACAGCCGACATATGCATACCGGCACCTGCCACACCCAAATCGTTGCTCCGGTACCCCCTCTGTACACTGCAGCCCATCCCCCGCGGGCTGCTGATTTCGCTGTTGCAGGCGTGCGCTCTGCCGCTGCGCCTGGCTGCTGCTGCTGCTGCTGCTGAAGCTCTGCCTCATACCCAGGCAGTGCTCGGGGCGCGTGAAGTTAGGGTTCTTGCACAACTTGCAACCTTGGGGGCAGTAGCGGCACTTGCTACAGCCGTACATATGATGATGATGATGCTGCTGCTGCTGCAGAAGATGGTGTTGCCCGTACTGTCCTCGCTGCATACCCTTGCAGTAGCGGCACTTGCCACAGTCGTACATAGGTTGCTGCTGCTGCTGCAGAAGATGCTGCTGTCCGTGCTGCAGCCCCTGCTGCTGCTGACCATCATTGCTGGTGTGTTGTGTCTGCTGCTGCTGTAGTGTGTGTGGGTCTATGGGCAGGCAGGCACTCAGCACAGGCTCCCCTGGGAGAGAATGGGAACACAAACACAGTTCATTGCTTGCTGCTGCTGCTGCTGCTGCTGGAGCGTGTGTGTGTGTGTTTCTATAAGCAGGCAGGCACGCAGCACAGGCTCCTTTGAGGGAGAATATGGACAGGCACACACAGCCTGGTGATTGCTGCTGCTGTAGTGTGTGTGGTTATGTGGCCAGGCAGGCACTCTGCTCAGACACTGCTGAGAGCATGTGCACACACACACATCCACAAGTAAAGATATTGAGGAGGGCACCGAGATTCAGGCTAGGCCTGCCACTTCTAGAGTATCCAGTGCCGCATTGTAGCACAACGGGCGTTCCATAAAACATAGCGCACTTGCACCATTTGACCATTTGCTTTGTAAAGGCCAGGCCTGCCAATATTGTGCTGTGTTGTGTTGGGCGTACAGCACTGCAGTGGTACCCCAACCCTGCATTTTCTTCCCAAGGCACTGCAGTGGTACCCAACCCTGCATTTTCTTCCCAAGGCGTTGAAGTGGTACCCCAACCCTGCAGTGCGTTGGGCGTGAAGCACTGCAGTGGTACCCAACCCTGCATTCTCTTCCCAAGGCACTGCAGTGGTACCCAACCCTGCATTTTTTTCCCAAGGCACTGAAGTAGTACCCCAATCCTGCATTTTCTTCCCGAGGCACTGCAGTGGTATCCAACCCTGCATTCTCTTCCCAAGGCACTGCAGTGGTACCCAACCCTGCATTTTCTTCCCAAGGCATTGAAGTGGTACCCCAACCCTGCAGTGCGTTGGGCGTGAAGCACTGCAGTGGTACCCTAACCCTGCATTTTCTTCCCAAAGCACTGCAATGGTACCCAACCCTGCGTTTTCTTCCCAAGGCACTGCAGTGGTACCCCAACCTTGCATTCTCTTCCCAAGGCACTGCAGTGGTACCCCAACCCTGCATTGCGTTGGGCGTGAAGCACTGAAGTAGCACCCAACCCTGCATGGCGTTGGGAGTAAAGCACTGAAGTGGTACCCCAACTTTGTGCTGTGTTGCGTTGGGTGTGAAGCACTGCAGCGGTACCCAACCCTGCACTTTCTTCTCAAGGCACTGAAGTAGCACCCAACCCTGCATTGCGTTGGGCGTGAAGCACTGCAGTGGTACCCCAACCCTGCATTCTCTTCCCAAGGCACTGCAGTGGTACCCAACCCTGCATTTTCTTCCCAAGGCATTGAAGTGGTACCCCAACCCTGCATTGCGTTGGGCGTAAAGCACTGCAGTGGTACCCAACCCTGCATTCTCTTCCCAAAGCACTGCAATGGTACCCAACCCTGTGTTTTCTTCCCAAGGCACTGCAGTGGTACCCCAACCCTGCATTTTCTTCCCAAGGCATTGAAGTGGTACCCCAACCCTGCAGTGCGTTGGGCGTGAAGCACTGCAGTGGTACCCAACCCTGCATTCTCTTCCCAAAGCACTGCAATGGTACCCAACCCTGCGTTATCTTCCCAAGGCACTGCAGTGGTACCCAACCCTGCATTTTCTTCCCAAGGCACTGAAGTAGCACCCAACCCTGCATTTTCTTTGCTCGTGGTCCGTCCCATGTCTATAACAACAACATTATCTTATCCATTGATAAGTGTTTGATGGCAACACAGCGGTGTTTGATTAAGTGTTTGATGGCAACACGACTTTGTTTGATTAAGTGTTTGATGGCAACACGACTGTGTTTGATCAAGTGGTTTGATGGCAACACGACTGTGTTTGATCAAGTGGTTTGATGGCAACACGACTGTGTTTGATTAAGTGGTTTGATGGCAACACGACTGTGTGTTGAAATGGGGTATCTGTGCTGTGCTGACGAAACGTGTTTCACTTTTTGCGCAGTCTTCCTTTCTCTTTTTTTGCGTAGTTTTTTTTTGCGGTATTTTTTGCGGTGTTGTTTGCATAGTCTTCCTTCTTCTTCTTCTTTCCTCGCTCACGGCTGTACACGACTGTGTGTTGAAATGGGGTATCTGTAGGTTGGCCAGAACCATACATATAGATGGTGTATATACAGTATTTTTGGCAGGGAAATCACCCAATATACGGTCATATATGGTGTATACATACAGTTCTGGCAAACCCTAGGTATCTGTGCTGTGCTTTTCATTTTTTGCGAAGTTCTCCTTTTTTTTGCGTAGTTTCTTTTTCAAACTTTTTTGCCGTAGGTTTTTTTGCGAAGTCTGCCTTCTTCTTTCCTTGCTCAGACACGGCTGTACAAGCCTCAGTTGTATATGAGATGGTGACAGCCAGCAAATGAGCGCAGTATTTACAAGCTGAGCACCTTAAATGGCAAGCTCTGCTGCGCTTGCGGTGAACAGCCAGCAAATGAGCGCAGCATTTACGAGCTGAGCACCTCGACTGGCAAGCTCGGCTGCGCTTGTGGTGAACAGCTAGCTAATGAGGGCGCAGCATTTAAGAGCTGAGCACCTCGACTGGCAAGCTCGGCTGCGCTTGCGGTGAACAGCTAGCAAATGAGCGCAGCATTTACGAGCCGAGCACCTCGACTGGCAAGCTCGGCTTTGCTTGTGGTGAACAGCTAGCTAATGAGGGCGCAGCATTTAAGAGCTGAGCACCTCGACTGGCAAGCTCGGCTGCGCTTGCGGTGAACAGCTAGCAAATG
>Ga0307947_1001498_pt1 | contig 18487 bp, 21 predicted proteins | sample OrgLakmetagen232_FD_201840 | JGI IMG/M metagenome (GOLD analysis project Ga0307947, IMG submission 201840) | Saline water microbial communities from Organic Lake, Antarctica - #232 | ecosystem: Environmental > Aquatic > Non-marine Saline and Alkaline > Saline | place: Antarctica: Organic Lake...
TCATCTCTCTCTCTCTCTCTCTCTCTCTCTCTCTCTCTCTCTCTCTCTCTCTCTCTCTCTCTCTCTCTCTCTCTCTCTCTCTCTCTCTCTCTCTCTCTCTCTCTCACACACACACACACACACACACATGGGTGCAGGATGTAGGGCGTACATACCTCTCAACCCAAGCACAAAGGATGGGGGTGGTGTGTATCCACACCAAGCTTGAAACAAACACGAGAATACACACATACACACCAAGCCTCAAAACAAATACAAGAAAACACACACACACAACCACACACACATGCACACACACGCACACACACACGCACACACACACACACAGAGAGAGAGAGACACACACACAAAATGAGAGCGCCGGAGTCGGCTGCAACTCATCACTGAGGCTGTGCCTTGCTTCAAACAAAAAGCTTCTGATTATTTGCAGCGGAGCCTTGCGACGCAGCACGCTCGCACATGTGCAAGAGACACACACACACACACACCTGTGCAAGAGACACACACACCTGTGCAAGAGACACACACACCTGTGCAAGAGACACACACACCTGTGCAAGAGACACACACACCTGTGCAAAAGACACACACACACACACCTGTGCAAAAGACACACACACACCTGTGCAAGAGACAAACACACACACACCTGCAAAAGTAGGGCGGCAGATGAGGGTGCTGGGCTTGAAGAGGCAGCTCCCTGCCCTTGCTGACCCTCTCTACTGCTGCCCTGCGCATTGCCTTTATACGACATAAAGCGTTGCTTGTGGGGTGGGCCAATTGCCTCCCAGCCATCGCGCACACCAGCCTGTGATTCAGTGAGCGTACATTTGCGTGGAGATGTGTGTGTGTGTGCATGTGTGCATGTGTGCAATTTAATCAAGTCATTGCGCTGTTAAAGGCTGCCTGTGGTAGAAACAAGTGTGTTTGTAGGAATATGTGTGCATACAAGCAAGTTAAGGCATATGCGCAGGTGCGCTTGCGGGGTTTACAGTTGTTTAATGCCAGCTTGGAAATTGCGTCCGTGTCTTGTTGGATTGTGGCAACAATTGGAGTAATGACATTGAGCATTCCATCCTGATAGCACATGCCTAGGGTTGGCCAGAACCAGATACATACGGTGTATGTACAATATATTTGGCAGCAAAATCACCAAATATACGGTCATACATGGTGTATATACACGGTTCTGGCCAACCCTGCATACGCCTGCTGTAGGGTCATTCACACGATGGATGGCAAAGCTTGGTGCATAAGTAGGGCTGGCCAGAACCGTATATATACGTATATATACACCGTATATTTGGTGATTTCCAAGCCAAAAGTACCGTATATACACCGTATACATATATATGGTTCTGGCCAACCCTATGCATAAGAGCATTCTTAGTTGACATGTGGCTACACTTTGAGTCACAACTCTGAGTCTGAGCTAGTGGATAGATACTTCCTTGGCGCAAGTCTGCTGAGAGGCCATTTAGACGATGGGTGGCACAGCTGAATGGTCAAAGCATGCAACACGCTAAATGGTCAAAGCATGCAACACGCTGAATGGTTAAAGCATGCAACACGCTGAATGGTCAAAGCATGTACCACCTGAATGCAACACGCTGAATGGTCAAAGCATGCAACAGCTGAATGGATAAAGCATACAACACGCTGAAACGTTGCAGGAGCAGCAAAAAAAACAGCCAACGATCCACACATCAAGGGTTCAGTTATGTAAAGAGAAGCAACAAATCCAAACGAACGAACAGGTCAACCTTCCTAATGTCAGAACGCTGGCAGCCTTCCTGATGTCAACTTCTCACCCTGATTTGCAGTGTGCAACCAATAGAAGCCTGAGGATTCACAAACGCATGCACGCAGGCAGACATTCATGGGTACATACACATGCATACCCCCAATCTCACCTCCACTCCCACACCCACCCACATTAACTCACACATGCATGCATACACGTACACACCTCGTAAGCCGGTGCCTTGCCCCCCCCTAAACCGTCGGCTGCATCTTCTGATGCCATTGCCACAGCTATTCTGTCGGCTAACGACTTTTTAAGAAAGCCCTGCATTGTAATTGTGTGTTTGTATGTGCATGAGTGGATAAATGTTTACTGTTTATCCACAATCAATTTGTGAGACCAAATTAGAAAATGTAATTAAATTTCCGTTTTCAGTTCGGAGAAAGATCTTGAGTTTGGTTGGAAATTCGTAAGGGGCACTTTGCCGGTGAGTGTTTGTACCCCTGAGTGCCCAATAAAAAACATCATTAAACATCATTATTTTAAAACATCATTAAACATCATTAAACATCATTATTTTAAATTGCAGTTTCGGAGAGGGCTAAAAAAATATTGTTCCCTGGCCAAATATTTATTTAATTTCCGAACTGATCGTGGACAAACGGTATGTGTGTGTGCTTTTGTGCATGAACATACATGCTGTGTTTTTGGTGTGGTATTGAGTGCAAAACCACACAGCAGCAACCGAAAAAATATGGCCTTGATGCACAGCCATCAATGCTGTTTAAAGTAACCCCCTAGCAGATGGCGCTCGCGCAGTTTCTCCTGAATCCTTTTTACCTGATAAAATGCTGATCTCCATCGATTCCCCATTGATTCCCCAATAAGTCGTTATTCAGCAAAGTACAATGCCCGGTCATCAGTCGCTTATTTTTCTGCAAGAACGCTCTCTGTATCTGCTTTGCGGTTAATCCCGCCATGCATTGTTATTGTCCCTTTACCCCCTCTCCCTTTCACAACCCTGTGCCACGTCTTCCTGTTTTAATCCAAGCAAGTGTCAACTCAGTAATCACACCCTTTCCTGTTTCGATCCAAACAAAGTATAAATGCAGTAGGTACAGCCTTTCCTGCTTTAATCAAACAAGTGTCAGTAATCTCAGCCTTTCTTGTTTTGATCCAAACAAAATAATAATTCAACAATCACAGCATTTCCCGTTTATATCCAAACCAGGGTTGTTCTTTTCGATCTTTTGGGAACAATGGTTCGATATTGTTCGTGAAAATTCTAAAACCCTCGAACTGTTCGAGCTGTGCGATGTGCAATTTCGAGGATTTTGCTGGTTTCTGTGGTCATACTCGTCCAAAACATGCTTGATCTGTCTTAAACATATAAAATACTTCATACTTCATCTGTATACAAAAAATGAGAACGTTTGACAACTTTTAATAGCTCGTGAACAGCATTTTTAGGGTTCGTAAAAATGCGTGAAAGTTTGCAAACCTGAACTTTTGACCGAACCCCGAACTGAATAGCCCTGGTCCAAACAAGTCAACTCAGCAATCACAGCATGGCCTTTGTCAAGACACATGCCGTGCTACTCAACAATCCAGCTTAGCGCCAGGCAAGTTACCTGCCTGAAAAGCAGACTCTAAGCCACATCCGCGCCAATCCCTCGAGAAAATTCCCTGCCTCATCTACCATGTAGGCACCATTGTTGCCATTTGGCGCTGGCTGACACTACTGATGCGATATGCATACATACTAGGTCACGCATCTGTGTATCGCTGGATCTGCACAAACAATTATTTTTGGCCCTGCGTCTACGACACAAGGATGCCAACTTTTCATTGACGCACAAACAATACACAATCCCAATCCATTCCATACCAAATACCATCTTTGTGTTTTGCAAACAGACTGGTTTCATCAATTTGACGGACTTCAGCCATGAGTGTCAGACCAGACCCTCTTCTTGTACAGTGGTGCACTGTGAGTGTAGGTACACGCGATTCAACCTTTCTGTGTTTTGGCACAGACCAGACCCTCTTCTACAGTGGTGCACCGTTGGTGTAGGTACACGCGATCCAACCTTACTGTGTTTTGGCACAGACCAAACCCTCTTCTTCTAGAGTGGTGCGCCGTTGGTGTAGGTACACGCGATCCAACCTTACTGTGTTTTGGCACAGACCAAACCCTCTTCTTCTAGAGTGGTGCACCGTTGGTGTAGGTACACGCGATCCAACCTTTCTGCGTTTTGGCACAGACCAGACCCTTTTTGTTAAAGTGGTGCACCGTTAGTGTAGGTACGCGCGATCCAACCTTTCTGTGTTAATGTAGGTTCATGACTAGGGTTGGCCAGAACCACATATATACGGTGTATATATATTGTAAATTTGGCGGGGAAACCACCAAATATACCATCACATACGGTGTATATATACACAGCTTAGGCCAACCCTACACATGGCCTAACCTTTCTGTCTTTGACACAAAAACAGGCTACGTTATTAACTTGGTTACCCAGCATCTTTAGCCTTCCTTTGTGTTGACCCAGCATCTTTAGCCTCCCTTTGTCGGAAGGGAATCATAACCCACCTTGAGCTGGACGCTGCCGCCCTCCTTGAATTTTTCTTGGACCTTGGACCAGGCGGTCTCAGACAGGTAGGTGGGGTTGATATACCTGTGTGTGTGTGTGTGTGTGTGTGTGTGTGTGTGTGTGTGTGTGGTATACCTGAGGTCAACGCATCAATATAGTCACATCGCAAATATAGGCTAAGCAACAATGGCTTTCTTGTAACAATCAACCGGGCGATCTCAGACAGGCAGGTAGGGTTGATACACCTGATGTCAGTGGTCGTTATAAGTGCAGCTTAAAGGGTTGACGTCCCTAAGGCTGACGTGTCGTTATAATCACATCACATGATGTGGGTTGGGCAAGAAACAATGTTTCTTACATTTAATACTTCCTTGTTTCTTGGTCCAGGCGGTCTCAGACAGGGGTGGAGGTTGACGTACATAGGATTGACGTGTTGTTGTGCTTAAATTGCGGGCGAGACAGAGCGAACACTCTTCTTGAGACCAAGCGGTCTCAGACAGGTGGGTAGGGTTGACCTACCTGAGGTGAAGGTGTCGCCATGAATATTTGTAGGGTTGGCCAGAACCGTATTTGTTCGCCGTATATACGGTCCTCACTGCAGGGATCATCCGCCCTAGACGGCGTATGTGTACCGTATAGGCGGTATATCATCGCGTACCGAAATTGCTTTGTATTGAGGTCAAGCCTTTGGCCCATGTACTTTCACAGAGTGGCCCATGTAGTTTGGCCCAAGTACTTCACAGATTGGCCCATGTAGTTTGGCCCGTACAGAACGTATATCACTGCTTGCAGCGAACGTTTCTGACCCCCTTGTGATGTGTCGGGAGCAGTTTAAATAACTAAGTTACAAGGGCCTCGCGAAGCTTGCATTCGGATCTGAAGCTCGCATTCTCTGTTTGCTCAGGTTGCCAATGACAACTTATCACGAAAGACAACAAAGAGCTCTAAAAAAACAGCAACAAGCTCACCTTATCAGGAAAGACAGGTCATCGTCGCTCGGGCCTTGTTGCTGCCCAGAGGTGGAAGGCGGGCCGGATGCTCCTGCTTCTTGTTCACCTACGCAAAACAGAGAACAGCAGCAAATGAATAAGTTGGGAGTGCTGGACAAGAGGTGAAAGGCGGGCCGGATGCTCCAGGTGCTTGTGCACATGAGCAAACAGAGAACAGCACGCCAACAAATTAGTTGGGAGTGCTGGATGAGAGGTGGAAGGTGGGCCGGATGCTACTGCTGTTCGTGCACCTTTGCAAAACAGGGAACAGCAGCAAATGAATAGCTGCGAGTGCTGGATAAGAGGTGAAAGGCGGGCCGGATGCTCCAGGTGCTTGTGCACATGAGCAAACAGAGAACAGCACGCCAACAAATAAGTTGGGAGTGCTGGATGAGAGGTGGAAGGTGGGCCGGATGCTACTGCTGCTTGTGCACCTTTGCAAAACAGAGAACAGCAGCAAATGAATTAGTTGGGAGTGCTGGATCAGAGTAGAGGTCAGCGGCCAGACGCTGTTCTGTTTTAAGCACCTGTTCAATACAGTGATGCGAACAATGGTGCAATGCACAGAACAGCAGCAAACGCTGTTTGGTTATAAGCACCTGTGCAATACAGTGATGCAAACAACGGTGCAATGCACAAAACAGCAGCAAATGAATAGCTGCGAGTGCTGGATTAGAGTGGAGGTCAGCGGCCAGACGCTGTTTGGTTATAAGCACCTGTGCAATACAGTGATGCAAACAACGGTGCAATGCACAGAACAGCAGCAAATGAATAGCTGCGAGTGCTGGATTAGAGCAGAGGTCAGCGGCTGGACGCTGTTTGGTTATAAGCACCTGTGCAATACAGTGATGCAAACAACGGTGCAACACACATAATAGCAGCAAATGAATAGTTGCGAGTGCTGGATTAGAGCAGAGGTCACGGCCGAACACTGAAAAGCAACTGTGCAATACATTGAACAAGGGCGCAAGCTAGAAACGAGTCTGGAGACCTGCACTGGAGGTTTATTACCGGATGTTTTGGCTTTTTGTGCACCAGCGCAAAACAGCAGAGGAGAGTTTTGGGAGAATTGTTGGATAAGAGGAAGACTTTAAACCGGTGCCTCTCCTGAAATTCTTCCTGTACATCCTGAAGGTATTCCTGTACATCCTGAAGGTCTTCCTATACATTCTGAAGGTCTTCCTATACATCCTGGAAGTCTTCCTGTACATTATGGAAGTCTTTTGCACTGTACCTGAATTCAGGATTCAGGCACAGTACGCAGGCAGCAAATATTGTGGGGATATATAGATCAGATTAGAAGGCTGTGAGCTGATCGCCCTTTCTAAAAAGTCTTTGCACTTTCCTTAATTTCACTTTCCTTGATTTTACTGAACTCAATTTCACTTAACTTGACTTCACTGTACTTAATTTCACTGTACATAACTTCAGGCACAGCATGCAGCAACCCCAAAGAGACCTGTGGAGAAAAGCCAGCAGAGGCCAGTGCATCTCCCACACGTAAACATGCCACCCCACACAAACCGTTACTACCCCACGCAAAACAATGCTAGCCCACACAAATCTAATCTACCCCATACAAATCTAATCTACCCCACACAAATTGATGCCACCCCACACAAACTGATACTACCCCACGCAAAACGATGCTGCCGCACATAAATTGATATTCCTCCACACAAATCGATGCTAGCCCACAAAAATTGATACTACCCCAAGCAAACCAACACTAAATGCGACACAGACTTTGTACTCACAAATACAAGAGGCGCATAGATACAGCTTCGCACCTCGCCTTTGGCACACACACACATACACACACACACACACACACGCGCGCGCACACGCACACACATACAACCGTTGCTGGATTACGGCTACCCGCTACCTGCTGACACACCTGCTGCACTGTCCTTGAGCCCAAAGAGCAAATACTGCTGACACACCTAGGGCAAATACTGCTGCACAATCCTTGGGCCCAAAGGGCAAATACTGCTGACACACCTGCTGCACTATCCTTGGGCCTAAAGCTACCTGCTGCACTATCCTAGGGGCCAAAGGGCAAATGCTGCTCACACACCTGCTGCACTATTCTTGGGCCTACACACCTGCTGCACTATCCTTGGGCCTACACACCTGCTGCACTATCCTTGGGCCCAAAGGGCAAATACTGCTCACACACCTGCTGCACTATCCTTGGGCCCAAAGGGCAAATACTGACTGGCTGCTAGCAAGTCTGCTCCTTTGGCTAATGGAGCGCTGTCTGTCTCCTTCTCAAATCCACCTCCCCCCTCCGCCCCTTTGTTCTGATGTAACCCTTGCTCATTCCCCCCCTGCGGCTGCTGCGTCTGTTGCGTGTGCAGCTGCTGCTGCTGCTGCTGCTGCTGCTGCTGGAGTTGTTGAAGAGAGGCGTTCTGGGCTCCAGCCGGCTCCTCAGGGCCGTGGTACCACCCACTGATGCTCATGCGTGGCTTGTCGGCAGCGAACACCTCCTGTGTGTCGTGTGCGGACGCGCGCGTGTGTGTGTGTGCGTGTGTGTGTGTTCAATCAATGTGAAAGCATGTGAAGGCTCCTCAGGGCTGTGGTACCACCCGCTGATGCTCAAGCGGGGCTTGTCGGCAACAAACACCTCCTGTGTGCCGTGTGTGGACGCGCGTGCAATCATGCATGGTTATGGTTATCAATAAAGGGATGCAGCCCACCCAACAACCACTCGAAAAACATCAACTCCCATCAGGATCCTCAAAGATTTTGCATCATGACAAGCAGCAGTCACGCATGTCTCTCCACATAGAAGTGTTGAGTCTGTGCATGTAACTGTCTGTGTATGTAACTGAGTCTGTGTTTGTTACTGAGTGTTTATGACTGCCTCCCACCAGCGAAATCAAGCTTGCGTAGATACACGCCTGATGCTCTCTTTCAAAACGCCGAACGTGCATTTCAAAGTGCACCTGCGTAGATACACGCCTGATGCCCTCTTTCAGAACGTCTAACGTGCAGGCATTTCCCCACACCCTAAGCCGTCTCTCCTTTTACACTGTAGAGGCAAGCGACAGTATCCAGGCACAGGTAGCCAGGCACACACACTGTAGAGGCACGCGACAGTATCCAGGCACAGGTAGCCAGGCACACACACTGTAGAGGCATGCGACAGTATCCAGGCACAGGTAGACAGGCACACACACACACTGTAAAGACAAGCGACATTATCCAGGCACAGATAGACAGGCACACACACTGTAGAGGCACGAAACAGTAGCCAGGCACAGGTAGACAGGCACACACACTGTAGAGGCACGCAACAGTAGCCAGGCACAGGTAGCCAGGCACACACACTGTAGAGGCACGCGACAGTAGCCAGGCACACACACTGTAGAGGCACGCAACAGTAGCCGGGCACACACACTGTAGAGGCATGCGACAGTAGCCAGGCACAGGTAGCCAGGCACACACACTGTAAAGGCATGCGACAGTTGCCAGGCACAACGCAGTAGCCAGGCACAGGTAGCCAGGCACAAACACTGTATGACTCACATCATAGAGGCACGCGACAGTAGAGGCACGCGACAGTAGGCTGGAAGCAAGCTGCTTGACCTTTTGACTCTTGCAGCTCTATACGCAGGCAGCCAGCTTTTTGGGGAAGATGCCTGGTGCAATCACACGTACGCACACACACGCACACACATACCAGGTACACAGACACACGCACACACACGCTTGGTACACACAGACGCACACACACACACACGCACACACACATACACACCTGGACGGCATGGAAGCTCTTCCCAGGGAGTACCGTAAACATAACCATGGAGTTGAAGGTGGGCAGGTGGCAGGTGGAAGGGTGCACAGCAGGTGTGTGTGGTGCACCTGAGGGTGTAGGTGCAAGTGTGTGTGCAAGTGTGTGTGTGTGTGTGTGTGTGTGTGTAAGGGAAATGTACCTTGACATTGATAGCACACAGACAGGAAGCAGGTGGATGGGCAGGTGTCAAAAAAAGAGTTGTGCAGCACTGGGGCTATAGTGCACCTATGAGAGTGATAACAATAGTGGCAAAAGAAGAGTTGCATAGCACGGGGGCTTTGGTGAGTTGCATAGCACGGGGGCTTTGGTGAGTTGCATAGCACGGGGGCTTTGGTGAGTTGCATAGCACGGGGGCTATGAGTTGCATAGCACGGGGGGTGTGGTGAGTTGCATAGCACGGGGGCTGTGTGGTGAGTTGCATAGCCCGGGGGCTATGGTGCACATATGAGGGTGATAACAATATCGCAAGCTAACGCACACTAGTAGGAAGGTGTGTGTGTGAGTTGTAGGTGGAGGGATGCACAGCAAAGGTGCGCGCAAGCAAGCGGCCTTCCTTGTTCAGAGCGTGGCAGGTGGAGTAATGAGCACTTTTGCGCACACACACACACGCACACACGCACACACGCACACACACCCACACCCACACCCACACCCACACCCACACCCACACCCACACCCACACACGCACACACGCACACACGCACGCACGCACACACGCACACGCACACACGCACACACGCACACACGCACACACACGCACACACGCACACACGCACACACGCACACACGCACACACGCACACACGCACACACACACACGCACACACACACACACACACACACACACACACACACACACACACACACCCCAGCCTGTAGAAGGCCGCAGCTCTGCCTACCTTCTCAAAGGGTGGAGCACGGTGCTGGATGGTACCTTGCTGGTAAGTAGGGTTGACCATAACCGCATTCACACGGTGCATTCTAGGTATTTTGGCAGGAAACTACCAAAATGACGGTCATATACAGTGTATATATTCGGCCAAACCTATACGGTGTATATATATGGTCGTAAATGGTACATATATGGTCATAAACGGTACACAAATATATATACGGCCAACCCTACTGATCAGGCAAGTACGTGTTAATTGCGCACCTCGACAAGAAGGGTACAAACTGACCGAAAAGGCACAAGGGGGCACAACCTATGGACACTAAACGATGCCTACTTTCCTCAGAAAAGGGCACAAAACAATGGCTTACCTTGAACTAGGGGATACAGCTCCAGAGTTCCTAACCGATGCCTACCTTCCTCAGAACCTCAGAAAAGGGCACAAAACATTGGCCTACCTTCAACCAGGGGATACAGCTCGAGGGTGCCTCCATCTTCCTGGGTCCAAGGCTCGTCAGGGTCGGTGAGGTAAATGATGTACGACACCCTGCAGTGTGTGGTTGACACGAGTTTACGTATCCATTCTACTTTGCATTACTCTAACTAGCGCTTGAGCTAAACGCGACTACACAAATCAAGGCTCGTCAGGGTCGGTGGGGCAAATGGCAAATGATCAAATGATGTACGACACCCTGCAGCGTGTGGGTGACACAAGGGTGCACGATGTGCGGCATTGAGGCAAATCAAGGCTCGTCAGGGTCGGTGGGGCAAATGGCAAATGATCAAATGATGTACGGCACCCTGCTGCGTGTGGGTGACACAAGGGTGCACAACAGGGAAGTACACTGGGTGGGGGGTGCGTGGGGTCGACCTACTGTATATGAAAATATCCACCGTATCTGTAAACGTGTAATCATACATCGTACATGGGTTATGGCTGACCTGTCAAAACTGTATATACGCCGTATATGGACCGTATTTACAGGTGGTGCACCCCAGACTTGGGTTCGATTCCCAACAGCAGTCTTTTTTCTTTTGTTGGTCAATTTTTCTCTCACCTCTTATACATTGGACACTTCATTTGCTTCTTACCTTTAATACATGCATGTTTTGCATTAATAAATAGCTTTATTGGTGATCATGGTAGTTGAACTCCCTTTTGCACGTCAAATGGCCATTTCTGGGTCTTTTGGGCCTGGCTCCTTACCATTTATTATTGGGTACAAAAAATTGGGTCATGCATGCTCAGCTTTTCAAGAGCTGTAGATTGACCCCCTTTTGGTCAGACCCACCATTCCCGGCCAAGTTTCGTCCCTATAACGAACCTGCAGATTTTTCCACTTAAAATGATTCTGGGCAGTTAGAAGAAGTATATGAAACACTTCTGCGCAAAAATAAATGGGTTTGGGGTCAAAAGTGTGAGTGGGGGGCTTGATTTGTGCCATTTCCCTGCCAAATTGCCTAACTTTAGTGACATGAGTGCACAAGTGCATGTCCAAGCACAAACTTCCCCCATTTTTTGGTTCCCAATTAGTTTTTAGGCCCAACCAACTTAGTGCGTGGGCTTGTTTGCAAGGCAAAAATGTGCATTTTTTGAAAACCATGGAAGCACGGTGTTTGGACGCCATCTGAGTATCAGGAGTTGTTCAGTATAATTCCCAGGGGTGTTTAGCCAAGTTTTATGGTCTGGGATGCTGGGGGTGGGCTGTGGTGGGCAGTGACAGCTGGGAAGTAAACAAACTTATAAGGCTTTGCCAGGAGGCCCTAGGCGCAACCTGTTTCGCTGGAAAGGCACGGACAGTAAAAACTCAACTAATCAGATTTACGAGGGAAGGCCTCCAAAAATCAGGCAATTATTTATTCAGTTAAACAATGTTTAATTGATTGCAGCATTGTTTATATAATTGATTGCAGCAAAACAATCGCGACCCCAAACGGTTCAGAGGTTGTTGTCGACTTATAAAAATTAGCACTTTTCCCTGCCAAAAGGGGGTCCATAATCGGAACTTCACCCCAGACCCCCGGACCTTCACCAAAATATTGGGAATATTATTCAGAACACCCCTGATTTATTCTGGCACCGGGGAGGAGCTTCTGGAAGTCCACTTTTTGGCAGGGATTTCCACCCAGGTCCACCCTGCCCACCTGGGCACCTCCCGCCAAAAACTGAGTGTGCAGGGGTGCTTAAATGTGTCTAACTAAGGATCCTGGCTACTTGAAAGTGGAAAAATGTGCAGGTTCGTTTTATCAAACAGGAATGGTGGGTCTGACTTTTGGATGAAAAACCTGTCCACGATCAGTTTGGATAATAATTAAAAGTTTGGCCCAAAAACTTTTTAATTCTCCGAACTGGATTCAAACTTTGAATCGAAGTCAAAAATAAATATGTGGTTTTGAGGTTTATTTTAAAAATGAGCTCCAAGCATGTCAGTATGACCCCCCCTGGCCCTGTTCTTGAAGCCCCAGTCCCCAGCTGAGAGGCTGGCTGCCCAGCAGAGAGACCATGAGAAGCAGCAGAGGGCTCTCGAAATGTCCAGTGATACAGAAGTACAGGGTGCATACGGTTATGTACGGTGTACACGACAGGGTTGTTTAGTTCGTTGTTTTGGAGCTAGGAATAATCAAACTCATAAAAACAGCACACACACATACACATGCACACTTACACGCTGCAAACCTGCCTGTAACCGTTGCGGAAAGGGCACGCACCTCCTCGTCCCAATCACGTCATCATGGCACAGCAAGTGGCCTCCCTTGGCGTACACGTTGCAGGAGCAGTCGGTTTTGTCAGACAGCTCCCCGCAGCCAGTCACGTCCCGCACAAAGCCCTGCAAGGAAGAGAGTTGTGAGGGCAGCTTAAGCTAAGCGACACCCGCAGCCAGTCACGTCCCGCACAAAGCCCTACAGGAAGATGAGAGCACTGACGGCTGGAAGAATCTCAGTGTAAGGATTGTGGTGAAAAGGCTGACGGCCATTAGGTGAAACAAGAGAGCACAGTCTCACGCCTTATTGCAAATGTACATTTACGTAAAAATTCGGGAGAACGTTAATAAGCCACTTTCACTTTCATATTTGCTGCAGCAGGAGGAGTACTAGTTGCAAGCGCACCCGGAATGTCTCTGAATACAAGGCATCCTTGAGCTTCATGAGGGTAGGTAGCTTGGAAGCTGCCTCTGCATCAAGCTGGTCTAAGTTGCCCAAGTCCCCTGTGGTGTGTTCAAAGTATGTGCATAAACGTTTGCGTGTATACATGTGTGTGTATGTGTGTGTGTGTGTGTGTGTGTGTGTGTGTGTGTGTGTGTGTGTGTGTGTGTGTGTGTGTGAGTGTGTGTGTGTGTGTGTGTGTGTGTGTGTGTGTGTGTGTGTGTGTGTGTGTGCATGTGTGTGTGTGTGTGTGTGTTTGCGTGTGCGTGTGCGTGTGTGTGTTTGTGTGTGCGTGTGCGTGTGCGTGTGCGTGTGCGTGTGCGTGCGTGCGTGCGTGCGTGTGTGTGTGTGTGTGTGTGTGTGTGTGTGTGTGTGTGTGTGCGCGCGCGCGTGCGCCAGCGCCTATACCAGAGCCTCTCCAGCCAGCCAGCCAGCCAGCCATAGCCCATTACCTGTCTGGAATACCTTGAACAGGTCAGTCTCCTTGTAAGTGGCCTGGATGTTGCCCACGATCTCCTCGCGCACCTGCGCCAACTTTGCAGGCGGCAATAGCTCCTGGAATACGCCGTGCAAGTAAGGCTCGGCGGCCTGGTACGCGGAGCGTAAAGCGGCACGGGTCTCTGCACTCAGGAGCTGGGGGGAGATGAGAGAAGCCGGGTCCTCGGATGCCGGATCTGCTAGCTTTTGCTTTTTCGGTACAGGGGCTGCTCCAGCCATCGTGGCGTGATGTGTTGTGCTTCTCGAATTTATTTATTATCCAATCGCAGCTGAGGAGCGGGCATCAGTTGGGAGAAAATATGAAAAGGTAATTGCTTGCATATTGACGAACGTATGCGCACTCATGTCGATTCTGGATTACCCCGGTGGTAATTGGGAACTATAGCAGTCGGATTTCCACCACTGTGTCCCCCCCTTCTTTCTGCCTTTTTTTCGAACAGCACAACAGGGTTTAAAACGCGGAAATATCAGGCCGCAGGAAGTCGAACGGGCGGGTTTTTTGGTGGCCAAAGCTACGACACATGTCAATTGGCGGCCTGAAATTCCAAGGCCCTGTAGCTCAGATTGAGGGCGGGATTTTTCACATTGGTTCATTACCATTGATTGGTTCATTACCATTCATTACCATTACCATTATTCCATCCACCAACAAACCACTCATGATAATGCAAAAGTATGCAATAGGTTATCCATTAATCCGCCCGAATACACATGCGCACATGCGCCATAAGCTCGCCATTGGTTTGCCTATACATTTAAATTTAATTTGTACAAAAATAAATTCATGCTTTAATAACTCCCCCAAAAGTGATAACATGGCCCGCGGCTTTCCAATGTGGCTTGGCAATCTACTCCTGTTTGGTGTCCCGTTTGTTTTGCTTTGCTGTCAGAACATGACCAGACATTGGTGGGGACAGAAGGCTGAGCTCATCGATATTTCGTTAAGTCTGCAAGAGGGAATGATAGTGTTCAACAGCCTCTCTGGATTGCAAAAATCCTTCAGGGTGAGCCGTGGTGAGGGAGAACCTTTCTGAACGTGAACCTGTTCAATTAGAAACCTCATTGTATGTCATCATGCAGGAATTGACAGCCACGATTCCAGGCGGAAGCTCGTAAGAAGCTGATTAAGCAACGTGAAATATTGCGACTGTGATTTGATAACATGCAAGCAGCAACATTTGTTTCCGTTTACACGCACAGACACACATGTGGGAGGACGATTGTGTGCAGCAAATTAAAGTCTGTAATGTTGTGCTCCTTTGCAGGCATTACATGAGTTTCTTGAAAATGGAAGGTACGTAGCTGAAGTCGAGTACCCGTCATTACTGAGCAGTATCAGTGGAACTTCACGAGGAAAAAGGGTGTTTGCTTTGACGTCTGAATGCAAACAATCTAGTCAACATGCTGTCACTTGCAGCTCACACCGGCACACACATCGATTCGCCTGCGCATTTCTCTATATATCACTACGAGGGAGGAATAGACACCATCGAGAAGGTGAGAGCCGGGTTTACGTTTCAATTGGACATGGCATCATGCTTCCAGGATTGAGGCATTGGTTGGAGGGCGTTGATGTTAGAAGTGCTTGTACAGAATTAGAGGGTGGTCTTAGCCTGGATTAAATTATGCATCTGTGTTCCCAAGCGCAGACTCATCCTTTTAACTGAGACTGCACCCTCTGAGCGCAAAATGAGGACAAGTAGAGACCCTTGTTCTTCCACAAAAAAATTACCTGTCAACCATGCATCTACACCAGAGCGATTGCACATTAGGTTAACGTGCTCATGTCCTTCACATGGGCCTTTTCCGCGCGCTTTCAGCTCATTCAGCCACACTAAACTTCATGATCATGGTTGCAGATTGACCTGAACGTGCTTGTCGGCAAAACCTGGGTCCTGGAAGTCCCCCCAGGAGTCGTAGACATCACTGGTGGGTGGTGTGCATCACTGGTGGGTGGTGGTGTGCATCACTGGTGGGTGGTGGTGTGCATCATAGGTGGGTGGTGGTGTGTATCACTGGTGGATGGTGGTGTGCATCACTGGTGGGTGGTGGTGTGCATCACTGGTGGGTGGTGGTGTGCATCACTGGTGGGTGGTGGTGTGCATCACTGGTGGGTGGTGGTGAGCATCACTGGTGGGTGGTGGTGTGCATCACTGGTGGGTGGAGGTGTGCTTCACTGGTGGGTGGTGGTGTGCATCACTGGTGGGTGGTGTGCATCACTGGTGGGTGGTGGTGTGCATCACTGGTGGGTGGCGGTGTGCTTCCCTGGTGGGTGGTGGTGTGCATCACTGGTGGGTGGTGGTGTGCATCGTCACTGGTGGGTGGTGGTGTGCATCACTGGTGGGTGGTGGTGTGCATCACTGGTGGGTGGTGGTGTGCATCACTGGTGGGTGGAGGTGTGCTTCACTGGTGGGTGGTGGTGTGCATCACTGGTGGGTGGTGTGCATGAGTCTAGTAAGAAAGAAACACCTACGCAGGCGGTAAAAAACATTCATTTCCCACATTTATCCGCGTTGATGCCACGATAGCGTTGGTCTGCATTGATGTATGTTTGGCATGCGCACTGGCTTGCAATTATTCATTGTTCCTTTCTTATTGATTACATTGCTCTGCATTGATGTATGGCTGGTATGCGCACTGGCCTGTATTTAATCATTGTTCCTTTCTAAATGATTGCATTGCTCTGCATTGATGTATGGCTGGTATGCGCACTGGCCTGTATTTAATCATTGTTCCTTTCTAATTGATTGCATTCCTCTGCATTAACGTATGGCCAATATGCGCACTGGCCTGCACGCATTTGTCGTTGTTTAACAGTACTAATGTATGGTAGGCATGCGCACTTGTTCGTTGTCCTCCATGGGTCTGTCTGCATTGCTTGGCAGAAATACCTCAGGAATGTTAAATCTGCTGCTTTCCCTCTCCTCTCGCCCTGTCCCTTGACCCCCCCTTATAACTTCAGTGCCACTGTCTGTTTTACCAGTGTGCCATTGCCACTGTACACCACTTTTGCAACTGCTAGTGTTAGTGCTGCAAAAAACACAAACGTTTACCAGTGTGCCAATGCCACTGTACACCACTTTTGCAACTGCTAATGCTAGTGCTGCAAGAACCACAAACGTTTACCAGTGTGCCAATGCCACTGTGCAACACTTTTGCAACTGCTAGTGCTGCAAAAACCACAAACGTTTACCGGTGTGCCATTGCCACTGTACTACACTTTTGCAACTGCTAGTGTTAGTGCTGCAAAAAACATAAACGTGCTGGTTCCCTCTCCAAACCTCTAACAGGGAAGGGGCTTCGTTTGCATGTCGCTTGTGCTGCTTCATCTCAGTTTGCAAAAGTCACACACACACACACACACACACACACACACACACACACACACACACACACACACACACACACACACACACACACACACACAATCTGTGTGAGGGACCTTGTCGCCCCTCCAGGGGGGGGGAGGGGGTGTCTCGTTTGTGATGAAGAATGAAAGGGAAAGGGGTTTTTTTGTTTGTGGTGAAAAATGAAAGGGGAAGGGGGTGTTTTGTTTGTGATGAAGAATGAAAGGGGGTGTTTCAATCGAGTGCTAAAAAGTGAGTCTCTGCAAACGGGACTCCACAACTGTTTGTGCAAAAATGGAGCATTGGTCCTTATGAGATATAGTGGAACTTGGAGATGAAGACATGAGTCACTTTTAGGCTCCACATGTGCTTGTTTAGGAAGATGAAAGATTTCTGGTTGGTCTTCATTCGTTTCAGCAAGAACATAGGCGTGCAATAATTCAAGGATTCAGCAAGAATATAGGCATGCAAGGAAATAGGCGTGCAATAATTCAGCAAGAACATAGGCGTGCAAGAATTCAGCAAGAATATAGGCGTGCAAGGATATAGGCGTGCAAAGACACTAATTGTACTGCTCACACTTGTGTGTTTGTGTGTATGTGTGTGCTTGTGTGTGTGCGTGTGTGTGTTTGTGTGTGTGTGTGTGTGCGAGCAAAGACACTAACTGCATTGCTCACATTTACGCCTGCGTAAATGCACCTCCTCCTGCTGGCAGAGGACGTGCTGAAAGGGCTGTCCATCCCAAAGAGCTGTGAACGTTTGCTGCTGAAAACAGACAACTCACGCAGGTAAGGGGATGAAGAATGACATGCACTGGTAGGATGGAAAGGAGGGTGTAGGTCAGGCCACCTTAAGTGCTCACCAGGCAAAGCAAAAATGACTTCCAATCATTGAATCCTGTCATTTGTCCTTGGGCCGTGTGCTGCTGCTGCTGGTGCTGCTGCTGCTGCTGCTGCTGCTGCTGCAGACATGACTGTCTGAACTGTTGTAATAAAAAGGGAGCATTCCATTTCTCACCCTGGCATGCAATTTGCAAGCCACTGTGTGTGTGTTTGTGTGTGTGTGTGTGTGTGTGTGTGTGTGTGTGTGTGTGTGTGTGCAGAGTCGCCTGCATTTCCGCTTGCTGACCCCATGTTTAGCCTTTATGACGCAGGCGGCTATTTTTAAAGAAAGTCAGCGATTAAAGAACTGGCCTTCTGACACAGGCCGTCTCCATGAGCCCTTAATGACAAACTTAAAAACGGCACCCACAATGCAAGCAGTATCTCCACAAGCCTTTCATGACAGACTCAAAACGGCATCCACAATGCAAGCAGTATCTCCACAAGCCTTTCATGACAGACTCAAAACGGCACCCACAATGCAAGCAGTATCTCCACAAGCCTTTCATGACAGACTCAAAACGGCATCCACAATGCAAGCAGTATCTCCACAAGCCTTTCATGACAGACTCAAAACGGCACCCACAATGC
>Ga0307947_1001500_pt1 | contig 18452 bp, 18 predicted proteins | sample OrgLakmetagen232_FD_201840 | JGI IMG/M metagenome (GOLD analysis project Ga0307947, IMG submission 201840) | Saline water microbial communities from Organic Lake, Antarctica - #232 | ecosystem: Environmental > Aquatic > Non-marine Saline and Alkaline > Saline | place: Antarctica: Organic Lake...
CTCTGACTCCAACTTATAAGGTTAGGCCTTTTTCTGTCTGTTCTTCAGACACACTCTTAGCTTGTGCTCTTGCGAGCGTGGGCCAATTTCTCAGACTGTGGTTTTTCAAGGAGGGTTTTTTCTGTTTAGGCAGGAGTTTTCCTTTTCCCAGTCTTATAGGTTTTTTTCCTTCATTCTGTCAGGCCCTTGTTGAGGACCGTGTAACAACCCCCACCAAAAAAAAAAAAAAAAAAAGAGCTGGGTCTTGATTCTCAAAGAGTTAAAAAACTTGCTTCCAAGCTTCATGTTCGTTCTGTCAATTATGCTGCCAAACTTGTCCATACCAGTTGTGTCCTTTTCAGCACTATTAAACTCTCATCAGGAGACGGTTTCAGGTCAAGCCAGCAACCCTCCTGACCCCCATTGATTTTGTAACCTTAGGACACGAAGTGTCTAGGGCCTATGGTTTGCTAGAGAAGCTGAGAGTCTTATAGCTTAGAAAAGTGGCCCTTTTAGCGTACAAATTGTTAACAGGCAGCAATTTCGAGTAATTATTTTCTTTGGTGGAGGAGTTACGGCACCCGGTTCCAAAATGATTCCTTTTCTGATGATGGTCTTTCACTGCCAGTGCTTGCGTAGTTTTTCTTAACCTTGGAGAGACGCTGAGTTGCAATTTGAACGAATGTTAAATGTTGCATCCGTTGCAATTTGAATGTTAATTTGCATTTATTTATGTTCAATATCACCCATCCCATTTCATTCATGCGATGCACGTGTCTTGAGCAAGTGCCTTGCATTTTGCCTTGCATTTTGCTAAGTTTAACGTGAGGGTAATGAAAGACACTAGGGACTGCTGCGTGAACGTAATTATTTTCTGTTTGAGAAAAGTCAAGGTAAACAACTTTTTATCCGGAAACGTTATAAAACATTCTTATATAATAATTTTTATTGCAGTGTCAAGGTGCTAGCCAACAAAAAATACAACAAGATGCTTCCAGGCAGCTACTCTAAAGGCAGTGTATCAGTAAAAGCTGCAAGTTTCCTAACTGTATAAACCAAAAATACACCAGGAAATATCCCTCTCTTTTTAAACCTCCATTCACCCTGTTAATATACTATTTTTTGCTCCCGTGCCTCAGTCAAACTAGGTTCTGCTATAAGTGCCTCTAGGGTTACCCATCACTAGAGGCTGCCTGCGCTGGGAGACAGGGACAAGAGTTGCGGCGTTGGAAGACCCCGCAACACGCGCCACCATCTGCCCATTTGAATCTGCACCTCCAGATGGTTTTAGGCCTCGGGCAATGGCAAATTGGCTACGTCGGTCGTCGGAGGTGGGTCGCCAAGGCTGAAGGAAGTGTTGGTAGGAGTAGTTAGTAGTGTTAGTAGGAAGTGTTAGTAGGAAGTGTTAGTAGGGTGTTAGTAGGAATTGTTATTAGGAGCAGTATAGGAAAGTTTGCGCCGGGTTCAATAACTAGTGTCCATAAGGCTGAAAAGGAATGGAGATACAGTGTAGGGCACGGGAAGAGTAGGTGGTGCAAAAAGAACGCAATCAAATGCAATCACCAAGAAAAAAGGATACATTGCATATAAGGAGGAACATTACTGAAAAAGGATGGAATCTGAAACTGGGCCAGCTGAACCCAGCTTTTCAGCAGCAGAGACCATTCTGCCCCTGTACACGATCACCACGAGGGGTGGAAGAGCTGCAGCACAAGGAAGGCCCAAATACAGAAAAAGCTAGGTACGCAGGCAGTGAAAGCCACTCACCACAATAATACAGGACCGTCACACTACCAATAATTCAAACAGGCAAGGATAACCTGACGTATAGAGCATACTAAGCAGGAAGCAAGGAATGTGGATGATCAAATTGACTGTAGCACTTAATGAATTGTACAAATAGCATGGCATTTTAAAGGAATAAATCAATCTTTTGAGCTGCTGAGCAGCACACGACTTTCAAACTACATGTATCTCAGCCCCAACTTTGTGACCTGTTGGTTACTTTTCAGTCATACTCACAGAGGATTCTGACACAGCAGACGGACCATAACCGATGCCTCCAATACCCAATGCCAGAGGGTTTTGCAGCTGCATGGGCAGACCATTTGATAGCATTGGATCCCCTCCCCTGCACATCAGAGAGAAAGAGAGAGAGAGAGAGAAAAGATGGAGCAAGCAAGCAAGTTTGGACAACCATTTGTTAAAACATAGCTCCAGTGAAATCCCACTCCTTGATCCCAAAGGTTTTGATCTTTAAACTAAACAGCAATTTGCTTCATGCTAGACTGCAATAAGAACCGGCAGTGTTAGAAGAAACAAGTTATGGCTGCCACGATAGTGTTCATGGGATGACTGACGCACCTCGGAGCAGGACTGATGCCCTGCCCAATACACTCTGGTGCAAGCATCCCGTAGTTAGGGTTGGATGGCATAGAATAAGGGCCTGATCGGAGAGCAGGATGTGATTTGTATGAGAACTGAATGCGAGCTCTTCAGCGAGGCAGAACACTTTTTAGGAATCAGCTTGACAATGACTGTTTACCAGGAGCTGAACATTTATAACCAGGGAAACGAGGCAGGTGGGCAGCAGAAGGCAAAGTCAGAAAATTAAATAAGCGGGGGTATAGCCTGCTTCAGGAGGTAGAAAAGAAGGTAAGCAAAAGTGGGGGGGAGAAGAAGATATAGAACGGTGTACACAAGAGGGCTTGAACAGACCTGGGTTGGGCGCTCCAAAAGAAGGACCCAGTTCTAAGTTGGCTAGTCGGATGGCCACCTACACACACGTGACGGTGGTGTGTGGTTATGCAGTTGGGAAGGTGTGGTGAGCCATTTGACGCTGTAATGTACAATGACGTTGTAATCGACTCGTGTATGCATTGTTCACACACTTATGAGCTTGTGAGTGAGGACGCCCGACCTTGAGGTTCTGCTCAGCTCATCAGCTCTGGTACAACAGCAGGTTGCCTTTGTGGGTTTGTGTAGAAACCGAGGGTCACAAGGGCAGCAGGACAACGAATGCAGAGTAGGTCATCATAACTCAGGTAGACCGCTATCAGCAGAGCTACTTCCTAGGCTTTGTTAGGCACCTGTCCTGACCTCCCTGGTTGCGGAGCTGCAGACTCTGCCTGCTGTTGTTGCTGCTGCAGAACCAGGGCCTGGATGTATTCACGCTCCCCCAAAGTCACAGCCTGTGAGCAACATTCAGTGTGAAAACACAAAAAGCATCGGCAGGTGATTGTGACGGAACCGCTCCTTTGGCACCCATTTTTACAGATGCCGAGCTCACCAATTTCATCATCTTCTCAATCAAAGATGCCGTTTTATTGTCACCTAGAACCAAAGCCGTCGGGAATTCTGTCGTTTTTAATAATGCACTAAAGTACAGCTACACCTCAGAACACACATACCCACAGACATAGGCACTCACCCACACCCACACCCACCAACGCCCACACATGCACACCCACATACAAATATACACACGCATGCAAGTATTTACGCCACACACATACCTGTTGATCTAGAGCAGAAATCTTTGGGCATTTTGACAACAGAGCTGCGCGGTAGACTGGCTTCCGTGTGACAGGGTTGCTCAAAAAGCTGACCTCTAACAACTCAGTGAGAGCTGCGCTTGTGACGAGAGGATGTGCATAGGTTCAGTGGGGAGTTTAATACATGGCAGGTAAGTAGAACGTACAAAACAATGCCGCCCTAGACAGTGTTTTTGGGTGGAGGTAGTGACGAGTGATTCACTCTGTAACACCAATGTCCTTTTTGAAGGGGTGAGAGCATGCTCAATGAGAGCACAATGAGAGCTCGATGAGAGCACATTGTATTTTGTCATGAAAACTGTGGCACGACAATTGCACTCGTGAGAGACAGCACAGGCATCGTCAATTTGTTTGTATTTTATGATGAAATCTTATCACAATGAAGCCCAAGAAGGGCAACAGCGTACAACCGCCACTGCAAACACCCTCAAACATCTGCCCAATTCTGTGTGTCCGCTGGGGCCATGTAAAACGAGGATATTGCAAGAAGGGCGTGAGTGACTTAATTGAAGCTACCTCAGAGGGCAAAGGCAGTCACGATGGTCATCACAACCTCCAAAGCAGGCAAGAAGAAACTTTTCAGCTCTTAGCATTGGAAACGTCTTCTGTCATGGGTCACGAGCTAGTTGTACAGACATAGTGCTGCACCATAAATGGTTTGTGAAATGATATGTTATACAGCGCAAAACAAGTATCGGGATGCCGTACTCCATACTCACTTGAGAGGCGCTCTAAGTCTGCAACCTCACTGATCCTGTTGTAGCTGAGGTGCAGCGCCTGCAGAGTTAAAGGCAGACAAACCCATTTTTCATTTCCCATTTGATACAATTCCTGTGTCACAGGACAATCAGCTACAGAGAGACACACACCCGTATTTCGTTCAAACAGTCTCTAAGAAAACAGACACCCGCCTTCCGTTCAACAAGTCTCTAGAAAAGACACCGCCTGGCTACAGACACAGACACAGACACAGACACAGACACAGACACAGACACCCGTCTTCCATTTGTAACAGCTCCTAAAGCAACGCATGCACAGCTTGCTGGCCTTTGTAGTTGCAGTTGTGATGGGCTCAAAAGGAACTGAGATTGCTAGCTTCTGCCAGAAGCGGCCAATAGAAGGGCTCCGCCCGCCCAAATTTCTTCCTGCAAAACTTTCTGCCTGTTTTTGTATTTGTTTTCGTTCCTGCCGCCCGCCTAAATTTCGACCCGACAAAGGACTCTCGCTTTTTTTGTGTTTTCCCTTTTTACATGCTTTCATTGCCTGTCTGTGCAACCCTGGAGACCTTTGTCCATGTGTCTAATCCCTTCTGCCCAGAACTAGCTCCACTGCTTTCACTGTCAGAACCTACCAGGTACATCCTTTGATTGCCGTATTTTGCAATACAGTCCAGGCATCTACATTAAAAGACGCAAAGACGATGAATTCAGTCCTCCAGGCCAAATTCTGCAGGGGGCGCTTATGCCTTTGTCACTGCCAGAGCTTCCCAAAGTTCATTTAAGTTCGTAACTGCGCTGGAAATTATTCTTTATAGAGTAGCAGTAAACTGCATCAAAAAGTCGCCGACCGAGAATCCCTCCTCGTCGGTCTCCATGCTGCCACACCGGCGCATGATAATTGCACAATTTCTAAACATAATTAAGTAAGAATTGAAACAGTAAATTCTGCATTTCGACGCCGTCACAACGTGCCGTTCTTCAGCCCTTATCGTTGTCAAAACTTCGACCATCATAGCTCGCCGCGAAACCTCACAGACCCGTGGTGGGCAGGCTGACTCAATTTTCTGTCTGAATCTTACGCGGAACGGACGCCTGGCCGTGGAGCTATTCAGACCCAAAGTGCGTATCAACCGATTTGGCTAAAGCCTGGACATCGCAAACTTCTTGTCAGAAATTTGGGTTTTGGCAGCCGTCATGTCATGAGCTCAACTAACTGATGGTACCATTGTTGAAGGGCCTGTATTGAACACAGCACACTCACCTGTAGGCCAGTGAGGTGTTGCAGGTTTGTCAGCGAGCGTAAACCATTCTCTTCCAGGCGTAGTTCTCGCAGCCTGCCTAGGCTTGAAAACGCGTCAGGATCTATGTAACGAATGCGGTTGCGGTCCAGCACCAGCTCCTAACATTTCGAAGTGAGGTGGAAGTGTGTAATCGAGCAAGCGTGGCTGACATGGGCAAGGGCAATGCATTCAAAGCCTGCAAATTCTTGCGCACTCTCACAGCGTCTCTGACAGCAAAAGCACTCATCCATCCTCATGCACTCTTGCCATGCTTTAGGCTTACACCAAACCAGCATGCACCCTTTTATCTCCTTAGCACCCCCCCTCCCCACCCACACCATACCTGTCCAGTTATTCTATATCCCACAACCCATTAACTGGCAATCTAAACAGAATTGCAAAACTACTCAGACTTATAATTGCAGGGCCAGCATGTTAATACACCATGTTTAGAGGTCCACAGTACCTGAAGATTGACCAGGCCCTCCAGGCCATTTATGCGTGTAATGTCATTGTTGTTGAGGAACAAGGTGCGCAGCGAAGTCAGGCCCCCCAGTTGGAGGGAAGCTATGTTGGTGATCTGATTACTTCCTAGCTGCAGGACCTGCACATGCGTGTGAATACATTTCTTTGCAGGGTCAGCCTCTGTTCAATTCATGGCAAGGGCACTTTGGCTACATTGATACGACAGCAGCTGCAGCTCAGCCAGGCACGCTCTTTCAGCAGACTGAGATATAAGGCCAAAGGCTAGAGGATGGGTGAGAAAGCGTTCTCAACATTGTATGAACTTCTACAAATGACTGTACACTTCCTCTCCCTGCTAGACATATTTGTGCTGTACGTAACAAAGATTTTAAGTATGAGGCAACGGAGGTACATCCCTGCAACATCAGACAAAGCCGTCTCACATCATCAGGACACCAAAGACAACTTGCCTGGAGATGCGGGAAGAGCACATACGAGGTCAAAGGCCCACTACTGGGGTTTGTCAAAGCTCTCAGCCTGCACACAGGGTGTAGGTAAACTGAGGTGTGAGCGCAGCACACTTTCAGAGCCCTTGCTTGATCCAAACACAAGCAGCCTGCACACAGGGTGTAGTTAAACTGGGGTGAGAGCGCAGTGCACTTTTCAACGCCCTTGCTTGAACCAAGCACAAGCATGCACATGTGCAGTCCCACAGCTGCAAGCCCCCGGCGGCCTAAGACGAATCCAATCTGCAGCAGGACTGTAGAGCATCCCACCGTTCATTCCACGACAGAGCAAAGCCACCCGACAAAGAGGAGGACACTGTCTTGTCTTCCGTGCACTCTTAAGCCAGGACCCTGCATACACCAACCACTTACAGCTCTGCATTCCTCTCTATCAAGCGCTGTGCGTTGAATGTGCACTCTTCCCCCAGACGATTTCCCACAAGGGTAAGGACTTTCAGTTCCTTCAGCGTTGCTAGCCCTGAATTGCACGCGTGTGTGTGCGTGTGTGTGTGTGTGTGTGTGTGTCGAGTATGATCTGTTGTTACAGGTGAGCAAGAGATGAGCAGGCTGCCTGCACGTGACTTATGATGGACAAGGCGTAACATCCTATAGGATGAACTATGAGTAAGAGCCTTTATGTTGTATGTAAACAATATGTGTGTTGTAGGCAACCTACTTACCACTTATGTCCAACAGTAGGTTGCTGTTTAAGTGCAGCTCTTGAAGGGGGCGGAACTCTTGGCTAAGGAACACAGACCCTACGTCCCGCACCTGTGTGGGTGCAAGCATAACAGCAGGTGTAGTAGGTCAAATGGACTGTGCCAATGTCCTTGTGCATTGTGCATGTTACTTCTTAAGTGCGGCATGTATCATAATGAGCAAGGTCAAATTTACAATAGCCCAGCCTACTCATGCAGAAGCGGTTGTACCGATCTACAGGATAGAGACAAATGGCAATCCTCCCCTGAAACGAGTGCAATACAGCAACGAAGAGGGGCTGCGCCAAGGTCAGAAGCATGCACACTTAACAAATTGTCATTGAGGGAAGGTGTTGTAGCTGTTTAGGCCACCCCATCCGAGGCTGGTACCACACGCACCTTGAGCCCTGAGACGTCTAACTCTCGGATGCGGCTGAACAGACGATGCCCTAGTCGCTCCTCCAAGAACTCTAGAGTCAGGCGCCCACTGTACTTTGACTTTGCAGCAGCTTGCTCAGCTGCTTCTATCGGGGCACCATCTAAGACCTGTGATGCTCGCAAACAAAAATATTTCTTGAGCACACCAACTCATGCTTGACACGCTTTGCGGTAGCAATAGCCTAACACAGGCAAATCACAAGATTGACAATGTATCATAAAACACTAGCGCTCTGATTCGGGTATGCGTGCACGGCACGTTTAAACCTCGTTCTTGCGATTGTGCTGGGTTTATTAATATACCCAGGTCCACACATTACATCAGGGATGTGTCTTACGGTCATTTGGGACATTCAATAGGTAAATTACATGTTAATTTCGAAATACGCGCATAATACCATGGCATAATACGATCGTATTAAAAAGCAATTTTGGGAGTGCCGATTTTTGACCCAAAATCACTCGGAATATTTCCAATTCTTTTCCAATGTTAGAAATGTTATTAAATTGTTGGGTATATGATAGCATTGGAAGCTCACTGAAAGGCAGTTGTTTGGGCGGAAGTTGCCTAAAAAGGCCCAAAGCCGGCAAACTTTGCAATCGTATTATACGGGCCAATTTGTTCAATACGGTAAAATACGCGTTAAATACAATACAGCGTATTATACAAATACGCCGTTTGACACATTCCTGCATTACATGAATTTTCCCAGCATAATGGTGGTGTTCAGTAATTCTTAAGCTAATAGGTTTCATACCTTCAACTTGCGCACGTTGAAGACAACGTACAAGCGGTAGTCGTCTGGCGAGGCGGAGCTACAAGGGTTCCCTGACAGGTCTAAAATTATTATTTTGGGAAGCTCTCTCAACCTTTGCACTTCCCGCATCTCTTGGATTTGGTTGTTGCCTGCAGGAACAGAGGAAGAGCCACATTTGTAAAGTCCCTGCATTTGCTCAATAATACGTAAGGTTTTAAGCAAAAAACTCTTCATTCCTGTATATGATTCATAGCTAGTAAGAAATGCAGCACTACGCTTTTTGCTCACAATCACAAAAGGCTACAGCAGACTACACTGCCACAGTTGATTTAATTATTCTTATTTGAATTGAGTTTCTGGGCTGCTCAACACGCGATGCTTGTATATAATACTGAGCAGAACAAAGAACTGTGTCCAGCACTTGCTGCTCAGTCTTTTAGCAAGGGAAAAATTACTGCCATACATGCACAAGTAAGTCGTATAAAGGCACAAATTATGTAGGACACAAATTCAAGTTGGCTGCACACTTGCCTGCATACAGCTCCATTAGGTTTACAAGTGGCTCTATTCCAGAAAGGCTTTTGATCTCGTTGTCTTCTATGCTCAGCTGCAAGTATCAATTCATAACGGAGTCGGTTAGCATGCAAGAGTCACATATACCAAGCATATCCTAACTTAGTCAGCTAAGAACTTGTTTTAACGTGTGTAAGCCTTCACGCCAATGCATTTTTGGTGGAAATGACGTGCAACCATCACGTACCTGAGTTAAGTTTGTCATGCATCCAAGCATGTCTAAGATTGCTAACCTGTTCCTGCCAAGCTGCAGCTTTTTTAACCTGGAGTATGGCAGTATTGCAGGGGGGATGGACTGAGCAAGTGCCCAAATCATGCTCCTTTTCAACATTCAAGGGGCAATTTGTCCTACACCACTTCATCAAAATGGAACTGATATAGCTTCAAACTGAAGCTGACATTATAAGCTACCAGCGTATGTGCTCAAATCCATCTTAGTTGACATAGCACGCATGTAGGGCACCTAGATAGGCGCTTTTTATGGGAAGTAGCATGCTACTTTGCAGATCTCGCCAAACGCTTGGTCCATTCACTTCACCTTTTTTACAATGATAATAACTTTTGTAAGGAATTTGAGACACCAGATATCACTGAATTTGGTGCTGTGAGTGAAAATTATGAAGGTATGGCAGCAGAAAACGGGGTCTGTGTCGTGTTGGTCAGGCATGTTTACCCCAACTGGCAAGGTTCAGACAACAGTGCTAAAAAAAGTTACATTTTCTTGCATATATTAAACTTTGCCAATTGATTTGAATACATGCGAGGAGCAATTCCCTTTCTGGGCCTCAATTCACACCCTCCAGCAGTATCGTGTTTTTAGTTGAACATCACGTTCCAGCCTTGCATGGCCAGAGGTGTATAGGTGCTCCAACTATTCATACGTTTCTTATCATTGTTTACAGCCAAATTGTTTTAACAACCATTTTTGGTAACCTGTAGCATTGCACTAATGCACATTATAAGGGTTGGCCAGAACCCTTTAAGTATGTATACGGCGTGTATTGCTTTTTAAAATTTTACAGCAAATTCCTGGTGTTCCTACGGTTTAAAGTATTACAAGGCACACGGTATATACATATATACACGGTTTATACATAAGGTCGGCCAGGACCGTGTATATACGCCACAAATACGGTATTCACCGCAGGGATTATCCGCAATATACGACGCATCTATACAGTTATGGCCAACCCTATTTATACGCCGAATACATACCTATACCGAAATCCCATATACGGTCCTGGCCAACCCTGGACATTTTGTATTGCGAGGCAGCAGGCTACAAAAGTACCATGAAGCGCAGAAACCTGTTTCATTTAAGTCAGTCAAATCTCATATTGATAAGGAACAACACCAACTGGTCTTGAACCCACCTTGTGCAATATTGCAGACCTTCAATTGTCCCAATACGGTTCTCTTCTAAACACAGCTCTTCAAGCATGGTGCAGCCCTCAAAACTCTCAATGTGACTGATCTCATTGTCGGCAAAAGACGCACGGCGTAGGTTTGGCAACTGCGACAGGTTCTGCTCGAAAAACCACGATGTGGAGTAGTTAGAAATTGCGCATGTGGTGCCGTCATAGCCATATTGTCATCACTCAATCTAATCCAGGCACTGGTTACCAGGGTGTGACCATTATTTACCCTTGGTACCATGCATTTGGCTTGTGCTTTGCGTTTGGCAAGAAAACAAGATTTGACAAGAACTCGTCATTGTTGCAGGTAGGTGGGGATAACACTCAATCATCAATTACTAGTAAAGAATTAGCTGTTGTTGCAGGAACCTGCAAGGTGGGGACAAGCTGCTTTGCATGCCCTCAAAGCAGAATAGCGTGCTTAATAAACAGTGTGCCAAAAGAAATAGCGTGCTAAGAACCTGGGAGGAAACCTTGAAATACTTTGCTCACTTCTGACCTGCAATCGACGTATGTGCTTGCGTTCAAGCACCAGCTCAGTAATCTGGGTGGGTGCCAGCTCTTGGCCAGGAGTGCTGGCAGACAGGCTCGCTTCTGTAAAATTTAGAAGTTGAATGGGATTGCTCTAAAGGAAGATGATTGTAAGGGATAACAATATAGCAGCAGCCACGATATAGAAAGCCTGATTCGATGCAGCAACAATTTGCAAATGTAAGATACACGATTCAACAACTTTGAAGCCCTCAAACAAGCTTTCTTGCTCCCGTGCACGCCATCCCTGATTACAGACAGCTCACAAACTCTATTTCTGCTTGGCAGCTTGCCCTTGCGTCAAGCAAGCAGGTTACCCAATCACCTGCAGCACCTTGAAAGTGGCTGAGCTGCGTCGTTTTTCAGTTCAGGGGCAACAGTGATGAAAACTAACACATACCGTACCAACGCTTGACCATTGCGCTTTAATTATCTTTTTTGGAGCAATGGAGACGCGCAATGAATATTTTGTTACACTTGAAATCGGGGTGCGCAATCGGGTGCGCAAGCGGGAAATTATTCCGGTGAGAGCCGGTGCGCAATTGTGCGCATTCGCAAAACTAATGAATGTTATAAATTCATGGATAGGCAATGGATAGGTATGTGCGTGTTATCCCGCGGGAGAAGCGGGAGGACGATGTTGTGCGCGAGCAGCAGCGTTCCAAGCATGCCATCCGGGATGCAAGCGTTGAGGCAGCTGGGCTGAAGCGCAAGCGTGAGGAGCAGTACGAGAAGGCCAAGCAGCAGCGCAAGCTGGAGGGAAAGGGACCTGGGCGACCTCCAGCTGTCAAAGGCCCTGTGAAGCAGCACACAGCACCTCCCGTACAGCCACAGCAGCATGACAGCAGCACAGCAGCAAGGAAAGAGAAGATGGGGCACAGCAGGAAGACCCGCGCAATGCTGGTACCTGTAATTCAAAGCCATGCAAGCTTGCTGCTGGGGGTCTGCGCAATGCCCCTGAGAAAGCTCTGCGCACCTCAATTGCTGCGCAATTGGGGGTGCGCAATGGCAAACTTTTCCCACTGAAAGGGGTGCGCAAACCCCGCGCAATGCACTCAAACAATTCATGAAAAATCAGGGTGCGCATTGGTCACGCGTTAGTACGGTATTTAAACACTACAGCAATGAATTGCAGCACTGGGGGGGAAAGAGGCAACCTCACGCAGGCACGTAGCAGGAAAACACAGGCAGCCTACACACAACTGCAAGGTACCTGTGATGCCGAATCGATGGCCTGCGGTGCCATGCTGCAGCATAGTGGCAAGGGTGAGGGCCCCAGCATTGTCGGCAAACAGGGCCTTTTCACTAGCAGCTACTGGGCAGCCATCGAACCTGGTCAGGGCCTTGAGCTTACGCAGCACGGTGGGACTGCACATGCACAGGGTGGGGGAAAACTACCAAATGCTTACAGCATGCACAAATATCCAGTGTTGGGTATGTCTTGGGGAATACGCAGGGCCTTGAGCTTAAATAGCAAAAAACACTGCACATGCACAGGGTTGAACGTGGACACCTTTTGGGTGCGAATATGAAAACCTGCCACGCACAAGAAGCTGAACGGATTTTTTTTATGAAGACCCATGCAAGGAGTGGGACGCAAGGGTTGGAGGAGGAGGAGAGCACCAATTGCTTATCAAAGATGATCAAAGAGGGGAACAGCAACAGTTGAGTTGGCGAGCTCCCTTAGCTACATACCGGTAGTACCAGTGTAAACAAAATGGAATTCTGCACCCAAAACTGCTTGAAAAAATACGACTGCAGTATACACGTATTTTCAATTTAATGCGTTTACCGCACTACACGTCCCAAAGACCGTACGACACATCCCTGAGTTAAACACACATCCCTTTTTAATCGTAGCAGAGCAAGGGCGTGCGTTGACAAGGGCCGCACTCAAAGTTTTTTCCTGAGTTATACTCTGGCTTTAAGGAGCTGCTGGGCACTGAAGTGGATCTTTGTGGCTCCTATAATGCGGAAGAAAGGCCCTCGAATGCTAACATCAACTCCTCGTTGCTTTCCATCCAAATACATATATCCCAATTTTTTAGCGACGCATCACCTTTCAAATATTTTATCCCACATTCCCTCTCTATTTGCTTAACCATTTTATTACTGAAAATCTTACCGGTACGACTTGTCGTCACAAAGAGGGTTGCCAGAGAAGTTGAGGTAAGTGATCTGAGGCACATACTTCTTCAAACCGTACACCTCCTCCAGCTTTTGGATCTGCACCACGGATTACAAGGCATTGCTTCCAGTGATGAATGAGCGTGACACTTGCTTGAAGAGTAGGGTTGGCCAGAACCATATATTTACGGTAAATATACGGTATTTTTAGCAGGAAAATCACCAAATATACGGTTATATACGGTGTATATACACAGTTCTGGCCAACCCCAATCAATGAAGAGTGTGGGTGGTGAACAACGTATCTGCGCGTCGGAAGGCACAAGCGAGGAAAGGGCTAATGCAGAAAAATTAAATTGTGCTGCTAAAGTCATAATGCCGATCTTATCACTAGTCCACCCTCTGACATTCATGCCGGCCTGGTTTGCGGACACGTGGTCTTGTTTTGGTGCTCACTAACTCACTGACCTGATTTGAGGACAGATCCAAATGGTGCAAGGCGGACAGCCCTTTCAGTCCGTCCACCTGTCATTGCATGACACACACTGAACCAGTGAGAATCTGCGTGCATGCTAGGTCCCGTGAAACCAAGTATACCTAAGGGCAAGCAGGGGAGCTGACCATGAAGGAAGCATCATTCTGACAGTGAAGCGAGAAGCAAAGCGAGCCCGCTACGGACATACCTTTTTGACCTGGTTATGTGCTAAGTCTAGGCGCCCTAGAGCTGATAGCTCGGACAGCCCCTCCAAGCGTTGGATGCTGTTAAAGGTCAGGACCAGCACCTGCAAGAGGAGGAAGGAGCGTGTTAGGTTGGGGATGAGGGATACCTCTGAGGGGTGTCATGCTTGCACTTTGTGCTGCGCGTATGCAAACTAGGCATGCTTGTGGATCGTTTCAAGGTTAATTTGGAGCACTAGGTGAATGGGGCATGCACACTGCTTTGCGTTTACTTCCATTCTGGGCTGTGCACTTGCAAATCAGGCTGGCAACTTATTAGTAAAACACCGGGCAAATGTGGATTGAATGCCGCTCAGGCCGACCCCCCCACACTGCATCAGCCAAAGGAGTAAAACGCTGGGTGGAAAGAAAAGTCACTTGTCGTCAATGGTTTCTCCCACCAAGCCTACAGGGGCGTGATGTTTTAATGATGTGAAAAAAGACAGCGACAGCCTAGGTAGGTAATGGCAAGCAGCAAGGGTACTGTCCTACTGTCCTAATGCATGTATCAGCAGCCGAGCCTACCACAGGGGCATCAGTGTCTTGTACTAGCAGCAGCAGCTGACAGAGACTAACAAGAGCCACGGGACTGGCGACATGGACAAGAGCTTCAAAGTAGAGTTGAGGGGCATGTCCGAGTGCATCCAAACATGCCCATGTATTTCAAGCACAATGACAAGGCATGGAAAACACACCTTGAGGTTTTTAAGACGATCCAGGCTCTCTATCTTGGTAAGCCCATTGTTGTGCAAGTTGAGGTACGTCAGGCTGGATAGCGGCGTCCCCTGTGTGGAGTCACATAACAAACCAGCTGGTCTGCTTAATAAGACTCCTGCTGATCATGTCGATTGCTTTCCCTTTATGTCGATTGCTTTTCCCTGCTTTTCCCTTTATGTCGATTGCTTTCCCTTTATGTCAATTGCTTTTCCCTGCTTTTCCCTTTATGTCGATTGCTTTCCCTTTATGCTCCCTCATGTTGCAAACACTGAGGACCACAATCGACAGGGTGTTGCAAATGGGGAAAACGGAGGACCCAAAGAAGCGTCGGAGGTGAGGTGCAATAGGCACTGGAGCAATCAAGCCTCCCTTGCTTGAAACATAATACATGGCATGTACACTGATCTAAGCTTGGCACGCTTGCAGAGGAACTGTGCAAGCCACCATTTAAGCATTTCCAGAGTCACACAGTGCTGCAGTTCCGCTCATGCAATTGCCGTCACACAGTGTTGCACTGTCCTTTGCACAGTGCTGCAGTTCCGCTCATGCACTTGCCGTCACACAGTGTTGCACTGTCCTTCGCACAGTACTGCAGTTCCGCTCATGCACTTGCCGTCACACAGTGTTGCACTGTCCTTTGCACAGTGCTGCAGTTCCGCTCATGCACTTGCCGTCGCTCAGTGTTGCACTGTCCTTCGCACAGTGCTGCAGTTCCGCTCATGCACTTGCCGTCGCTCAGTGTTGCACTGTCCTTCGCACAGTGCTGCAGTCCCGCTCATGCACTTGCCGTCACACAGTGTTGCACTGTCCTTTGCACAGTGCTGCAGTTCCGCTCATGCACTTGCCGTCACTCAGTGTTGCACTGTCCTTTGCACAGTGCTGCAGTTCCGCTCATGCAATTGCCGTCAACAATCCGAAATTCCAGACCTATGAGCACATGCAAGGACTCTACTCACCCTTATGTTTGTTGTTTTGATGAGGCACTTTAAGGAGGATGAGCAAGCCCACGCTTCCAAGGCATAAAGCACGTCAACCAGGAACCAACGATGCACTGATTGGTGGAAAATTACCTGGAAAAACCTTTCAAGGGTATCGAAGCTCATACTTCTAAGCACAGGACGAGGTGGAGCAGTGGGCTTGCGTTCAAGCAGCGCTCGTGCCTGAAGGTGGACGTGCAGGTCAGAGCAATGGTAACGCTGCATGTGGGGTATATCGCTATAATAACAAAGTTTGTGGTGTTGTGCTACTTGCACCAGAGCATCACATGGGAATGTCAAGACATATTATATACTTGTGCTTGGGATGCTGTTTGTTAAGCTTTCAGAACAACTGCAGAGCACTACAACAAGTGATGTGGGCAATGGGCCGGCTGAGTTAAACTCTACAATTTACCCAGCAATCCTCGACCCACCTGAGTTTCTTCTGCTTTCTGGCCGCACACATCTTGCATGGCTTGTGGGTCAAAATGAAGCGCGAGCCAGCTCATCAGGGGCCTTGCTAAGGGTCTGCAGTAAGTACAGACCAAGTCATGTTTTGGCGCAGATATGGGTAGGTATCGTCAAAAAGGGTCTATTCCGTTGCATCGTGAGATGGCGGTGGATTTAGTTACAAGGACTCAATATAACTGCTAACAGCAATGGTACTCACAAGCTGCCTAAAGGGGAAACGAGAACAAAATATGAATATAAATTAAGCTAGGAGAGAAGAGCAGTTGTGAGGACCAAGGAAATTGAAAAATGAAGAAACAGGAGAGAAATACAGATAAAAAGCAAGAGTGATAAAAGTGATACCACCCGCTGCTCTACAAGACCTGGAGTTCAAGTGTTACACACTGAACTCAGAAGGTCTCCAAAATTCCACCAAAGAGCACCAAAAGACAGAACCCATATCGTGGCATCTTGACATTGCGCACAAAGGCGACGCAGCATAAAAAGGCTTGGCGAGGCTAGAATCAGGCCTCTCTAGGCTGTTGGTACGCCCAAAGATATGGGTAGAGAAAATTTCAGCATCATAATTTGCAGGAGCAGCAAGCAACCATCACACATGGCTGGTGCTTGTCGTTATAAAAATACGGATACAATTCTATGCAATCCAGCTTCCACTTAAGTCCTCCTGTGTTGACGGGTGTGCTAATTTGCAGGGCCACAGATGCCAAGGAGGTGCACCCAAGTTTCCTCTTCACTTGCTCTTACCTGAAATCAGGCTCCAGCTGACTGAGCACTGTGTGCGTTAAGTTGGGGCTCAACGGGGCAGCTATGCTGGCCAGACATGTGTTCTCCTGCAATACAGATCACGACCAAACAATGGACCTGAAAGAGGAGCTACACAAGTAATTGGAAATAGGAGACTCGCCTCAACCTAACCTTTATGACCAAATAAGCAATGGCTCGGTCAATGCTGGTCTTAACGCTGATAGTGACAGTGAGTTCTGCGTGAGCGGCAGTGTTGCCTTGGGCCAGCTGGACCGAAGAACCGCTTCTCTAGATTTTGCAAGATTGTGCCAAGTGGAAGCAAAGTTGGGTGGGAAACACGGGGGAGCGTAGGGCAGTTGTAGGTGATGACAGGAAGATATGGTTTACGGGCTTGGCAGCCAAAAGCCGCAGGACTCCACTCGCAAGAGAGCAGCTGATGTTGCTGCAACTTCTGCAAGCTTAGACAATACCAGGGAACTTGCCTGGGAGCTGCTGCCGCCTTCGAGGTCGAGACGGGGCTTAGCTGCCAGGCAGGAGTTTGGAGAGGTAAAGCTGTACTGAAACTCCACAAGATACTCAGGCAGGACCAGGAGGTGGTTGAATAGGTACCTGCAGCGGCATTGCAACAAGGCAAGTTAAGGGCGTGGCCAGACATACATAGACCTGTAGCGACGTAACTGTGTTGAGCATAGTCCCCTAGTGGTCAGGTGCACAGAGACCTGCAACCTTCAGGGAAGGTGTGTGGGGAAAAGGAGGCGGGCAGTGATAACCATCCCCACAAGTATCAGGGAAAAGGACAATGCGTGAGCATTGGTATATTCAATACCAAGGACTGTTAGAACTCCTTCACCAGAGACAAACCAGAGACAAAAGAGGCCCAAGTAATGAAAGAAACATATCTCCAAGGCAAAGAGCAAAGCAGGAATTGTTAAACAAGGGCCTGACAAAGATTGGAGCTCTTGGCTTTGGTCTGGTCGCTCTCTCCTCAATTGATGATAACTGTTATTTACAGCTCATCCTGTTCAGGCTTGTTGAAATACGCCGTACTTCAGCTTTCTTGACTGTAATTACGGTACCGTACCGTATTATGCCGTAAAATACGGTGCAAGTACGGTCTGTTTGAAAATACGGTGTCTGTGTCTGACCGTACAATACGGTGCCACCGTATAGTGTGATTTTGACCGGAATTTGGCCGTTTGGCTCCAATTTCGGCCCAAAACATGTCATTCTTTTTTGCAACAAGTATATATATGCATCAAACACAAATCATTGACCAGGAATCAACTGCATCGAACTTTGAGTTCCATGCAAGCCACTGCTAGGCCCTTCCCCCGAGCTGATGCAGCCCCAACCCAGCCTCAAGGGCCGTTCAGGAAAGCATTGTGTGACGTCAGCACATGGGAAGAGCACACCGGGTAGCAAAAATGGGAGTTATTGGGGTGGAGAGGCCTTTCTGAGGCCAAAATTGCACTGGCAGTGCCAGCTTGGCACCGTACCTTACACCAAACCGTATTTTACCGTAGATACGGTATAATACAGTGTGACAATTACGGTAGTGCGCCGTATTACAACAAGTACGGTCCGTACCGTCTAGACCGTAATCGTACTGTACTGTACAACTCAACAAGCCTGATCCTACTGCACGCACACATGAGTGCTTTCTGCCTCAGGTCAACTGGAAGTACTACCGCCGCCACCGCCGCCGCCGCCGCCACCGCCACCGCCACCGCCACCGCCACCGCCACCGCCACCGCCACCGCCACCGCCACCCACCGCCACCCAC
>Ga0307947_1001501_pt1 | contig 18450 bp, 19 predicted proteins | sample OrgLakmetagen232_FD_201840 | JGI IMG/M metagenome (GOLD analysis project Ga0307947, IMG submission 201840) | Saline water microbial communities from Organic Lake, Antarctica - #232 | ecosystem: Environmental > Aquatic > Non-marine Saline and Alkaline > Saline | place: Antarctica: Organic Lake...
CACAGAGCAGCAGCAGCGCAAAGTCACAAAATATGTCCAACGCCCTCCAAGCCCTTGGTTCACTGCGCTGGTACGATGCAGCAGTGTACAGTCTGCTGGTGAGCAGGCTGCACCTGATGATCAGCAGTGATAATCAGCCAGGGCAGCACTTCAGCAATGCCATGTTCAGCTGTGCGCTGTCTGGCCACTTTAACAGCAGTGTAGATGCACTAGCAGCATGGGGCAGTCAGCAAGACCTGCAGCAGTGGACTGAGCAGGAGATATCAAATACCCTTTTTGCTTGGGCAATGCTCACAGCCACAGGAAGGAACACAGCTAGCATGCGCAGCCTAGCAGAGCAGGTGTTCAAGGAGGCAAGCAGCAGGGGAGCAGCTAAATTCACAGTGGGGAACGATCTGGGCAAGCTGGCCAGTGCCCACTGGGAGGCTCAGCATGTAGGATTGCCTGGGGATGGGTTGAGCGACAGCAAGCTGCTGCAAGCTGCAGAGGAGCGTCAAGCAGAAAGGATGAAAAGTATCAGTAAAGACAGCAGCAGCAGCACAACCAGAAAAATAGCAGCAGCCCTGCAAGGATCCTACGAAGTGCAAGCAGTAGTGGTGCATGGGAACCATGTGCTGCAAGTGCCACACCCCAGCTGTCCCCGTGGCCTTGTGCTTGCAGTCACGCAGCGTGACCGTGACTACCTTCGCCACCCAGCTGGACAGGTGTACGGCAAGGCTGCATTGCGGATGGCACAAGTCAAGCGGTGCTGTGATGGGTTAATGCTGTGTGATGAATCTGAGCTGTTAGGAAGCATCGAGCAGCAACGTGGTGTACTGCTGAAGAGACTAGAGGAGGCAATGCCTAGGTGGAATTAATGTGTTAATTGTGTGTAATATATTAAAGCTTACAGATACAGGTAGCATTATTATGATAGTGATATTGCGGTATTTAATTAGCTCATTTAACTACTCAGTGCTCAGCCAGGTGGTTGAGATCCCAGCCCTGGGGAGGAGAGACGCGGCAGCCGACTAGAGTGTGTGTGTGGTAGAGTGTATGTGTGTTAAAGCAAGTTGGATTTGAGGAGCAGTAGAGAAAGAGAGAGAATTGAAGGAGAGATGCCAGCCAGAAATGCAGTTCCCAGCCTTTGCTCAAGAGAGACTCAACCCTGGCTTAAATTCCTTTTTCAATAAATCAAATAGGGCAAGATAACAAGCAGGATGACACCAGTGCTAAGTTGTGTTTGCTTAAAGAGCTGTTTATGAGATCATTTTTTGGGTCGCTGCCAGCCATGAACTGTGAGAGACCCACGCCCTGCTCTTAAACAAACTCACACGTGAACAGCATGTTGACTTTCCTTTGCCCTTTTGTGCTATTCTGTTCATTTAAACTGTTTCTGAAGCTTATTGGTGCTGAACAGGGCTAAAAGCCCTGCAGTGTTGATGCGGGGAGGGCAAGATATATATTCCCGGGGTGCAGGTAAGGTGGGAAATAAATAATTATTCATAACACCATTTGCTGCTTCTCTGATGCATTCAGCAGTGTCTGTAATCCAGTGTCCTTACAGTGCTTGGCCTCAACATTGGACGTCACATTGAAGTTGGACAATATCCTTCAATCGGTGCTCTTTGAGGATGGTGGCTACGCTAATGCTAGCAATGCACCAGGAAGTTCCTTAGTTGGCCCCTTCAACTCTAAAGGAAAACCCACTCCTCTTCGTTTTGTTTTGATTTTCGTGTTTTGGCGGATTTGGGAGCTACGATCTCAGTGACGTGTAAACTGTTCAACTAAGGCACCTTCGTAACTACTTTTGACGGACATATACAAGTATCCTGGGGAGAAGATGATATCATGCTATGTATGATGCACAACCAAACGCTTTACTGAAAGCAGCCATAATATATGGAAAAAGAAAGAACTAGCTATGCAGGCAGTGAAAGCCACTCCCCACATTAGTTAAGGAAAAGGAGCCACTTTGGTACTGAGTACCATAAAGCTCCTCCACCGCGAAAAGGAAAGGAAAAATCAATGGGGGTCAGGAGGGTTGCAGGCTTGGCCTGAAAACGGCTCCTGATGAGAGCTGATAACAGTACTGGAAAGGGCACGTCTAGCATGGACAAATTTAGCAGCAAAGTTCACAGAGTGCACATGGAGCTTGGAAGCAAGCGTCTTAACTCTTTAAAAATCGAGACCCAGTTCCTTGGCTTTAGAGTGTGGGTGTGGTTGTTGTAGATGGTGCCGCCCACACCCAAAAGGATGATGTGGAGAGTAACGGAGGCTCTTCGGAGAATGTTGCAAAGGTCTTTGTGCTGTTCCTTGCGGCGTTCAGCTGGTTCTGAGGTCTGGTGCCCTCACAGCAGTATTTGATCTTGACAAGGTGGATGTCACGCTAATTTGTGTTGAGGTCTTTAGGTTGGTACTGTCTTGGGTTGGTGGCTGTACTGGTGGCTGGCGGTGTTGCTGGGGTGCTCCCAGTCTCCCTCAATTGCCCCCTGCCACTTCGAAGAACCCACCCCCCTACATTAATTTGTTGTTTTTGTGATTTTTGCAGCGATGGGAGTGACCAGCATAAAATCTGGGCGGCTGGAGGTTAATCGGTCTTGTCATAGCAAATCACTGTCACTGCAAAGTATGAGACTCAGCACAACAATCTGTCTGTGTCCACACTGAGTTTATTGAAGAATTGTTTGGTCGAGTCTCTCTCGAGCAAAGGCTGGGAACTGCACTACAGACTGCAATTCTCCTGATACTATCTCTCTTTCTTTGCTGTTTCTCAAATCCGACTTGCTTGACACACTGACATATACTATACCACACACACTCTAGTCGGCTGCCGCGCCTCTCCTCCCCAGGGCTGGGAAATTTACTCAACCATCTGGCTGAGCATTGTGTAGTATACCGCAATATCAAAACCAGAAAATGCTATCTTTAATAAACTGGCCTTACCAGCTTATTGAACAAGACTAGGCAAAACCTCAACTGAAAAACCAACTAACCTGTCACGCCCAATCATTGGCAGCGACGAATCGTGTGACAGAGCAGTTAAGTTGGTTGGCAGTTGAGAGTTTCTTTATGTCTTGTTCAATAAGCTGGATGGCCAGTCTTATTGATAACCTTTATCTTCTGGATTTGATATTATTGGTAATCAATTGACAACATGTGAACTGTAAGAGGTACCATTAGAGAGGATCCTCAAGAGACATCAGTAGATGTGCTGAGTCTTATACTTTGCAAAGACCGTAATTTGATCTGACAAACCAAATCACACGAATCTCTACTGCCAACAACTGGGCTTGACAGTCTTTATCTGGGAAGCGGGGTGGGAAGAGCCATTTGGGAATAATTTTACCTTCAGCTGTTTCAGGAATCTGGAGGTTTTGCATGGTCATCCGTTCGTTGCTGCCTATATCTATGGAGACAACACACAATCCTAAGGAGCCTGTTTCGCTGATGCCTTTAAGATCATGCGGTATTCTATGTTGTGTCTTTCGGTGATCATGTTCCTTATTTGTGTTTGTTGGCATCCAGAAAGGATGTGCAGGGCACTTTCTACTTGTGGGCAGAGGGGGCAAGTTTGACTTGTTGAGAGTTTGAACAATCCCGCATGTTTTTTATTATATAGGGTGCTTGTTCTGTATTTCACAATGATACATTTGGTCTTAAGGGGACATCGGGTTATGTTAGGTAAGCATTGCTAGTGGTGGCTCCTTTGGCAGTACCGTCCTATTTGAGGGTCTGGTAGTACGCATGGTAGTTCGCTTCAGTTTTGGCATTTCCCAGTTTATGGAGAAATTGCATGTGTGCTTGAAAGGCGTCACGGGGGTTTGATAGGTACCTAAGCTTTGAGGGAGGAGAGTGGGCCATGTTTGTTGTATGGGTATGATTATGGGTTTGCGTTTGGTTTTCTATGTTTTCTTTTGCAAGCCAGTGGATGTTTTAGAAGGGATTCCCCTCAGGGTCTGCTGTTTTGATGGAGGTGTCTGCAATGTCGGAGTAGGTGGTGGCTGACTTTTTAGCAAGGACGTCGGCATGTACATTACCGATAATACCGGCATGGGATTTTACTTTGAAAAAGTGGATGGGCGATGGTGATTGGCGGATTGCTTTAGCAATGGATTAAAGGACATCTCCTTGGATGTGGTGGCGATGGAGATTCGGGTGTGAGAGCTGCTTTTTGATTTGGTGCAGTGATGTAAGGCTGTCTGTGGCTATATGTGAGTAGCCGTGTATGGCTGCAGCTGCTATAGCTGCTAGCTCTGCACGTGAGATGATGTTGGTTATACCCGTGCCTTTTGGGTTTACATAGTGGGTAACATTTAAGTAGGGTGGTATACGCCTAATCCGGTGTCTTGCCCTACTTCATTCTTTTGGAGGCTGCCATCGGTGTAGGTCCAATCCCGCCAATCTTTTATCTTACGGGTTAGGTTTTGGCTGGAGCTGTTTTGGGGTGCTTTGTCGATATTACAATAAGTATGAGGTTGGTCAGTGCTAATCAGCAGAGCACTTGTTTTATCTGGGCCTTCTGAGGCTTGAGGGTGGTCATTGGGTAGCTTATTAAATGTGTTGAGTCCTGAGTGTTGTCCGCTGCCACATAAAGTGAACCCCGCCCCGCCACCAATCTAACCCAATTACCAATCAAAAGATGCTGGACGGCACCTCCCAGCTGCTGCCCGACGGCAGTCATCCAAGAAATAATTACATGTACTGATGTGTAGTTAGTTGCATAAACATGGGTTTGTTTGTGAAGTCGTCGAGGGACATATGTGACAAGAGCACTTTTGCAAAATTTGTCTTCTTCAAGCCTTCGTCTTCCTATCATCATCTGCGCTCAGGGGCATTTGTTTCAACTGCTCTCAGTCACCTTGTTTGGCGGTGCCCCTGTACAACCCACTGATCCTGCCTCTTTAAAAAAGCCGAATAAACTTTCAAAAATATTCCCACCAACGCTAATGATTAATAAGTAAAACATATAATCGTGATTCGTCTGCAGTGTAAATACGGCGGAGAAAGTGACCCGCTCCGCTCCACGCCTTCAAACCAGCAATGTACAAGCAGGTGAGCAAATTAGAGTGTAATTACGGCTAATGAGGCGACAATGAAAGTGTTTTTCTTTGCCATGGCGGATGTTGTGATTCACCAAGTAAGGTGCACACCAATCTAAAAGATAATAGCAGGCCACAGCTGCACCGAATTCCACACTACATTTATCAGAGCAAGTAGCCATCAGGGAAGCCAGAAAGGTTGTGACGCCTTTCCTTGTGCAAGCTGCCATCCATCCTCGTGTAAATATGTTAGAGACAATTGTACAGTGGTGGATATGGTGATGTTATGTGCACACCAACAATATTCAGCAGATCTTCACTTTTCTCTTGATGTGTCCGCCATCACAGCAGACCAGCAGCGGCGAAGCACAGCAGCAGCAGCAGCAGCAGCAGCAGCAACAGCAACAGCAGCAACAGGAGCGAGCGATTTATGGAGATCCACCGACAGCGGGCAAAGGCAGCATGACAGAAGATGAAGCGAAGGACTACAGCCTCCTTTTGTCACCGCAGCCGCAGCGTCATGGAGAGTGGAGCAACAAAGCAACAATCGATGGAGGTGCGAGTAGTTGGAGGATGGGAGCAAGAGGGTGCAATGAGATGTACAGGGAGGGAGGGAGGAGGTGTGCTTGCCAAGCAGCTGTCGTGTTGCAATCTTAATTTTGCAGCTGTACGATGGCCAATTGACACGAAACTGCTATCATCCAGGCAGCATCTTCAGCTCTTACACAGTGTTTGTAGCATGTTAAATGCACACAGGGGTGCAAAGCAGCCAGAAGGAGCCGGTAGGCCCCTTGCATAGTGTCGGAGCTTTAGCAACGGCGGCTGCTAATGCTGGAGCTGATGCAGCTGATGCGGGTTGGTTGGATTTGTGCGCGTTATTGCTGTGCTTTATGGTGTGCGTTTGTAGCAGCAGAGTTTTACTTACCATAATGGCTGTAAAGAGATCACTGATTTCTGTTCTTAACAAAAGGAAACAGGTGGATCAACTCTTTGGGTGACGACACAAAACACGCCTCTACCTGTCCTTTCTAAGCATGTTTCATGTCGGCTGGCCCTCCTATTACTCTCACTGCCCAATCTTTCAGGCCCAGCAGACCGAACTTCAGCACCAGCAGCAGCCCAGGCACTCCGGGATGCAGCGGCACACTCTGCCGCAAGTGAGCCGGCTTTTCCAGATCCTAATTACCACAGCACCAAAGATGGCCACGCACACCCTGAAGAGCAGCAGCAGCCAGGCACGAACTTGCAGCGCCAACAGCCTGTGGGGCAGCCGCCACCTCAGCCGTCACCTCAGCCGTCACCGCTGCTGCGTTTACAGGTAGGTCAGCTCTTGCAATACCTGAGGTTGCTTATACCTGGGAAGCCCCATGAACGTGCCTATGATGCTGGCATACTCGACTGATCAACTAGCAATCCATCTTCCAGATTCCCTTCAAAATGAACAGCTTTGCCAAAGGTCTTTAGCAACGGCAAGGCTTTGCAATATCAAAGATAAGAGTGTGTGTGTCGCTGCTCATCTCAAACAAACTCCAATGCGGCTTGCAGCGGCCCTTCTCTGCTACACTGCCTCAGCCTTCCACCATACCGGTGAGTTCGACAAGCCAAGCACCAGGTCCGTCATCACTACTAGCCACGTCTCTTCCATCCACCACGTCTTCATTAAACCTCCAGCCTCTTCAACTCAGGACAGAGGGTGCCTCTTGCTTGATCTCTGCACTCCCTTCTAGCCTGAATGGGGGAGGCGGTGCTGGCTTGAGCTTCCTGTGGGGAAATGGGAACCCACAGCCTGGATCTCAGCCTACCACCCCGCGCATGGGCGGTTCTCAGCTTCCACAACAGCAGCAGCAGTCGCAGCAACCACCACAGCTGTCGCAGCCCTCCCAATTTCATTCACAACTAGCGAGCAGCCAAGGGGCACAACACCGGCACCTGGACAGGATACCTGAGGCCTCACAACAGCAACAGCAGCAGGAGGCAGAGGCACCAGCGTTGCCTTTACAGCAGCAGCAGCAGCAGCAGCAGCAGCAACAACAGCAGCAGCAACACATGATCGCCCTCCAGCTCATGGATGCTGCACGCACCCCTTCTCCTATGGGATACGTTACAGGTGTGACATGGCATTTTGAGGAAAGGGCGAAGATGTATTTTGCAAACACTTAGTGGCTTGTCAGCGAACGATATTGAATTCAGCTCAACTTTGAAAGGAGTAGTAATGATCTAGCTGTTTTTCAGCGATCGACATCCGCTCGACTTTTAAAGGAGTACTTTTGATTTACCTGTTTTCCAGCAGTAGGATGCAGGCGCTTTATAGCGGGCCTCGTAAGATAGCTGCATGCAAAGGCACCTTTGCCAACTTTTGCATCCAGAAATTCTCAGATGAACATAAGAGCAGGAAATCATTAATTCCTTCCTTTGCCTGCTCCAGATCCATCAGCTCTGGGGCCTCAAATTTTTTACCCCGCTCGCACACCCTCCCCGTCCATGATGCATGCGGTGTACGGACTGCCTTACACGTACACGCCATCAAGGTGAGCTTGCACATTCTGTATTCAGTTTTTGAGAAGGAACGGTATTTTGAGTGTAATATTTATTGTACTCTGTGCATGGTTCTAGTATGTATGGCAAAGAGCATGATCAAAAGGCTTGCCACGTCCACTGCGTGCTCTGTGTTCATATCTCTCCACTTGTAATATTGTTTCTAAGCAATTCCTGTTCCTTCCAGGCAGGTGTTTAGCCAACTGCAGTGTCGATTTGTATCTTCAGTTAAAGGAAAGTAGAGGGGAATTTCCGGTATTACGTTTTTGCCATTTGTGGGTTTGAGTTGTTCCTTCTCCTTTTGTCCCACCGATCTGTGTAGCGCTGGCATGCATGGGCATCCCCAATGGACTGGACCTGCATCGTACCCCCATTCCAATCCTTCCTATGCAGCCTGGCCTGCGCCTCCTCCACCCAACCAACAACAGCACGCAGGAGATATGACGGGTGTGTACTGCTTGGTTTAGGTTCAGGATGTGTATAGAAACGCTGAGCGTAAGCAGTGCCATCAATACAGATACCCGTCACTCTATCCTTCAATGATAGGCTGCATCTTCCACGTCCATTTAACTTGGTGGGACTCTTCTACTGTTAGGGCTGTTTCAACACTAGCTCTAACCAAGCATGGCTTTGAACTTTTCCAAGTCTCGCTTTTCGCATTTGTTTGGTTAAACAAACAAATTCTCCGCTTTCCTTCTCACTAAAGTTAACGAGATCGCCAACCTCTCTTTGTGTTGCGACCTCCGATCTCTTCCTTTTCTTCACTCTTTGTTCTCTAAAGGTCCTTTCCAGCAGCAGCTTGCCCGCACGGCCTCGTCTGCCGGTAAGGTTGGAGAAGGAGTATTTACTTTTCTTAGGCCAAAGTTGAGCTAAAAAGGGGTGCGGTAAGAAATGGCAACCCAGCGAGACAAAGAATGACCATTAGGATGAGCAACTGAGCAAGGCTGCAATCAATCAGGAAACAAAAGTGAGTTAATCAATGCATTGTGGCCTGTCCTATCTGGTTTTATAGTCATTGTTACTCTAAGGGCTCAATAACCTCCGACACTTAACATCCTGACTGCCTGTTTATCCTTCGCAATGACGCCAATTTGCAGTATCAACTGCTCTCAGGTGCCGCTGCTGTGTTCAAAGACGCCAATTTGCAGTATCAACTGCTCTCAGGTGCTGCTGCTGTGTTCAAAGACGCCAATTTGCAGTATCAAATGCTCTCAGGTGCCGCTGCTGTGTTCAAAGACACCAATTTGCAGTAACAACTGCTCTCAGGTGCCGCTGTTGTGTTCAAAGACACTAATTTGCAGTAGCAACTGCTCTCAGGTTCCGCTGCTGTGTTAAAAGACACCAATTTGCAGTAGCAACTGCTCTCAGGTGCCGCTGCTGTGTTAAAAGACGCCAATTTGCAGTATCAACTGCTCTCAGGTGCCGCTGCTGTGTTCAAAGACGCCAATTTGCAGTATCAACTGCTCTCAGGTGCCGCTGCTGTGTTCAAAGACGCCAATTTGCAGTATCAACTGCTCTCAGGTGCTGCTGCTGTGTTAAAAGACGCCAATTTGCAGTGTCAACTGCTCTCAGGTGCCTCTGCTGTGTCCGATCACACCAACCTGATGTGTCCACTGCTGTGTCTGCTGCTCTCAGATGCCACTGCCAGTACCTCAGGCAGAGGCACTGCAGGCGTAACCACGCAGGAGCAGGAGCAGCAAGCTACGGCTGCGCCATTACCAGCACAAACCACTGCTTTCTCCTTGTCAGATCAGCCGCCAGCTCCTCAGCAAGCACAGCTGTCAGTGCCATTGCCACAGCCATTAGCACCATTACCAGCAGCTCCTACTGACGGAGGAAATGCCCCTGAGCCACAGCTACTCCCACATGCCCCCCCCTTGCATGTCCCGTCCCTCACACAAACCCGAAGCCCCACGGCAAGCTTTCCTGCTGCTGATACCACCCTACCTGATGGCACAAGCATGGCCCCCTACCCGACTCCAACAGTGCCACCCTACGCACCGCCAGGGGCTCCAGCCCCACCTAGTGGTATGCCACCCGGAGCCGTACCACCCTTCATGTACCCTGCTTACCCCTGGGGGCTGCCTCCCCCAGGTGCGTCGGAGTGACCTGAAATTGAAAGCAGCAGCAGCAGCAGCAGAAAACGAATTGCGCTAATGGCTGCCATCATAAATGCAGGGAAAAAGGAATAGGAAGTAATTTGCAGGCAGAGGGATGACTACAAAGCCCCTGCGTGCCAACATGCAGTTGTGTAGTCAGAAAAGTTGGCATGCTTTTGTTAAGCATTTTTCACCTGAATTTTCTTACTTTTACAAGCGGCACATGGCCAAATGCAATGATGCTGCAGCTATTTGACTCTGTGACCCTTATTATCATTTACGTCCCTCCATGTCTTGACATGCAAACCCATGAAGGTGGCGGTGCGCCTCCAAATGTGCCTCCAAACGTGATGGTGCCTGGGCCGTGGATGCTTCAGCATATGCAGCAGCCCCCGCCAGGCTTCCCTCCCATGGGTATACCTCCTCAAGGGCATGCGTCAGGTATGAAAAGAGGAAGAAAACTACGCCGGCAATGAAAAGCCATTCTCCACATTGATTAAGGAAAAGGAGGCGCTTAGATATTGAGTACTGTTAAACTCCTCCACCACAGTAATACATAAAAACTAATGGGTAATGGGTAATGAAAGATGAGAACCGATTGGGCTATCTTGGTCTGCCTTCTGTTCAAATTCAGAGGCAAGAGGCACCACCAGAAATTGAAATGAGCAAGGGTACATTTACAGAGGCGGTTGATGGTGGACAAGGGGTATTAGCACACGGGTTTGGAGCAGCAAAACGAAGTGCAAGCCGTCACACATATGTAGGGTTGTCCAAAAACATACATATACTGTGCATATACGGCATTCTTGGCAGGGAAATCACCAAACTTACAGTCATATATGGTGTATACTTACGGTCCAGGCTAACCCTACACATATGATTGACACACAGGTACTTGGGGCTACTACCAATACCCAAGTTGGCCTCAAGCGCCAACTGGTTCTGGAGCAGCAACAGTAACAGCACCAGGTAGGAGTGAAGCGTTATGGGTAAATTGCTATTCTTCATCCACTTAGATTAATCATGCTGGCTGTGTCATCACTACCAGCGGAGTCTTTTTTTTTCTTTTTTCCCTTTTTATTCATCCACTTAGGGTTCCAGCCAAAATTATGTTGATACGACATACCTGTAAAGCTTTTGGGATTAAAAGAACCAGCAGTTTCAGCCGCCTGCAAGCCAGTTTTGAACCTGTCTGCAGCATTTATATAAGTAGAGGTTTTCCATCCACACTGCTTCCTTCACCTCAATGCTTGCAGGTCCGGCAGAAAGCAGAGGAGGGGCTCTGTCCTTTCCTCCTCCGCAGCAGCAGCACCCGTCAAGTTTAAGTGAAGAGGAGACTGTCAGTGAGGAAGGGGGGGCCTACCCTGCAGGTGAACAAATAAATTTACTTAGGAAACGTGGTAAAATTTTTCCGTGATTATAACAAGTACACATTTGCAGGACCAGCTTTGTGAGCCTCTTGCCAATAAGCCTTTTGTGAATAGCATATTGTGCCACGTGTGTACGCATGTATCTATCTTGAGGAGTGCTTTTAACTAACTGGAGGTTTCATTGTGCGAGCCATCATTGTGTGCCCGTGCAATGCAGCAGTCTTGTGGAAGGGCGGGGGAGGCTTTTGCGTTTCAAGCACATTCATAGGCTCTCACCTGTTTGGGCAACAAAGTACTGCTCTCATTGTTTAACGCTACTATGTGTAACCTACAACTGCTGTTCAAAAAGAAATTTGGATGTGTTCCAATGTTTTGTGCAGACTCCTGTTCACACATGCTTGCGTCATTTTCTCCACTGCCTCTCTCTCACTCAGGCGCTACAGCAGCAGAGAGCAACGGCGGCGAGGCTACAGATGCTGCAATGGCATTGGCGGCCATGATTACCATGGCCCCATCACAAGCTCAAGCTGCTCCACCAGCACTTGAGCGTGGTGAGATCTAGTCTGATGTGCTGTTGGATGAGGTTGCGTAAGGGATGCTAGCAAGGACGGCATTAGCTGCAAACAAAATCCACTGTGGCTTCAATTTAGCACAGCTAACACCGCAGCTGAATATTGTAAGGTCTGATTAAAAGAAAGTATGCTGGGCTGAGGGGTTCCAGTAATGGTTTGTCTTGCTATTCCATCAATACATGTGCGCAGCTGAAAGGATTATAGCATGTAACCTTGCTTTGATTAATTTACCTAATATGTGCGGCATTGTCGTCTGTGAACATGCACCTTAGTTTCGAGAATTAGGTGAAACTCTGTGCAAGCTCAAAAAGAAATATGTTACTTTCATTGTTTGTGCTAATATCTGTATCACATCTTGTTACTGCTTGTGTTAAAAGCTTACGTTCCTGCTTGCGCTTTTTATTTCCTTGTAAATAATGCACCGCCATCTCACCATGCAAACGTAGAACTAGTTGCACAGGTTTTCACAAATCAGGTGAATCTTTGTGCAAAAAGAGGTATGTCACTCTACTGTTTGTGCTGACATCTGTACCACATCCTGCACATCTGGCTGCATCCACAGGCGTGGGTAGGAAGCGCAGGCGGAAACCTGCAGGCAGGCGCATTCCGGCAGCAGGAGAAGCGGCGCAGGCAGGGGCAGTAGGCTCTCCTCAGTCCAGGTGGGAACTTGCTCAGGGTTTGGTTGGTACATGCTATGTTGTGAGACAATGACAGAAGTCGCCGGCCTTGTCTGTGATACCATGTCATGCTGTGAGAAGTCGCCGGCCCTGTCTGTGATACCATGCTGCACTATTATGTCATGTTGTGAGATAATGACCACAGCTGAGATTTCAGCTGGACCTCCTTGATCTTGCGTCGATGCAAAGACCAGTTCTTTCCTTGTGCACAGCAGTCTGTAAAAATGTTCTGACCTCCTTCGATCTTGCGTCGATGCAAAGACCAGTTCTTTCCTTGTACACAGCAGTCTGTAAAAATGTTCTGACCTCCTTGATCTTGCGTTGATGCAAAGACCAGTTCTTTCCTTGTACACAGCAATCTGTAAAAATGTTCTGAAAGGGTCATGAAGCTGGCCTCCAAGCTCCACGCGCACTCTGTCGACCATGTTACCAAACTTGTCCATAACATACGTGCCCTTTCCATAACCAGCTCTCATTCAAAAATCGAGTATCAGGCCCAGCCTGCACCCCTCTCAATCACAAAAAGGGACTGTTGTTCTATTCCGGCTCGTATCCGCCAAACTGCTGGAGGGGGATTTTACACTTGTGCCGACACCAAGCATAAAAAGAAAATTTAGCACAGCGCAAGCTGTGCCAAGAGAGTACTAACTGACGTTCGGTTGCACTCGCCTCCAAGAACTAGAGTACTTCTGCATGCTGCAGAGTACTCAGCAGATTTCTTTTACTGCTTTGTGTTGGAGGTTTATGCGGTACATGGCTTCTAAGTGGGCTTTTTCCCCCTTACTAAGGAAGAAGTTTGGGTGTTGCGGCAAGGTGTTAAAGTGATGTGTTTCCTAAAACTGAAGCTTACTGCAAAGTTCTAAACGGGATTTACGCAGCAACAGGCATAATTGTTTCATTACAATCACGGAAAGGCACTGCTTAACCACACCTCAATCCTGTGTGCTCCTGCTGTGTTACTTCTGCACACGCACAGGCGGCAGCGGCAACGTATACCTCCTCCAGCCCCATCAACTGAACCAGGTGCGGTGCTGTAGATGATTGGGGTGCCTGTGCTTAATTGTAGTTTGCCTTCAGTCTTCTGCATTTCGTTCTTTCGTCTTATTTGCTGTTGACTATAACTTGTAGCAAAGCCTCACACGATGCATACCAATCATTATTACATGTTTGATGTCAAGGTCCTCCTTTGCAAGCTGCTTGCCCTTACTGGAACAATCAAGCACAGCTACTTTACCTACTCCAACCTTCCTTTTGTGTAAGAATTAAGAATACAGCAGAGAAAGGGTATCAGTACCAACAAGAACTCCAGCTGTAAAAATGCGATATAGGCAAAACTGCCTGGCAGGGTCTCCCCTTCTTTCAAATTTACTTCAACATTGTCTTTCAGATTTAAGAACAGTAAGGGGCAATGACCGTCGTGTTGTTCACCGCCCGTCATTTGCTGCCGTTGCTTAAGCACGTCAAAGCAGAAGCGACTTGCCTTACTCAAAACATTTTAAACACACACCACATTGGTCTTATAACTGAATTTCACACTATACACATTACGCTGCCAGTCCTTAGAACTCTGGTTCGAGAATACCAGCCCTAAATGGACATCTCAAAGGTGTTATCTTACTTTCGTTCGTGCACTTATTAATACACAAGGTGGAGCCGTAGCTGCCGGTGCCCCAGATGCTGAGGCAGAGGCGACTGACCCCATTGGTAACTGGGGCTGGGGGTCGGACGGAGCAGAGGAGGCAGAGGAGGAGGAGGGAGGTTCAGACTTGCTGCTGAGCTCAATGCGGCGGCGGGTGGCTCGTCAGAGGGTGGGTTCAGATTTGGACCGGATAGGGATCAAATTTTGACTGAAGCTGGGATTTTTAGACTCAATGCTCAGTTTGATGGTTTGATACGATCCCAAATACCTTCATTATAGTGTTTAAGCATTTGAATGGAAATGTATGCATAGCTTCATCTCAGTGTTTAGGCAATTGAATGGAAATGTATGCATAGCTTCATCTCATTGCTTAGGCGTTTGAATGAATCTGTATGCACGCAGTATTAACACACTTAGCACACCGGAAAGGTTAGTCTATGATTGTGTGGCTGTCCAGTACCGTGTATAGGTGGCTGTGTAGAATTTGAAACACGCATTCCTCCTCCACTCATGCGGTCTGCATGCTCTGTCAAGCCTACGCAAGTGATGAAAACATGGCATTATCTGATTATTCATTGGCGGAACACAATACAAAAAGCCTCGCTAATTTCTCAAACGTGGGAATCCACTCAATTGCATTGCTTGTACCCAAATTGTAATATTTCTTTGATAATGTTGACCTGACAAAGAGAGAGGTAAAAGGCAGCAGCACAGCAAACACGTGGGTTTGAGTGTCCTTATTTTTCAACAGTCTGCTTATTCAAGGAATTCAAAACTTCTTCGGCTGCATTCAGGAGGCAAGTGGCGGAAGCCAAGAAGCGCCACCTACCCAAACACAGGCTCCTGCTCCTGCTGCTGGTGAGCGTGCTTAAAATTAAAAAAACAGACTGCCTAGCTGTTTGTGCGTGCGCCAAGGCCTGTGTGCATGTTGTTGTCAAGTTCAAGTGCGTCAAAACTGGAAGCGCTTTTAAGTTTCGTCTCAACTCTTGTCAGAAGGTTTGTTAAAACTCAGGAGCTTTACAACTCGCACTTTCTGGTATAACTTAGGAGCTTTTAACTTCTGTCACAACTCCTGTCAGGAGAGTCGCTTCAAAACAGCTTTCAACCCTCCTGATCCCTGTTCCTTTTTTGTGTGTTGAAGCATAACTACCCAGTACCAAATTAGCTCCCTTTACTTGATTAATGTTGGGAATGGGGAGTTACCTACCGCCTTTTCCCTTGTCAATAATAGTTGGGAATCATTTTGAACCCTTTGGTGAAGCCAAAGGCACTGACCTGTTTAGGTAACCCGGCCTGCCAGCACCCTTCAAAGTAAAACCTGAATTCAGCTTTATTGGCTGGCTATGGAACAGTCATTTAGAATGCCACATCTTTCTCTGTTCTATCTGTTGTGATATTATGATTATTTACAGAGAGAAATAACCGACACTGGGAAACTAAAAGGCACCTGATTAACTAACTGCCTGATACTACAACACTCTCCCAGAATGTTCCCTTCTGTATAATACTTGACTGCCACGTTTCCTTTTCGTGCCCCCTCCTACTTTTGTCTAACACCAACTGGTTCTACATGCATTCTACATGCACAAAATGAAACCTACATGCTTTACACATTGAAATCTGGTCCAGGAGGTGCAGCACCTGCTGCAGGCTTTAAGGGAGAGGGGCCGCGCTCAAAGAAAGCTTCTGGTAAAAAGTTGTGCGCAAGTTTGTTTAAACCTGCATTGTCTGGACTAGAAGGCCGCAGGGGTTAAAGCTACACGGCACGCAATTTGAGTGGAGTTGGCTGGTACAGTTTTTTTGTCACTAAGCTTTGGTGTCACTGAGTTTTGGTGTAAGCATTGGTACCTCTAGTAAATACCTCTATCAGCAGCTGTGCTTGTGCCACTTGTTGTTGGTGGGCAGGTTACCCTTTTCAAGAAATATGAGCTCAAACTGGTTTGCTGCCGGTGTAGCTGTGCAGTGCAAGGAAAGTGGATATGTATGTAGGACACACATCACAGTACCAAAAGAAATGTGATTTTTGGCGGCAATGCATTGCTTGGCCTGACAAAGTGTAAAGGCAGTGTTTTGTGGCAGACATCATCAAGGCAGAAATGTACTTTTTGATCAGCAACTTTCTTCACAGTTGTCGCATTTCTTCTAAATTGGGATGGCGTGAACTCTATTTTTTTTTTGCACAATCCTGTTAAGCACAAGTTTCCACTTGTGCCTGCGCAGGTGCTGTGGTGTCTCCTCGTCCTCCTGCTACTCCATCCTCACGCCCCCGAGCCCCACAGCAGCCACGTGCACGCAGGTACAAGCTTGTGTTCCTTACCACTTTTTCCTGACATACTTCTTGCTAGGGCACATATGACTTAATTTTCAAAAGGCAAATTTATCCAAAATATCTTGTTCCTTAACATCACGAGCACGGCGGTAAGCTGCTGCATCAAAAATGCAATAAACTGTGCTTGCACACATGTGTCTGTTTCTAGTCAAACAAACAAAGCTGTACACACCCCTCCTCACCCCCATCTAAAAAATTCTATTAGCGCTCACATGCCCAAAATTTTTGTCTCATCAGGAGACCGCCCAACAATTGGAAATGGGGGAGCCTTGCGTAATGGAGCTGCTGTCGATAATCGTCATTAGCTGTATATAGTGCTCCTGCTCATCAAAAACCATACATGGCCTTTGCCTCATCAGGGAGGCCACACCAGCTGGTGGAGGCGGGGGAGCGCTGCACGATGTAGGGCTCGCTGCTGCCTCATCCTTACCGCCCTTGTCACAACTGGCACAGACGGAGAAAGACTGGCTAGAGGTCTTGACCACCACAGATCGCTTCTTTCAGGCGCGTGTGTGTCAGCTTGTGCTTTTTACGTGACTCTTGATAATTCATGTGTGCCTGATCGAAAATATTCAGCCCACTGAGTTTTTGGTCCTGCATTAATTGCTTGTGAATTCAGAGCTTGATCCAAAGCTCAGATAGTTTTGGATACAACAAGCCCTTTAAATTTTTTGTCATGTGTTAATTGCGCTTAAAAGTGCATTCAGAGCTTAATTTATAGCTCAGACTGTTTTGTATTTACAACAAGAATACTGTTCTTGATTACAACAAGCATGCTGTTGCATTTACCACTAGCATGCTGTTTTGGATATACAGCAAGCATGCTGTTTTGGATATACAACAAGCTTGCTGTTTTGGGTTTTTGACAAGCATGCTGTTGATGCCCTCAAGCCTGTGAACCCCGAGTGATCCTTCCATTCCTTGCAAGTTTCTTAAACAGGTATGCCGCTACTGTGGGGGTGGGCTTGTTCCTGGCATACGGCCAAGCAACGGAGGCCGAGATGCACTGGCTACGGTCCTGGTAAGCAGCTTGCTGCGCTTGACCTTGTTTTTGTGGAGTTGCCTCCCCTCGTGTCTGTCTGTATATTGTCTTTATGTATGTGTATATTGTCTTATGTAAGTTTTTTGTCTTAATGTATGGATCTCATAAGGGTGCGGTAATATTGTCGATAAAGTCGCTGTGGGGGTAGGCACCATTGTCGTGCACGGTTTTGATGGATTGGGTTAAAACCTTGCATCAACGTTGCAATGCTGAGGATGAGGGAACCGTTGGAAGCTAGTCATGGCTCTACTTAATGTCTAGGGTTAGCCAAAACCATACATTTATAGGTATATACGGTGTACATACGGTGTTTTTGGCAGGGAAATCACCATACATACGGTCATATACGGTGTGTATATACGGTTCTGGCCAACCCTGTTAATGTCCTGCTGCCGCAGGATCTGGACGCACCGCATCTTGAAGGCGTCTGTGCACATTGCAAGGTGGAGCGCATTGAGCAAAACCACCGCCTGCTTCAGGTGCGAGGGACTTGCAAAAGGCGGTGTTGAGGACTGTGTGCATGTGCGTGCTTGTGTTTCAATTTAAAAAGGCGTGTTTAAATTTAAAGAAATGAGACGGATATAAACCAGCTTCATCCTTTTGCTGAACAAATAAGGGGTGTTGTTTCAGCTAAGTTACCAGCTTCCTTATTGTGCTTAACAAAAAATTCATGTCAAAAGCAGTTTGATGCAAGTACAGAAAAAATAAATGAATTGCAAAACAGAATGTAAATGAGAGGAAAAATGAGAGAAAAGTTCTGAGCTTGCACTGAAATCCTGATTATCTCCCTCCTCTCTGACTTGGCCTTTTTTGTCTGCTGGTAAAGGAGTTTTACGGTACTCAATACTAAAGTGGCTTTCTTTTCCTTGATCAATATTGGGGGTGGTTTTCACTGCCCGCGTAGTGTTTCTTTCTGTCCTTTTCAGATCCGGCGCTCCACCTATCACGATGTGGTGAAGATGAGTGACCTCATGGACTTGCAAGTCAACCTAGCAGGCGTCCAGGGCTACTCCATCAATAACGCAAGGGTAAGGGGGTAAGGGCGAGGCTCCTGTTGTAGGGCAGGCATCCAAGGCTACTCCATCAACAATGCGAGGGTAAGGGGGTAAGGGCGAGGCTCCTGTTGTAGTGCGGGCATCCAAGGCTACTTCATTGAAAACGCAAGG